>CEQY01201648.1_pt1 | contig 12448 bp, 19 predicted proteins | sample 361391 | NCBI WGS metagenome assembly CEQY01 (sample SAMEA2621075, study PRJEB7988) | marine metagenome | isolation source: saline water (ENVO:00002010), including
AAAGATAAATAAATGTATCCTGATATAATAGTGTATAATACAAATAGCGTGTGCATCAATATTGCAGCACTTTGTGCACTTTCAATATCAATGCCATATAGCTCTAAGCAATAAATAACAGCTAAATGATAAGTGCCAATTGCTGCTGGTGCAAAAGGAAGAGATGTTACCAAGCTTGAAATGATAGTTAAACCAATATATTGCTCTAAAGAAAGAGATATCCCAATTGATTGTAAAACAAAAAAAACATATACAATAAAGCATAGCCAGAGACATAGACTCAGCAAAAATAATTGAATTTTATTTTTAGATAATAATTTATAACCATTGGCAAAATTTTCTAATTTAGAAAATCTTGATTGAAAGTTATCTATTATAGAATTATTTCCAAAAATTATTAAAGAAGTGATTATGTATAATATAAAAATCAAGAATGAAAATTCTAATCCTAGCATACTAAAATAACCAAGTAAAATAAGAACAAGTGAGAAAAGACCAATAATCCACAAATCTATAATTTTTTCAGCAACTAGGCTACCAAACAAAAATGAAAAACCTGTTTTTGTATAATTTGATAAAAGTTTTGCCCTTATTAAATCACCAGCTCTTAGTGGCACTATATTATTAAAAAAATAACCAATGTGGGTTGTTGAAATATAGTGTTTAAGTTTAATTTTTCTTGGAGATTCAACTAGAATTTTCCATCTAAATGATCTTAGATAAAAAGAGGTATAGGTTATTATTAGTGCTATTAGAATCGATTGAATATTAGCTGAAAATAAAAGTGAGATTACTTTATCTAATTCAATTTGATTGAAGGAAAAGTAAAGACAAATTGTCGCAAATAGAACCGATAATACTTTTCTCAAGGATCTTGATTTTTCCTTTGAAATTCGTAGTTAACTATACGTTTTTTCATCGGTTCACCATTTTCATCAAGGTGTTCACTAGTTTCCATTGGATTTTGATATTCTAATGGTACATCTGTTTCAACTTGACAATTGCTCATCAGTCCTAACATAGCAATAAGCATTATAAGAGCTATTATTGTGGGAAAATGTTTACCCATTTAAATCAAAGTCTTTGAAAAAATTAGTATTTCTAAATAAATAGATGGCTTCAATTATTCCCAAAGTATTTGATATAGCAATTACGACGAACCATAATCTATGATTTTTTCTAGCTGCAAACCATACCCCGAGCATTGACCACAATCCTTGATAAATTGATAAAATTATAATCAAAGTTGGATTGGATGCTACATACATTCCAAGTGATTCTAAATTTTCCATATTAATACCTCAATATCCATCTACTACCACATTTCTTACATCGAGTTAAGAAACTGATAAATTCATACCATTTTGTTCTAGACCAACTATGCTTACATTTAATACAATACATATTTTCTCCTAAGGGTTTAGTATTAAAGAGACAAGAAATACAAATAGTATAACTCCTCCAAAAATCCCCCAATAGTACATTCCGAACTCCATATTTGGATATTAGTTATTATTGATAAAGTTGAAAAGTATTAAATTCTTTTATGCATAAAAGAAATCCAGAAAATACATCAATAAAAATTTATTCAACATCATGGTGTGGTCCTTGTAAGATGGCAAAAAATTTTTTGACAGAAAAAGGCTATCAATATCAAGAAATTGACATTGAAGAAAACAACATATCAAGGGAAAAAATGGCTTCCATGACCAGAGGAACTACAGTACCTCAAATCATAATTAACGAGCAACCTATAGGTGGATTTGAAGATTTAATTAATCTATTTGAAACTGAAGCATTTAAATAATTTTTTAATCCCAAAGTTTTAATATCTCTTCTGAAAAATCTCTATCTGAATTTTCAATCATTTTTATCATTAATGGGAGGGGATCTAAAAATTTTTTTCGAATAAAACTATTGCTCTTTAACCAGGATTCTATTGTATTTAAACAAAAATTATTACACAATGTTGCATATCCAAGATTTTTAAGGATTTCACCATTATGTTCTTGTTCTGGTTGACCATTTAGCGGTTTGCAAAGAATTTGTTTTCCAATAAAAATAGCTTCTGCAGGAAGTTGAAATCCTGCATTTGTTATTAAATATTTATTTTTGATAAGATCTAGTTTAAAATTTTCTTCTGAAAATGGTTTAATGATAACATTTTCAATTTTATGTTTTTGTTTAACATTATAATAATAAATGAAATTTCTATTCTTTAATTTATTAAGCGTTCCAACCATATTATTAAAATCTTCCCAAGGGGTATAAACTAAAATATTATTATGAGTATTTGATGGAGCAGTATTTTTTCTAATTTTTTTTGCTATAAATGGGGGAAGAATATCTTGATTAAAATGATAAAAATGTGATGCAATAACTTTATTTACCGGAGTATAAACATAAGGAAAAAATATTCTTAATAACCTCATTTTAAGAGTTATAGGAAGTTTTTTGTAAAAAGAGTATTGATGACCTAATCCAATAATTGGAAGTCTTTTTTTTCTAGCAAAGTATGCACTTACAGGTTCAAAATCGGTAAGAACCATATCATAATTATTTTTTAATGAATTTATATCTTTCCTGAACTGAATTAAATCTGCATTAAATAGTGTTTTAATTAGTTTAATTTTGCCTTTTTTCTTTTGGAAAGTAAAACCTTTTCTTTCAATGAAAGGCTTAAAGTCGTCGATATCAAAAATTTCATTTTTATCATTACCACTAAAGAGCGTTGTAATATCGTGACCTCTTTTTTTTAGCTCTGATATGATGACTCTTGCTCTAGAAAGATGACCATTTCCTGTTGCATTAATCCCGTATAATATTTTCATAGTAGATTTACTGTTTTGACAGTATTCTTCTTAGTATTGTGCTAGAAGTATGAGTAGTATATGGAAAGTAAATTATTTCAACACCTACTTTGGAAAAATCTTTTTCAATATTTATCCATTGCTCGGTTCCTTTCCAATCATCTCCAACAAACATCAAATCAAATTTTAGATTATTCCATGCTTCCATTTTGTCATATGAAGTTTGAGGAACGACTTCATCTACATATTTGACTGATTCAACAAGATCCATTCTTTCTTGAAATGGTATGAAAGGCTTTTGACTTTTTGCTTTTTCAGCTAATTCATCTGTGGTGACACCAACAATAAGATGGTCACACTCTAATCTGGCTCTCTTTAGAATATTTAAATGCCCAATGTGAAACAAGTCAAATACACCTGTTGTATAACCAATTTTTTTCATTTTAGAATACTAAGTATTTTTTAATAAAAATGTCACAATTCTTTCACTTGCTTTTCCATCAAGGATACCGGCAAGTTTTTTTAGATAGTTTTTAGATTCATTTGATAGATAATGATCTTCATTAATTAATAGTTTTGTTAAATCAATCATATCATTATAAGAATCAACTCCATAAGCAATTTTTGAATAGTCCTCATAATCCTTATCCATTCTTTTTTTAAATCTATAGGAGAATAATCCACGGTAGTTCCATCGAAGTTTTAAAAATTTACACCAAATTACAGGTTTATTAAGTGCTGAAAATTCAATTATAGCTGAAGAGGCATCGCTTATCATTAAATCGCATGAATATAAAAAGGGTGTTAGATTATAATCCTCTACTTTGGCAACATAAACGTTTTCAAAAGATGACCAATGGTTAATAAGCTTCCTTTGACCTTTATATTTTTCTTTGCTCATCGAAAAAAAGTGAGGCTTAATTATTATATTAAAATCATTAAAGCTTTCAGGAAAGTCTAATGCAAATTTTTCAATACTACTTGGATAAAAAGTAGGTGCATATAGAATAGTTTTTTTTGATGAATCAAGATTTAATTTTGAAAAATTAATACCTTTTTCCTCACCACTAATAATAGGATCCATTTTACAAAAACCTACATTCTCAAACTTATCTTTTGGGTACATTTCTGATAATCTTTTCAACCTATATTCACTTTCGACAAAACGGACTGTCGTTGATGTATCAGATTTTGAATAATAACTTTTTTTTGGACCTACTCCATGACCAAGTTGTGCTGTCTTACTATGTTTATGAATTAAATCTAGACTTGGAAAAGTATTACCTAAAAAAATCCAATCTGGTTTTTCTTTTAGATATGTGTCTACAGCTTCATCTTTATTTTCAACCCATAAAGATTGTAATTGTTTATCGTTAATAATTTTTTTTATAACAGAGTTAAATTTTCCTTTATGAAATATAAATGTACAATCGAAAGCTTGAGAAGCTCTTAGCTTATTATATACTGGTAAATATTGCGGTAGATAATATAGCTCCTGAACATCAAAATAAACTGAACTCTTATTCATTATGTTGTCCAGAAAGTTTCAAATAACGATTCAAAATTACCAATTGTATTAACTGTTCTTTTTTTTCATTTTTAAACTGATTAACAAATTTATGGGCATTATCTATCATATGAAGACATTTTTCAGGATGATTAATGTAAAAATTAATTTTTTCCTCAGCATTTGAAAAATTATCATCAACTTCAATAAAATGATAATCACCTCTAAGTTTTCCTTCCATGAACCAGCTCTCATATTTTGGTTTTGGCATAACACAAATTGAATTCGAGCTCATAGCCCAAAATAAATTTGTTGAAATACATTTACCTTCCAAGCAAAATATAAATTTATTTTTGAGCTGCTCATTTATTGGTAAAAAATCTTTATATAAAGGGCTGTTCTTATTTCCGTTAGTTTGACCAATATCAAATTTTTCACAATGAATATATTTTTTTATAAAAAATAATCTCTTTGAATTATTTCTTGAATCACCTCTCCAAATTGCAACATTTTTTTTGGATTTAAAATCAAGTTTATCATTAATGAAATGAAAAAGTTTTATCTGATTTATTTTGAGTAATAAAGAATTTTCATTATCAATTATTGGCCGAGATTTAACAAAAATTGGAAATAAACTTTTTCTTTTTGCAATATTGCTTCCAATATAATTTGGCGAATTATAAATATATTCAAATTTATAATTTGTCTTAAAAAATTTAGCAAGATTATAAAAATCAAAAAAATGAGAGTTTTGTTTATTCTTTTTTAACTGATTAAAAAAAATTTCATAAATATTTTTAGCATTTGCTGTCAATTCTATTTCACCATTTTGTTTAAAATAATAATTAACTCTTGATATTATTTCTTCATCTAGCGGTCGACTTAAAATCTTGTTTAATTTTCTTCTGTAGAAAAAATTTGGTATAAATAGATTTAATATATTTTTTAAGTAATAAAAAAATTTTCTTAAAAATGAATTTGAGCTTTGATAATTAAACATATATTATTTTATACCAAAATCAGTAGCAATAATTTTATTTCTGAGTGTTTCTTTTCTTATTTTGCGATTAATTGCTACTGCATCTTTATTTTTATATGGTCTCGTATGATAAAGATGAAGTACAGTTGATCTATTTCGAATCTGGATAGATTTTACTCCATAATTATTTAGCCTATAACCTAATTCACAATCTAAACCACCATATTCCATTCTTTCATCAAAACCTTTTACAGTCATGATGTCATCTCTCCACGCTGATGAGTTATTTCCGTTAAACGTTGTTTTTGTTGGTGTTAAAAAATCAAGAAGACATGCAACATGGTAGTTATAAATAATTTTGAAAAAATTTTTATTCAATTTTTGACCATTCATTAGAAGAAATAGTTTTGAGAAACACTTTTGAGAAATTATATCATTAAAAGTAATTTTTTTTGATACTTTTTCGTTAATCGGAAAGTGTCCTCCTGACAAATAATAACCTTTCTTAGATAAATTGAAGTGAACTTCTAAAAAATTACTTTTTGGTATACAATCGCCATCTGTAAAAATAATATATTTAGCGCTAGATCGTAATATAGCTTTATTTAAAATTTTACATTTTCTAAATCCATTATCTTCTTGCCAAACATGAATGACTTTTTGCCTAATATTTTCACTAAATTTTTCAATTAATTGCTTTGTATCACTATTAGAACCATCATCTGCGATTAAAATTTCAAAATCTTGAAACGTTTGATTTGAATATCCTGTTAGAACCTTTTCCAAAAAATGAGGTTTGTTATAAGTTGATATTATCACTGAAACCTTTGGCATAGAGTAAATTATTTAGGGGCATTCTTAATAGCTATTTTTTTTTAAATTAATTGTTCAATATGAATAAAAAATGTATAGTATTGCTTAGTGGCGGTTTAGATTCCACTACTGTTCTAAAAATTGCTCAAAAAGATTTTGAAGTAGTTCCTATTGTTTTTGACTATGGACAGAGGCATAGATTTGAAATTTTAGCTGCAAAAAAAATAGCAACTCAAAACGGTCTTAAAGCAAAATTGATAAAAATAGATTTAAAACAATTTGGCAATTCAGCTTTAACGGCTGATATCGAGGTTCCTAAAAATCAAGAAATTGGAAATGAAATTCCTGTAACATATGTGCCTGTTAGAAATACAATTTTTTTATCTTATGCTCTTGCTTACTGTGAGGTTGAAAAAATATATGATATTTTTATAGGTGTAAATGCTTTAGACTATAGTGGATATCCTGATTGTCGTCCTGAATTCATTAGTTCATTTGAAACAATGGCAAATCTTGCTACAAAATTTACCCAAAATAATAAGAAAATTAAAATTCACACACCACTTATTGATTTATCTAAATCTGAAATAATTTCAACAGGTGTCAAGCTAGGAATTGACTATTCATCTACACATTCTTGCTATGATCCAGACAAAAATGGTAGAGCATGTAAAGAATGTGATGCTTGTATTTTAAGAAGTAATGGTTTTAAGAAAGCTAATATTAATGATCCCACAGTTTACCAATGAGCTATAAAGTAAAAGAGATATTCCTTACTCAACAAGGAGAGGGGTTTCATATGGGTAAAAAAGCAGTTTTTTGTAGATTTTCTGGATGTAATTTATGGTCAGGTCGCGAAAAAGATCGTGAAAAATCCATTTGTTCATTTTGTGATACAGATTTTGTTGGCACTGATGGTCAAAACGGTGCGAAATATGATTCAGCCAAAATACTTGCTCAAAAAATCGATGAGATTTGGTCAAATAATTGTAAAGATAAAATGGTAGTTTTTACTGGAGGAGAGCCACTTTTACAACTAAATAATGAACTCATTGAAGAAGTTCATAAAAGAAATTTTAAAATTGCAATTGAAACCAACGGTACAATAATACCACCAGATAATATTGACTGGATTTGCGTAAGCCCAAAAATTGGTTCAAAAATTAAATTAAAAAAAGGGAACGAATTAAAATTAGTTTTTCCTCAAATTGATGCGGACCCAAATAAATTTGAAAATTACGATTTTGATCATTATTTTCTTCAGCCCATGGATGGTAATTCTTTAAATGATAGTATACTTGAATGTGTATCTTTCTGTTTGAGAAATCCTAAGTGGAGATTAAGTGTTCAATCACATAAAATAATGGGAATTGATTAATATGTTTATTCTTAAAAGAAAATATGAGTTTCATGCGGCAAGAAAGTTGACTAAGCTTGATAAAAATCATCCGTGTACCAATCTTCATGGTCATACCTTTAGTATAAAGGTAAAAGTATCAGGTTCAAATTTAGATGAGCACGGATGGTTAATGGATTTCTATGATATTGACTCTGTTTTCAACAAAAATATTCATTCTAAACTTGATCATAAATATTTAAACGATATAGATGGGCTATCAAATCCTACAACCGAAAATTTATCTATGTGGATTTGGAATAAGCTTAAAAATGACTTAGTTGGATTAGAATCTGTAACTGTAAGTGAAGGAAATAGTTATGGATGTACATATTATGGAGAAAAAAATGGCTAAGGCTGATGGAAAAGAATTTAGTTTTTTATCCGAAAATCACATTGATACATCATTTTTAGAAACATTCAAATTTGATAGCAAAAAACAATACATTGTCACAAAAACGCGTGAATTTAGTGCTGTTTGTCCTTTTAGTGGTTTACCTGATCTTGCGGATGTCATAATTGAATATTATCCTGAGGGAGGTTTATGCGTCGAGTTAAAGTCTCTGAAATATTATTTTGTTAGTTTTAGAAATGTTGGTATTTATCAAGAAGCTGCAACAAAAAGAATATATGACGATTTGAGAGCTCTTTTAAAAACAGATAAAATTAAAATTACCACAATCTACAATACAAGAGGTGGTTTTGATACTACATGTATTGAAGGTGAAATCTAATCTTTGGATTTTTCAACCCCAGATCTTCATGACATCAACCCATCGATGGATGTTTTAACTATTGATTTAAAATCTTTTGGCGGTTTAGAAAAATTTTATGGACAAATTGTTACTTTGGAATGCCCTGAAGATAATTCAAAATTAAAAGAGTTAGTTCATGAAGAAGGAGCTAATAAGGTAATTTTTGTTCAAGGCAATGGTAGTAGAAATGTTGCACTTTTGGGAGATTTACTTGCATCTAAAGCTATTGAAAATAATTGGTCAGGTATTATTATTAATGGATGTGTGAGAGATGTTGAAATTTTAAAAAAGCTCAAAATAGGTATATATGCACTTGGTGCCTGTCCTAAAAAAAGCTATAAAGAAAACAAAGGTGTTCTGAGCTCTAATTTTATAATAAACGATACCAAAATTTGCAATGGACATTGGGTTTATTGCGATCTTAATGGTATATTATTATCTGAAGACAACAAGTTATGAGTTATTTCGAAAAATTATACAAAGCTATTACTCTTGATGTCAAATTCTATGAAGATGTAGAAAAAGATAAAAGTCTTACAAATCAAGCGATGATGACGGTCGTTATCGTTTCTATTTTACAGGGTTTTATGATTGCAGGACTAGCACCAATAGCCCTTTTGCAAGGTGTGTTAGGAAGCTTAGTTCGTTGGTTTTTATGGGCATTTTTCATTGCATTTGTTGGGACTAGAATACTTCCTGAGCCTGAAACAGAATCAAACACTGGAGAATTATTACGAACATTAGGTTTTGCATATGCACCTGGTATTTTAATTATATTAAAGCTTTTTCCTATAATTAACTTATTGTTTATTGATGCAATAGTTGTGTTATTACAAATTGCAACAATGACTGTTGCTGTAAGACAAGCACTCGATTTCAATTCAACTGTTAGAGCTGTCGGTGTTTGTATTGTTGCATTTATAGTAATGGTAATTACATTAACTTTGTTCATAGGATTCACTGCTTTTTTTGTTGGAGTAGCTGAAAATGCAGTTTCTCCAACATCTGACCTTATAGGTGCTTAACAAAAAAAATTATTATCACTTTAAATTTTGAAAAGAATATTTTATAATATGTACATGAAAAATACATTCAAATTATTATTATCATTTATTGTACTACTTGTCATGTCATGCGATTCGTATTCAACATCATATTCAATGAATGAAAACAATGGAAATGATAATGAAAATGATTCAGATAATTCTAATTTACCTGTAGGTTTTACAAAATTTATATCTGAGTACACAGATGTTTATATTTCAGGAGATTACGTTATTGTTGAATCTCAGGGATTACCAAATCATCCATCACCATACTGGGGCGCGGGTCACATAAATTATTCCAGTCCTCATAATGGTATGTCTGTTAATCCAAATAAGATTTCCTCTCAAAATTTTAAGTTCTACATTCCGATTTCTCCCTCACCAACTAATTCCGTTTCAAGTACACCGCTAGGTCCTATTGGTGTGTCAATTAGTGGTGTTCCTTTTTATAATCAATATGCAGGGCCAAATAATCAGCCATTGGATAATGAAATTGCTTCATTTGATATTTATTCTGGACATCCTCAGCAAACCGGCCAATATCATTATCATTGGGAACCAAACTATTTAACTTCTAACGGAGATGAATCCATGTTAATAGGTTATTCCTTAGATGGCTTTCCAATTTATGGGCCAAAAGATCAAGCTGATATGCAGTATCCATCCGATTTAGATGAATTGAATGGTCATAATCATGTTACGGATGAATATCCTGATGGCACATACCATTATCATTCAACTTCTACTGTTCCATATTTATTAGGTGGATTTAAAGGTAAATACGGTTCAGCTAATGGTGGCGGTTACTTCACAAATTAAAGTCTTTCTTTTATTTTTTGTTTTTTTACTACTTTCATGTAGCAATGAAATAAGTGTTAATGAGGATAATCTTATTGATGGCAAAAATATTCAACAATTCATTAGATCAACTAATTTTTCTGGACAAATAAATGTAATGTACAGTGAAGGACAGGCTTTAAAATCTTCAAGGACTTATAGAAATGGACTTAAAAATGGAAAACATACTGGATGGTGGGAAAATGGTAATAAAAAGTATGAATTTTATTTCAAAAATGATCAAAGTGAAGGGAAACATTTTCAATGGCATCAAAATGGTCAACTTTTCACTCAAAAGAATTTCAAAAACGGTCTTGAAGATGGTGAGCAAAAAGGATGGGATATTAAAGGAAATTTGATGTACAAATACACTTATAATGATGGAAGAAAATATGGCATTCAAGGGTCTATACTTTGTAACGGTGGAAAAGAATTGACAATCAAAAATGATAGAGTTAATTGATTACAAGGATGAGTACTTCGATTTTTTAATTGAGTCAAACAATATTAATAAACCTCAAGTAGGTTTTTTACAAAAAGAAAGACTTCAACTATTAATCAAATTATCTAATTATTGCAAGGTTGCTAAATTTAATGGTAAGCTAGCAGGCTTTTTATTGTGCTTACCTGAAAATGATAATAGTGATCTAATTTATGATAGCCCAAACTACCAATGGGTATCAAAAAGGTTTTCAAATTTTGTTTACATAGACCGTATTACCGTGCTTCCTAAATTTCAAAATGAAAAAATTGGCTCAGCACTTTATACAGATTTAATACTTTTTTCAGCTCTTGAAGGATATGATGATATTCTTTGTGAGGTAAACATTCAACCCGCAAACCCTGGTTCAATAAGATTTCATAAAAGATTTGATTTTGAGGAATGTGGTTCGCAACTTACGGAAGCTGGGAAACTTGAGAGCTATGATTACAAAGTTGAAGTTCAGTTTCTTCGCAAAAAAATAAAATAGTTAACAAATAAGGATTTTTATATGAGCAATTTTTGGCACGATTTACTTTTTCCAGTGTATTTTTTTATAGTATTTGTTGCAGCTCATATTGCATTATACATAATGATTTTCAAAGGAGATAAGACTAAGTGAACAAAAAGCAAAAAATAGCAAAAAGAAAGCAAAAGAAAGCAAAATTGCGTTTAAAAGCAAAAAAAGCACTTTTACTAAAAAATAAAAAAGTAAAACCTGTAGCTAATAAAGAAGTAGCTCCTAAAAAGAAGTCTGAACCAAAGAAAACATCAAAGAAGTCTACAAAAAAAACAAAAGTCTCTGATAAAAAAGTAGTCAAAGCAAAGAAAAAACCCTCATCTAAGAAAAAAACAGATAAAGAATAAACTTCATGTTCCAAAAGAATACAACCTTTGGGATTTATTTAACTTCACTACAAATATTACTGGAGAATGGTAGATATCTTTATTTTATATCTTTTGCTTTATTTTACCCTCCATTATTGATTATAAACAGAATATTTCTATTCTTGGACTTTATACTTGTACCAGAGTTTGAGAAAGCAAAAGTAAAAAATCCTATTTTTATTATGGGTGTGAATAGAAGTGGAACCACTTTTTTTCATAAAATTTTATGTAAGTCAAACAAATTCAGTACATCTAGCACTTGGGATCTTATAATTCCGTCATTATCATTAAGAAAACTACTTTCTTTTATTTATGCAATACTTTCATTTTTTAAAATGGATAAAATTGAGAAAAAAAATAAAGGACATGAGGTCAGGTTGTCGAATATTGAAGAAGATGAGATGTTATTATTCATACATAAGTTAGATTCATTGTGGTTAACCAATCATTTAGTTCCTTGGTTTAAGTTTAGTAAATCAACAAAAGAGTTTTCAAGATCATTATATATTGACTCTGAAGAAAACTACTCAAGAAATACAAGATCAATGCTTTTTTGCAAAGATTTTTTTAGGCGTCAATCTTTTTTAAGCAAAGGTAAACCACACTTATCAAAATCAAATCCATTTATTTTTAGACTAAATTCAATTCTAAAAGTTTTTCCAGATGCAAAGTTTGTTTTTCTTGTAAGAGATCCTCTTGAGGTAATACCATCATATTTTTCATTACAAAAAAATGTTAAATTTGGAAATCTATTGACTGAAAATGAATTAAAAGAATATAGAAAAGAATCTTATCAAGAAATTATTAGATGGTATAAAGAAACTGAAAAAGCAAAATCAAAGTTGAAAAAAAATCAATACATGATTTTGACTTATCCTGAAATAAAAAATGATTTGAAAAAAAGTATCAACAAATTTTTCAAATTCTCAAAAATAA
>CEQY01396340.1_pt1 | contig 12439 bp, 12 predicted proteins | sample 361391 | NCBI WGS metagenome assembly CEQY01 (sample SAMEA2621075, study PRJEB7988) | marine metagenome | isolation source: saline water (ENVO:00002010), including
TTGCTAAAGACTCTTTTTATATAAGTATATCTATGTTTTTTAGATTGATGGCCTTGATATCAATCAATTTAGGGATCATTAATTTATTTCCTATTCCTGTTTTAGATGGCGGTCATATTGTTTTCATTATTCTTGAAGCCATAAACGGTGGTCCTTTATCGAGAAAGAAGCTTCAGTACGCTCAACAGATAGGGCTTTCTCTTTTACTTTGTCTGATTGTCTTGGCCCTTTACAACGATATCAATCGGATTTTTTAATGGATCTTTTTTTAGACACAACTGTTGATTTAACAGTTGGTTTAATATCTGACGACGTTAAGTGGCTTGAGTATAGAAAAGAAAGTACTAAAGCCACTCAAAAAATTCATTTTATTATTTATGAAATTCTAAAGAAACATGGGCTTAAGATCACAGATCTCAACTCTTGTGTCTTTGTCGCCGGTCCAGGCTCTTATACGGGAATGCGAGTCTCTGCTGGTATCACTGATTTATTAAAGCTTGAAGATTTGGCGATAAAGAGCTTTTATCATTTTAATGTTCCCAAAATATGTGGTGTGGAATCAGGGGTATGGCTTGCAGATGCGTTTAAGGGGGAATATTTCACTTTTACTTGGGATAAAGATTTCTCTGAGAAAAAACTGATGAATAAAAAGTCTTTTAGCCCAGCTGATCATAAGCATATCTTCTCTCATTCGAAATTAGAAAATATAAAGACTCTGGATACATCTCTGCTGATAGTAGATAATATTAAAGATATTTATCAACAACTTGATCAACAAAAAAGTCCACTAGACCTTTTTTATTATCGCTCTATTGAAGACGAGTTTAAGCGTGCTTAGAAATCACTTACTTTATAATCCTTTTTCTTCTCAAAAAATTAAAATATTCATCGTTCTCATGTTCCTACTTTCTTGGGAGCTGTTTTTTATCTCTTTATTTGTGCTATTGATATACACCCTGTTGTTTAAGAAGACACAATTTGATCGCTCAGATTTAGAGTCTCTTCAATCGGAAATTTTATATGCACCTTTTGGGGGAGTCGTTGATGAGGCAGAATCGGGAAAGTTAATCCTCGATTTACCTGCTTATAAAAGTTTTGGGGTCCAAATGCCTATTTACTCCACCATACAGAATTATAAAATCATCGCTCGGCATCGTTTTTCTTGGGCCAAAATGTATGCAGTAGAACTCGTGACAAGTAGTGAATACGGTGAAATAAAATATACTTTCGAGTGTAAATGGCCTTTCTTTGTTCCGCGAATATGGTGTCGTCCAGGAGATGTGGTCTACCCCAGTGCTTATATAGGATATTTGCTTTTTGGTGGAAAAATGACTATAGAATTTCAAAGACATGCAACTTTACTGGTGAGAAAGTCTGATAAATTATTAAGGGCGCAAACCCTTCTATGTTCTAAAGGTTAGTGAAAATGACAGATAAAAAAGTAGATAAATTAGTTTTCTTTTTACCCAATACTTGTACTGCATTAAATATTGCATGTGGTTTTCTCTCCGTCATTTACTCGTTTCAAGGTAAATTCTACGAAGCGTGTATTTTTATTGCTATTGGAGCTTTTCTCGACAGTATAGATGGCCGCTTGGCACGACTCGTGGGGGCAGAGTCTCAATTTGGGGAGCAGTTTGATTCTTTAAGTGATCTCATCTCTTTTGGAATGGCTCCTTCAATGATTTTTTATTTTCGATTTTTAACAGATTTCAATCGATTGGGAATGGTCGTGGCGTTTATGTTTTTACTTTGTGGGGCTTTAAGGCTAGCACGATTTAACGCCAATATCGATAAAGTCTCTAGTGATTATTTTCAGGGGTTACCTATTCCAGGTGCAGCCACCGCCCTTATTGGTTATGTGCTGCTATCACTTGAATTCGGTCATCTTACCATCTTAGAAGTTATAGCTGTTCCTTATATTTTACTCTACTCTTTACTCATGATTTCCAATATACCGTTTCCGTCATTTAAAAAATCTGACTGGGTCAGACGCAACAAAAGAAAAGTTCTCTTTATTCTCATTTTGTTATTTGCAGCTGTTTTTGTTTGGACTGAAGGGATGGTTTTCACCATTATAAGTGTCTATGTTTTTGGGTCACTTATTTATATGTTCACGCATAAAAATAAAATGAAAGATATTTTTAGTTGGGATGAAAATGCAAACGCAAATCAACCCCACAAAGACTAGATTAGAAATTCAGTTTGATGGCGCTAATTATCATGGTTGGCAATTTCAAACGAATGCAGTGAGTATTCAAGAACTCATTAATAAGGCCCTGGTTAAAATTTATAAAACAAAAGTTACAACGATGGGATCAGGGCGAACTGACGCTGGTGTCCATGCATTGAAATATTATGTTTTTTTCAAAGCCCCTTTTTTTATAGAAGCCAATGCTTTAGTGAGAGGGCTAAACACTCATTTGCCTGCAGATATCAGAGTGCTTGCTGCACGTGAACTGACAGAAGATGTCCATGCGACTATCGATGCCAAAAAAAGGGAGTATCGCTATTTTTTTACCAATCAAGCTATCCCCACTGCCTTTCAAGCAAAATATATTGCAAATATATCCTATACCCTGGATTTCAATGCAATGAAGCAAGCGTGTCAGATGTTTGTGGGTGAATATGACTTTGCTAATTTTCAAACCCTTGGATCTGATGTGCGCACAACCACACGAGAGATCTTTGAGTGTGAACTGCTAGAGCATACGACAAACCATCATCCTCTTTTGCCTGACCACTACTATATTCGGATTGTAGGACAAGGCTTTTTAAAGCAGATGGTTAGGCTCATGGTCGGGGCCATATGGGACGTGGGGAGAGCAAAAATTACCCTTGGTGAAATAGAGCAGGCCTTGCAAGACCCAACATTAGGTCATATAGCTCCGGTGGCACCCGCATGTGGCTTGTATAAGTACGATATAACTTATTAAAGCCCAGCCGATTCTTTGACAAACCCCTGTAAATTAGGCTATTTTCACACCATATTTAATTAAGATAACGCAAAGCACAGGAGACACTTAATGTCCTATTCAGTTGAAACCGTTAATGGTTGCACGAAAAAACTTATTTTTAACTTTGAAGACGTCAATCTTGAAAATCAAATTCAAGCAGCGCTCAAAGAAAAACAAAAGAATGCAAATCTTAAAGGATTTCGCAAAGGAAAAGCTCCCCTCGATTTTGTTAAACAAATTTATGGGGCACAAGTTGAAAATGATGCTCTCTACAGATTTGTTTCTGAAGAGTTTTATAAAGCTGTTCAAAGCGAAGACTTCAGAGCAATCGGATACCCAACATTTGGAAATACGAAAAGAGATGAAAACAATGTCAGCTTTGAAGCGACTGTTGAAATTTTCCCTGAAGTAGAACTTAAAGATTATAAAGACTACGAATTTACAAAAGAAAGTGCTGAAGTCACTGAAGAAGATGTTAAAGCACTTAAGGATCGTTATCTTGAGCCAAAGTCAGAAATGGTTGAAGTAAAAGACGAGGACGCAAAATTAGAAAAAGGTATGTTTGCTGTTTTTAATTTTGAAGGTGAAAAAGAAGACGGTTCAAAGCCAGATAATATGAAAGCGGAAGAATTTCTTTTAGAAATTGGTTCTGGGCAATTCATCCCTGGTTTTGAAGATGGAATGATGGGATTAAAAAAAGGTGATAAAAAAACAATTGAACTCACCTTTCCTTCGGATTACCACGAAACAGATTTAAGAGATGCTAAAGTAAAGTTTCATGTTGATGTATTAGAGCTCAAAGAGAAAAAAATTCCTGAGCTCACTGACGAGCTGGCTAAAGAGTTTGGATTTGAGTCTGTTGAAGATTTCAATACAAAAAATAAAGAGCGTCTCGAGCAACAAAAATCAAGAGAAGTTTCACAAAAACTTCACGAGGATATACTTAAAAAATTCGTTGAAGAAAACTCTTTTGATGTCCCTCAAACACTTATTGAGCAACAAAAACAATCAGTAAGAGAAGACCTTGGAGCTAATTTAAAATCACAAGGCTTTGATGAAAAAATGGTTGAAACATATTTTTCAAAATGGGATGACGATATTGCTGCTAAGGCAGAGTTTCAAGTTCGTTCTGGTTTGATCTTGGATAAACTTGCTAAGAAATATGAGGTTGAAGCAACGGATGCAGACTTGGATAAAAAAATTGATGAAATGGCAGCGCAGTCTGGCATGGAAAAAGAACAATTAGCTAGTTATTACACTTCTAATGAAAATATTAAAAGTAATCTGATGTATGCTATACGTGAAGAAAAAACTTTTGACCAACTCATCTCAGATATGAAAGTAAAGAATGCTTAAATACTCGGCCCTCCCAAATGGGAGGGCTTTTTTTTGCAGCTTATTTTAAAGACTCCAAAACGACACCTCTGATCTATATAATCTTTTTTTTCAAAATCCTCCTTAACAATCTCTTGCCTGTGAGCGGGAAAGATAAAGTTTGAATTCACCTGTTGAATTTGATGAGAATGATTGCTTTGAAGGAGCAGAATGATCAGAGCTGTTTTGTATCTGTTGTAATGTATGAAAAGTGCTACCGCCAATAATGAGAGTAAAGAAAAAGCCATCAAAGGTGTTGGGTCAAATTTATCTAGGACATAGATACATTTAACCATTAAGTTGAGGCAGTTATGAATCACTTCATTGAGAAAATTAAAACCACCCACTAGATAATTAAAAAACAGCAAGGGAAAAATAAAAGTCATTATGCTTGTTATCAGTGGATTAATAAAAAGACTTGAGCTCTTAACAGGAGTGTCAAAGATGGAGCTCGTAATATGGAGTGAGAGATTTAATAAGAGCATCAGCTTGAGCTTATTATCTTTAAAGAGAATGATCGTTCCCCAAAATAAAAGCGAAAAACAAAAACTCAAAGGTGAACTTTGATAGTTGTGACTTAATAAAGATAGAATTAAGATGAAAATGAGTTTTGTCATCGCTGAGAGCCTGATATTAAGTCCCAAGATCTTAAAAAGTATAACTCTCTCTAATGAGAGATAACCACCCAAGGGAGCAACGATTAGAAATAAGACGCCGAGTAGGGCCGATTGAGTCCATTTATTAAAAAGACCCAGAAGAAAATAGAGACTTGAAAGGTGAAGACCTGAGGGTGTTAACAAATGGAGCAGGCCATATCTTTTAAAGATATGTTTGAGTTTTCTGGAAAGGTTTGTTTTATCGCCTGTGATACTAGCTTGATAGAGCGAATAAGTGGATTTGTTAAAATGGAGACTTGAAAGGGGAAAGTTTAGAAATTCTTTTGAGCTGTTTGCCTTGAATTGACTGGTGCCTGGTAGAAATAATATAAAACTTAATATAAGTAAGAAGTAGGGCATATTTTTAAGTGATGCAAATAGTTACCCCCTTATTTTTTGTTAAGTCGTGAATATTAGGATATGAAAAGGAAAGGTTATCTTCAAAAAGGCAGAGAGCAATGATAAATTTGTCAGCATTTTATTCTAATTACTTGAAATTATATTTTGAAGAAGATGAGCTTGGTAAAAATTTAAATTATCTTAATTCTCTTCCACAGGAACAAGTACAGTGTCTTTTGAAAATTAAAGATGATATGTGCTTAGCTGGGCTTCCTTTCTTTTTTGAAGCTTTCAATTTTATTTCGCAAACGAAAAGAGATTTTAGTCAACATCTGGCTCACGAAGGAGCTCTCTTTAAGAAATCGGATCAATCGCAAATTGAATTTATCCTTCCCTTTAATATAGCTCTCACTGCGGAGCGAATAGCATTAAATTTACTACAAAGAGCAAGCTCGGTTGCCACCTACACCAAAAAATTTGTAGATCAATCTCAAGGTGTAAAAATTCTTGATACTCGAAAAACAACGCCGGGTCTGCGTTATCTCGAAAAATATGCTGTCACAGTAGGGGGAGGCACTAATCATAGGTTTTCTCAGACTGATGTGTGGATGATAAAGGACAATCATAAAAAAATGTGGGGTGGAATCAGACCAGCGGTAGAGCATTTTTTAAAACTCAAAACTTTCTACCAGGAAATTGTGGTTGAAATTCATGACCTTGCTGAATTAGAGCAAGTGCAAGATTTAGCAGTTAAGCATTTTATGTTGGATAATTTTTCTGGGTCTCAAATTAAAGCAGCACTGTCTGTTAAAAAGCCTCATTGGACTTATGAAGTTTCAGGAGGTGTGAACTTAGAAAATCTCAATCAATATGCTTTAGAAGGGGTGGATGCTATTAGTACAGGATCAATTATCTATAATGCCCCTCAAGTTGATTTATCTATGAAAATTGAAAAGATTTAATTCGCTTTATGAATATTGAGTTCAATGGCCACTCTAATACTTCCCTTATCTTTTTCTGAATATGCATTAAAAGGATGGGGTTCAGTGATATCTTGTTGATTCAATTTTTTGATCCAAATCGTATAAGGACCTTTCTCCCAGCTGATAAATTCATCACTGGTGTAACTGGGAGGAGAAGTTAATTCAAAGGAGTTTTGTATAAGTCGTTTGGTCTCTTCAAATCGCTTCATTCCAGGCTCAATTTCAAAACTAAAATGCTGTAGATACTCTTTACTTTTTGCGCCAGAAAAAAACTGAGCATGGACATAGCGAGTGCCGGGAAGGTTGATCCTTGAGCGAATAACTTTCATGGTACCAGTGTACTTGTTCGTATTTTTGGTAATTTTAGGAGCGAGTCCTAAATTTTTAAGTCTTTGTGCTAAGGTTTGCCCACTTATCTCTGAGATATCGCTCTTGGGATTTAAAATTGTGACTATTTTTTGTGAGGCAAGTATGGCCCTTTTCTTTTCAGGCTGAGAGTTTCTAAGGGGAAGAGAGGTTTGAGCTAGCCCAGACTGGCTTGCTTGTGAGTTACCGTTTAAACGATTGCTTGCCTTATCCAGCTGCTTGTTCTCTTCAACTTTAATGGGATTTTGCGATGTTGGTAGAAAAAGAAATATACCCACAGCTAAAATGAGCAGACTTGGTATGATAACCGTTCTTTTTTTCATTTTTATCTTCTTGTTCCTCGCCTCGAATGAGAGCGGCTTTTGCGAGAAAAAGTTTTTCTCTCCCAAGTTTTCAGATAATTGGTTGGATTGAGTAAATCATGCCTTCTACGATAGAGTTTTTCTCGCTCGGTGGTGGCATCTGGCAACCAGACAGTTAAAGGGCCAGTTTGATCTCCTTTATAGAGTTCAAAATGCAACATAGGAAGACAACAATTAGAGTTCAGCTTCCCAATATAACCAAGGGTTTGACCCTGAGAGAGGATGGCTCCTTCTGCTATGCCAGGGGCGTTTTTAACAGAAATTTCACCATAGCGAGCCACGGCTCCACCTGCATGTACGACTTCTACTGCGTAGGTTCCCAGGTAAAAAAGATATTTGTCTCGTATGACTTTACCCACACCTATGGCCCTAATGTCTTCGTTGTATTTTCGGTAGAGATCACAACCGGCGTGTTTACGCGGACCACTGCTCGAACTTCTTCCAGCTCCAAATCTTCTACCACGAGAATCATAGCGGTGAGTTGGTTTTTTTATGGTGGGAAAAAGTCCATATCCTTTGGCATCAATATTAGGGAATTCAAACTGTGGCTCTGGAGAATTTTGATCCGGACGATCTCCTCCAACAGGGTCCCCTCCCATAGGAGCAGGATTCTCAGTTGAATCATTATTATTAGGCATATCGTAATAATTGATATCAGCTAATCTAATGGGGTCAATATTGGGACATTCGTTTTTTGCCACAACATTTTTTAACTCCACCCAACCACTGACAATTTTTTCTTTCTGGGCAATTCGATGGGGAACATTAATTTGAACGTAGTCTTTCATACCCAATCTTCTTTGGTTCATTCCCCCCTCAAAGTTTTGGGCAATAGTCACAGGGGATCCTATTTGAATGGCAAATAGCGCCGAACTGTGGTCTTGGTTCCAAACATAAACATGAGTATCTGTTGCTCCCATTTCAGTTATATTACAAGCAACTTGAGTGATACTGCCCGGAACTTCAGGAATTTCTTCCTCATCAGAAGAGGGCTGTTCTTGTTCATTAGTTTCTGGAAAAGGAAGTTCAAGTTGCGTTTCTTCAGTTTCACTGTCAGAGTTCTCATCTTCATCCTCAATCTTTGTCCACTTATTTAAAAGGTATGTGACACTGAGATTATCCGCAAACTTGGGAAGCTCTAGGTAGATTCTTTCATCATTAATAAGATCAAAATTATTTAAAATATCGAGTGAATCTAAATTGAGACCAATAACGGCTTTAACTTTTTGGGCTTCATTGGATTGATCATACACTTTAAAAAGCATAAACTGCTCAGGGTTTTGAGACTCTTCTTGCACACAACTGAGATATTGATAACCATTTTCATAAGCGAGTTTGAAATACGTAAATTCTTGATCAAAGCGAGGTTGAGTGAGCTGACTTAATTCAATTGGCGTCGGTAACTTAAGGAGGTATTCATTTAAAGCGTATTCAATAGAGTTGTTTTTTATTTGTAAATTTTTTGAAAGTGAAAGAGATTTATCTAAATCCCAAGATTGACCCACAATCGTAATTTGTTCTTTATTCTTCACCCATTTTTGGAATCGAGATTTTAAGCCCTTTAAACTAAGAACAGAAGCAGTGTTTTGTTTTTTCACAAGGAGTGCATAACTGGAGTTAAGTTGGGCGGGAGTGCCATCTAGCTCTTGAATTGAGTCCTCACTACTATAGCGAGTTATAAAGCCAAGTTCTCCTTGGGCAGAGTTTTTAAGTGAGCATAGACTTTTATGAGACAGCTCTTTGATCTCTCCATTTTTAACCATAAGAAAGGGGATCTGTGGTTCACCCCAAGCAAAGGTAGATATACTGAATAAGACAAAGGTAAGTAGTTGTTTTCCTAATGATATATTCATAGGCGGACATTACCATGAACTTGGGTTTTAACTTAGTATTTATGTAAGAATTACAGAAAAACAATTATTTTTCCCGTTTTTATGGACATTTAGGGCCTAGCTCTCTATAAACGGTGCATAATTGTGGAGAAATTTATGGAAATGGCAGATAAAAACTTCAGGGAAAAATCCCTGTTTTTCACCTCGTTAGGTTGTTCGAAGAACCTTGTGGATTCACAAGTGATGCTGGGACATTTAGGCTTAGATGGCTTCAGTATTGCCACTGAACCGCAAAATGCAGAAGTCATTATCGTAAACACCTGCTCATTTGTAGAAGCCGCGAAAGCTGAGTCAATTGAGACAGTGCTTGATCTAGCAGATTTTAAAGATCCTGAAGTTGGGCATTGTAAAGCATTAGTGATGAGTGGTTGTATGGCCCAGAGGTATCATAATGAATTAGAACAAGAGATGCCGGAAGTTGATCTTTTCATAGGAACGGGAGAGTATCAAAAAATTGTCCCTCTGCTGAAGGCTTTTGAAGAAGGAAAGCTTGAGAAAAAATCATTTGTTGAAATTCCAAAATATATCCATACTGAATTCGACCCTAGGCTCAACACTTCTCCCGGCTATATGGCCTGGCTAAAAATCTCAGAAGGATGCAATCGTAATTGCACTTTCTGTATCATCCCTACTTTAAGAGGGAAGCTTCGCTCAAGAAGTATTGAATCTCTGGTAAAAGAATCCAAGTCTTTGGTTGAGACAGGAGTCAAAGAGCTCAATCTCATTTCACAAGATTTCTCTGATTATGGTTCTGATTTTGAAAGCTTTAAAAGAGAAGATAATAAAAACCCTATTATTTATAATATGCTCAAAGAGCTTGAAGAAAAAAGTGGCGCTCATTGGTTAAGAGTCTTTTATTTCTATCCAGATGATTTAACTGAAGATGTGATGGATCTCATGGCCAACTCAGAAGTCATTTGTAAATACCTCGATATGCCAGTTCAGCATTTTTCAAGTTCAGTACTCAGAAGAATGAATCGCAGAGCAACCAACGAGCTCATTCATGAAAAAATTGAAAAGCTGCGGTCTAAAATACCTGGAATCGTTTTGAGAACCTCTGTGATTGTTGGTTTCCCTGGAGAAACTGAAGAAGATTTTGAAACCCTTATTGAAGGTGTGAAAAAAGTCAGATTTAATCATTTAGGTGTTTTTAAATATTCAGATGAAGAAGGGACCCCGGCTTTAAGATTGAAAGACAAAGTTCCTCAAGAGATTATTGAGGAGCGCTTTGAACGACTTTATGAGGTTCAAAAAGAAATAGCTCGGGAGTTGAATCAAGAGTATTTAGGCAAGACAATTGAAGTTCTGGTTGAAGGTGTGCATGAAGAAACTGATTTACTCCTTCAGGGTAGACACCAAGGACAAGCACCGGATATTGACGGGAAAGTTATTATCAATGATGGGCTGGCCAAAAAAGGTGATCTCGTGCAAGTGGAAATTACTGAAGTTCTTGATTATGATTTAGTTGGAAGGATCGTCTAATTTGTTTTTTTTCTGACCAATGAGCTCAGACTGTAATGAGCTTAGTTTGTATTGAACGTGACCATATTCAGTTTTGTCTTTAATCTCTTTTGATTGCAATCTATGCTCAATATTTTTAACTTCAATACGTAAACTCTCAACATGTCCTAAAACTTGATCCAGCTTTTTATCTGTTTGGTTCTGATAGTTCTTTAGCAGACCCTCGATTGATTGCGTGATTTTTTGGGTGACTGATTGAGCGAATATTTCGGTTAGGTACTTTCTCATACCCAACTATTTTAACCTGCACATGGATATGAGTTAAAGGGAGCAAATACTGCTCATGCTATAAATATCTAGAATTACATATAACATACCCCTATGAAATATTTTTTACTCACACTCATTATCACCAATACGACCTTCGCCTTTGATTGGAAGGAAAAACTAGAAGAGCTTAAATCAAAAGCTATAGATAAATACGAAGAACTCAAAGGCGATAAAAATAAAAAGCCCGACCCTTATCCAACCAAGATAAAAATGCCCGAGCTTCCTCAAATTTCTAAAAGTGCAACCTCTTTAAGTGTCTATGAGAAAAAAGGGGCGATTTATTCACAAGGGGCTTCCTTTAAAAATTTATCAACTGAGAAGAAAAGACCGTATCGGACTGTATTTATTCAAGAGCTATATGAAGCCGTTTATGAAGCTGATATCAGTAAGCAAAATGTTGTGAGTTTACTCAATGTTTTAGAAAAGGGTGGATCTCGTGAAGGAGTTTATAGATCACTTGTTTTAAGTAATGATTATGGTGCACTGGAAGCCTATAACACGACTCCAAATGAAAAGCTCATCAACTATGTGGTTCAGTTCGGTGAAAAATATTTAGGACGCAAGTTTAGTCCTGATCAACTTCAGAAAATAAATCTTTATGGTATTAAAAGAGTGATATGTGAAAAAATCTTAGAACTTATTGATTCTTTCCCCGTGGACGGAAAAGATTTAAAGAGTTGGTATGCCCTTGTGAGCGCTGAGTATGCTCAGAAATTTCCTCGTCTTTGGAAGAGTAAGATAAGAAAGTCTCCCTACGCAGATCTTCATTATAAGTGGGCTTCAACAGTGCCTCTTCAACATATAAAGTCCGAACTTATCATTAAAACTCATAAGATTTATAATTCGATTCAACGCTAATTAGCTCAGAAAAATGTCATCTGTTTGATAAAAAAAGAGAATAAGACGCTCTAGTCCCATAGCAATACCTGCTGATTTTGGATAACCCTTTTTTAGAACGTCTATAAAATCTGCTGGCCAAGGAAGCTCGTAATCATAAAGTTCTTTTTTGTCTTGTGCTTGACGTTTAAATCTTTTTATCTGCTCATGAGCATCAGTTAATTCGTTAAATGAATTACAGATTTCTATGCCACCTAAATAAATTTCAAAACGCTCACAAACCCTGGGATCACTTTCTTTAAGAGTAGAAAGGGCACTCAAGGGGGCAGGGTATTCATAAATCAGTAGATACGGATACTCTTTTAAGACTGGTTCGACTTTATTTAAAAAGATAAGAAAAAAATAATCATCCCAGGAACATTCACTTTCTGGCAGAGGGATATCTTTGAAATCTTTTTGTATTTTAAGTTTTAAGTCTTGTGGATTTTGAAATTGTAAAATATCGAATTGGCAAAGATCGAGAAACAGCTCTTGCACAGTGACTCTTGGGTATGTTTGAATCTGTTGGGGAGGATTGAGTTGGGTTTGAATTTCATGCAAAAGACTTTCACAGTCTTCCATTATTTTTTCATAATGATGGTTTTTTCTATACCACTCCAACATAAGAAACTGAGGTCTATGGATGGATGAAGTTGGTTCATCTCTAAACGCGAAACCTAGGGAAAAAATATTATCAACTTCATTTGTTGCGAGGACTTCTTTCAGTTTAAATTCAGGAGAAGTATTTAAATATAAGTTTGATGAACACTTCTTAGACTTAGAATAAACTTCGAAAGGGTGAATATGTGTTTCCATCCCGGGATTGGTAACCATGGGGGGAGG
>CEQY01201360.1_pt1 | contig 12434 bp, 11 predicted proteins | sample 361391 | NCBI WGS metagenome assembly CEQY01 (sample SAMEA2621075, study PRJEB7988) | marine metagenome | isolation source: saline water (ENVO:00002010), including
CGACTTGAGATGTTCCTGTTTTACCCGCCATCATATTTCCAAGGCCTCGCCTCCACCAAGCAGTTCCATTAGGCTCATTCACAACTTTATAAAGTCCAGTCCTCACAGATTCCCAAGTGCTTGGTTTAAGTTCTATTTGCCTAACTAATTCAGGTTCAAACTTTTTTATAATTTTACCCTGATTATCAAAAACTTCTTTAACCACGTAGGGCTTATACAGCTTGCCTTTAGTCGCAATTGCGGCATAAGCATTGGCTAATTGTAAAGTCGAAACTAGTACATAGGATTGTCCGATCGAACAAGAAAGTGTCTCCCCTTTTTGCCATTCGATTCCATTTCTTTTTAACTTCCATTCTTTTGTGGGGATCAATCCAGAGACTTCTCTAGGCAGTTGTATTCCCGTCTTTTTTCCAAATCCAAACATTTTGGCGTATTTTGCGAGGTCATCAATATCCAGTTCAGTTGCCACCTTATAAAAAAAGATATTACAGGAATGTTTTAAGGCATCGGTTATGTCGACTTTCTCGGTGCCATACCTTTTCCATGAGCGATAGTTTCGACCTCCAAACCTGAATACTCCATGACATCGAATTTTAGTACTCGGATCAATAATATCCTCTTCTAAGGCCGCAATGGCGGTAAACGGTTTAAAAGTTGAACCCGGAGAGAAGTGATTTTGAATGCTTCGATCACCCAATGGTTTATCTTCATTATTGATCAAAGACGACCAGTACTCTTGAGTCAGTCCTTTAGAAAACTCCGAAGGCCTAAAAGCAGGAGTTGATATCATTGTTAAAAGCTCCCCTGTTTCTACATTAATCGCTACGACACTTCCGGAGCGTCCCTCAAGAGCTTCGTAAGCTGCTTTTTGCATATCTCGATCAATTGTAAGTTTGAGATTATTTCCAGGCTTGGGAGACTTGTCTTCAATTCCTTTGAATAAGTTATCGGTGTTAATATACTTCTTTTTTCGCCCAAGAGCATCAACCTCTACAAATTCATAGCCATTTTCTCCTCGCAATGAACGGTCCATTATTTCCTCAATTCCAAACTGGCCTATAAAGTCACCAAGGGAGTAATCAAGTTCATCTCGAGTTTGATAAGTTGGAAGCTTGTCCTGCGAAATCTCAGAAATATATCCTAGCAAATGAGCCCCAACTTCTTCGTCGACATACTCTCTTGAGATAAATGTATCGACAAAAATACCAGGAAGACTTGCATTTTCTGTTTCAATCTTAGCGACTTCTTCAAGTGAGATATTCTTCTTAATAATAATAGGACGATATTTTGCTTGGTAAGAATTCTTTTTGATAATCTTTTTGATTGTCTCTAAGTCCATGTCCAAAATTTCTGCTAGTCTTTTTAGAGTCCTCTCTTTTTTCTGAAGAAACTGACGAGTCAAGACAGCATCAAACCTTGGTATATTGTCCACCAAGAGTACATCATTTCGGCTGTACATCATTCCTCTTGGGGCACGAACGATCTCCTTACGAAGTCTATTTTGAACAGAGTACTCGTGATACTTTTCACCATTATAGATTTGAAGGTACCACAGCCTCACCAATACAATCATAAAACAAAAGATGATGATATTAGCAACAGCAGTTGCGCGCTCACGATGAATTTTTATGAGTTCTTCATCTCCAAACATTTATAAAAATGCTCCCATTGACTGTTTTTTATCCACGTACCAAAACCGGTCCATCAGGAGAAAAAAGTGGTGAGAAATAATAGAAAGGAAAAAACTCTCCGGCAAATAACCTAAGAAAATGGTGATAAAGCTTGAGAAGTCACCCATCTTAAGACTTATAATAAAAGTAATAAGGAAGTACCAAGCAAGCTGGAAGATCTGTACGACTACGATGGTACTAATAGCTGTGGAGAAATTGAGCATCTCTCTGACATATTTTACCGATAAAGAAATGAGAATACCCGTCAACGTGCCTGCCGCCCAACCTTCGATAGAGAAAATTGAATGAATATATTGGAAAGTTAAAATAAGAAAAGCCAATCCGGGGGTCTCAAGCTTAAAGGCTAAAAAAAGCACAATGAGGACATTAAAAGCGGGTTTAAAGTTTTGAAGTCCAAGAGAAGGAAAAATCACTGAAGAAATCAATTCTAAAAAAATCAATAGTACGGAAGTTTTTAAAACTCCTAAAAGTATATCTTTTAAGGTGTATTTATTCATTGGGTTCCTCAACACTTAGACTCATGATCTCATCTGGTTTTTCTGTACTTCCTTCTGGATCTAGAAGAACCACCACTTCTTCGAGCTTATCAAAATCAACGCTAGGAGTGACTTCAATCTTTTGCGTGATCCCAAAGCTTTCTTTATCAATTTTAGTAATAGTTCCAATTTTTATTCCCTTGGGATAAATCTCCCCAAGGCCAGCGGTAATGATCTCGTCTTTTAATTCAAGTTTCTCTGTACGAGACACATACTTGAATTGACAAGTGAAGCCAGATCTTCCTTCGAGAATGCCATGGGTCCTCGTGCGTGAGACTATGGCATCAACTCGGTTGTTTTGATCTAAAATTGTCAATATGTCAGCATAATTTGGACTTAAGCGGTATACATATCCAACCAATCCCGTTTGGGTAATAACAGGGGACAATAATTTAAGACCATGGCTTTCCCCTTTATTTATTCTAAGAACTTTGAATTCACTCGAGGAATCTCTCGCAACAATTTGCGCCAAGACTTTTCTGCGTTCTATATCTTTTCCAAAGTCTAATAATTTTTTTAAACGCTCATTTTCTTTTTTTACTTCTTTAAGTGAGAAGATTTCATTTTGTAACTTATCGAGATTATTTTTGAGGCGCTCATTTTCTTGTCTCGTATTCACAATAAAAATATAGCGATCAAAGGTTTGGGCAATAGAATCTTTAACACTCATCGTTCCCTCTTGAATGGGAGCTACCATTTCCGTAAATACCTTTTCAAATAATGTGTTTTCTTTAAGAGTGAATTTCTGAGTGGCGATACCATATAATGAGATACCTACAACAATGACATTGCATACCAACTTCCAACGCGATGAATCAAACGAAAAAGTATTCAATTTCTGCTCCTTGAAATTCATATATAGAGTAACGAATCAGAGGCTCTATGCCAATAATTTCGCAATTTTACGCGCTCTGTTAGATTGACTTTAAAGTCTTGGGAGTTACAATTCTTATTCAAGCAAAAGGACAAAAATGAAGAGCTTATCAGACAAGATTTCGTACTTTTTTCTCAGTTTTATCATGCTAGCAATTATTGTTAGTTTTGCATTCACTGGATTTGAAGGAATTTCTGGGGGAAGTAATTCTGTTGCCACAGTCGATGGAACACCTATTACAAAATCTGAGTACAGTAGAGCTTATGAACAACTGCTAGCAAGATACTCTCAAAGTCTGGGCAAAGGAAAATCTCTAACCCGCAAACAAATTAAGGACTTTAGAATTGAAGAACAGGCTCTCAACCAAGTAGTGAGACAAAAATATTTGCTAAACTATGCTAATAGTCTAGAGCTTAAGGCGAGTCCAAGTGAAGTTAAAGATCGAATTAAAGAGTATCCTTTCTTTCAAACTGCAGGAAAATTTGATGTTTCTAAGTACAAGCAACTTCTAGCAGCCAATAGAATTTCTCCCAGTACATTTGAAGAAGAAACTCAAAATGAAATCAAAATGATGAAACTCGATCGTATGCTTGCTTTTGCAGGGATGGACTCGAAAGCTTTTGTCGAAGAAAGAATGAAGTTTCAAAGCCAAGGAGCTAAGAGCTGGGTTGTGACTTTTGCTAAAGAAGATATGACAAAGAATATCTCTGTACCCTCGTCTGAGGTGAAAGCGTTTATCGCAGATGAGAAAAATCAGAAGACAATTGACTCTCTCTACAAAACCTATTCAGCTGAGCAGCAATTTCAAAAGAAAACACCCAAAAAAATGAACCAGGTAAAGAATGAAATTGTCACCAAACACCTACAGCGAACCAAGAGAAAGGAGCTCACTGAGTTAGTTTCAAAAATTAAAGCAGAGTTAAAAGAAGCTATGGAGTCGGGATCAAAGAGCAAGCTCTCGAAACTATCCAGTAAGTATGGTGTTGAGTTTATTGACAATAACCCAATCAACCCATTGAGTATTAATGCTAAAAATGCCGATCTCGAGTTCGATGAAGTCATGCCACTTTTTAAGAATAAAGACACTAATACAGTCCTTGAAAAGGAAAATACAACGCATGTGACATTTGTGAAGATGGTTGAATTTAATCGAGACGAAATCAAACAAGAAGAAATTGAAAAAGAATGGGAGCAAAGTCGCAATTATGCAGCTTTTGCCACTCAACAAGCAATAGTTAAGTACTCAGAAGAAAATTCTAAAGTAGTGACAAAAGTCTCATTTAACTGATAAAGATGTCCCATGGCTGACTTGGAAGCGAAATGGGAGCAAAATGTACCCGGTAAATACTATGTTGATGACCAGTGCATTGCCTGCGATGCATGCTGCGTTGAAGCACCTAGTTTTTTTTTCATGAACGATGATGACGGCCATGCCTATGTGGCCAAGCAACCGGAAAATGACGAAGACCTTGAAGAATGCGAAAATGCCCTAGCCGCCTGTCCTGTAGCGGCTATCGGTGATGACGGTCTAAAATAATTTTGTTTTGTCTTTATATTTTTCTCACTTAAGAATTTTTCATGACAAATCCCCTGTGGACCGTTACCTTACCCACCCACAGGAGAGAAAATGGAATTAATTAATATTGAAGACATCAAAGTCGAAAGCCCGTATTTAAGACTCGATACAGACGTAGAAAAACTGATGAAAAGTATCGAAACTGTAGGTCTTATCAACCCACTCGTTATCAATAAAAATAATGAATTGATTGCTGGAGGAAGAAGGTACACAGCACTTAAAGCCATGGGAAGAACTCAAGTTCCTGTAAGTCGAGTAGAAAAGTCTGAACTCGAACAAGAATTAATTTCAATTGATGAAAATTTAGTTCGAAAAGATCTAGGTAAGGTAGAGATGGAGCAACTTCTAGCTAGAGGGCGTGACATCTATGAAGGACTTTTTCCACAAGCCTTAAAAACAATAGAAGAAGATCTATCTACACCGGCTGGCAATGAAATTCAAAAAGAGCTTCCCAATGATAAGCGATCGTTTATAGATCTTACTGCTGAGAAAACAGGTCTATCAAAAAAGGTTATCAAATCCGCAATTGAGAGAGAGGAAAAATCCAGTGACGCAGTAAAGAGCTTACGGCGTCACGGGGAGCTCAACGCATCCCAGGCCAACCAGATTATTAAACTTCCAAAAGACGAACAAGAAAGGGTCGTCGAACATTTCGTAGGAAAATCAGCCCGTGAGATGAAAAACTTTGTGGATATGGCGCAAACGAGAGGGGTTGATGACGCTCTTGATGAATATTTAAATACACCGCAACTCCCTAAAGAACTTCAATCCCTAAAAACTCTATTGAAACGTTCCAATAAAGTCTTGGCCAAGATTCTATTAGAGGAAATGGGAACCGATCATCCTGAGAATTCAGAAATTCTAGACCTTATGAGCTCACTTAGAATGAGTATGGACCAATATCTTCAATTATGCGGAAGTCTACCGAAGTCAAGTTCAGAAACCGCATCTCCCGAGGAGTACGATAAGCTTGCCGATGCTGCATTAGGAATGCTAAATTCAGATGAGAATAGCAACCCTAATGAAGCTCAATGGTAGAAAAGAATTTAAACTATTTTGAAGTCAAAAATCATGTCACTTGGGATGAATACTTCATTTTGCAAGCGATAATGGCAAGTTTTAAGTCTAAAGATCCGGCAACTAAAGTTGGTTGTGTATTCGTCGATCAAAATAACCATCAATTAACTATGGGCTATAATGGTTTTGTAGCTGGCATTGACGAGACGAAACTTCCCTGGGGAAAAGATAAGTCTCAACCTCTTGAGCATCAAAAATATGGCTATGTAGTGCACTCCGAAGCCAATGCCATTCTTCACTCCCCTACTAGCCTCGTAAATTCTCGTTGCTATGTAACTCTCTTCCCTTGCCACGAATGTGCTAAGCTGCTTGCAAGTAGTAAGGTTTCTGAAGTTATCTATATTTCTGACAAACATAATGGAACTGAGAGTAACACTATTTCAAAGAAAATTTTTGATCTTGCAGGGATTAAATATCGTCAATTAATTCCCTCACAAGAGTTAATTGAAAATATGACGAAGCATTTTACTGCCTCGTGTGAATAAAAATAGAGGATCATGAAATCACTCATCACTAATCGGCATATACAAAGATTTGTCATTGTCTGGCTTGTTTATTGGCTTTCCGTCATGGGATTTAAGATTTTTGTTCTAAAGCCTATGGGGTACACATTTAATAAAGATGTTGAGTACGTAATAAGCTATTTTCTTTTTTTTGCAGGATTTGGCTTTTTTCTTCTTAGATCAATAGGACAAATGGCTCCTCTCAAAAATTACTCCATCCAAATTCCAGTTACTCTTTTAAGTGGAATAATATTTGCTCTCATATCACTGGGCATGGCTCCCTACCTTCCTATTACTCCTGAAAGCTTTCTCTATATTGAAAAGCTTGGTTTTTTATACCCACTACTCACAACCACAACAATCATTGGTAAATACTCAGATATTATTTTTCAACAAACACTAATTGTAAGCCTGGTTTTATTTCTTAAGAAAAACTGTGCGAGGCCTAGAGAAGTTGTCGAAATTTTTACTCTCGTTTTCTTTATCCTACATGTCCCCTTATTTTTAGAGTTTGGTCTCATGGCTTTAATTTTTATTATTCCTTCTCTATTTGCAGGAGCCATTTTTTCATTTCTCATTACTTTTTATAGCTGGGGAGTTCTAGGGTCAATGCTAGTCCACCAATACTATTATATCGCCATGGCAATCATCTTAAGACTGCTCTTTAGAAACTAGGAATTCAATTGAAGTCGCTGCTAACCGATTGGAAAATTCAAAAGTTTGTTCTGATCTGGATCGCGTTTTGGTTTGCAGTCATGAGTTTCGTGGTTTTTATTTTTGATCCAAAATACCCAAGCTATCTCTCAAACATAACCTGGGCCACTGGTTATTTTTTATTAATGACTATTTTAGGTCAGTTTATAATGCGTAAATCTGGAGAAATGTACGCAATTAAACAAAGAAATCTTCAACTTCCATTTACATTTTTGAGTGGTCTTGTGTTTTGTTTAGCCTCAATCGGAGTGAAATCATCTCTGCCAGTCTCACCTCAAACTAATGAATATTTTTTAAATCTTGGTTTCTATTATTGCATGCTTCAATGGGATACCATTCTAGCCAAAATTGCAGATATATTCTGGCAACAAACAATGATTATAGGTTTGGTTCTCTTTTTAAAAAAGAATTGTCAAAGACCAAGGGAAGTGGTCGAGGCTTTCACATTAGTCTTTTTTGTGATTCATCTGCCTCTTCTTTGGTATTTTGGTCTTATGGGACTAGTATTCATCATTCCTTCATTTTTTGCCGGAGCAATCTTCTCTTACCTCATTACATTTTACAGCTGGGGTATTCTAGGATCGATGTTGGTACACCAATACTTTTATATAGCAACAGCAGTCATTCTTCGAGTTCTCTCCTACACATGGTACACAAATTCTTAATTTTGATTTAAATATTCATATTAAGCGTAAGCCCAATATTTGTACGATCATCTCTAATATCATCCCAAATGAACCTGATATTAGGGGCGATCGAAATATCTCTACTATAAAAATAGGTCATGGCCAACGTTTGCTGAAGATCTCTTTGCTCAATCTCACTTTGTCTTCTCATACGATAAATTGAGGCTAGATCCATAATATAGCGCACAGAAAGATTTTGTTTAAAGTAAAGCTCGGCTGATAAGTTTGCTCTTAGCGTATCATCTGTTTGATTTGGAATTAATGAAAACTCTCTGCCTTGAATTTCAGTTGAAGTCTTATCATATTGAAAATTTTCATAGGTCATACTTGCTGCAATATAAAAGGCTTTATTCAATCTATAAGCCGATGCTTGGCTAAATGAAAATGCATTTCTTAAACCAAAATCTCTATAGATTCCCCTCGTCGCATGTTGATACTTTAAGAAACTAATATTTTGAAAATTTCCAATATAATAGGTTTTAAAATAGCTTAAAACCGGATCGTCAGCATCCACTCTTCCGGCATTTTCATCGAAGTCCCTTTCATTTCTTGAGTTTTTAGTTTCAATTGAAGAATGAAAAGGAGTTGTAGAATAAAGTCCCATTTGAAGCGAGAGATTATCAGATTTAGATAAGCGCCACTTAATCCCCACAACTCCACTTGCATCGACTAAGCCAGGAACCTCATCAGCGTTTCTTATATTTGGCCTTTCAGCGCCAAAAGGCTCGCTTACCGAAGCTCCTCTATAAGTGAAGCTTGAATATAAACTATAAGTATTCAGAGAGCCAGAAAGAGTTTTTAGGGTTGGGTTGTCGAGCACCTCTTCTTTTGAAGGCTTATTTTTAGAATTTTTTTGAGAAATTTCTTGGGTAGACCTATTCTCTACCGCTATGGCTTGAGTCATCGATAGGACAATTAAACTCGATATTAGTTTTTTCATATAGGCTCCTTAATTAAAAAAGTTTAAAAATGTATTTTTAGAAGGGATTGTTTTATATAAATCTTTACCCGTAACCTGATTCGCGATAATAGCACTTCTCCAGGACATCAAACTCGTCTGAGGATCAGCTACACCATGTCCATGTCGACTAAAATTCATCATATAAATATTATTGCGATCTAGATCAGTTTTAAGCCTATACTCTTGGTCAAATTCTAGTCTTCCCTGAGAATCGAGACTTAAATGGTTTTCCAAGGAATTCATAAAACTTGGTAGTTTAGATGTGAAACCTGTCGCCAAGACAACAATGTCCACATCAAGAATTTCAATTTCTTTATTCAATAGATTTTCAAGACTAACAACTGAATTCGATCCCTTAGTTTCGACCTGCTTTAGCCATCTTGCAGGCTTTATCGAAATTTTTGTTTTTTGGTCCCTATAAAACTTATCCATATAAAGTTCGTTATAAACTTCTTGCAAATAATAAGGAGTATTCCCGTCACTTGCTAATAAGAGATTCTCCGTTAACTCATCTTTCGTTTTTTGATCTAACCGATAAAAATTCTGAACAAAATCAGGGGTAAAGACCTCATTGGTAAACGGTCCTTCATCCAGTGGTCTTAAATTATCTCTCCCGGTTACCATTGTAACTTCAAGAGGCTGTCCCCACTTTCCTTTATAGGTATTTCGAAAAATCTCGACACCGGTTTGGCCACCTCCAACAATAAGGACTCTTTTTCCTTGTAAATTCAAGTTTTTAAAATTTGGACTTTTTGAGTGAAAAATATTTGGTCCAATCTGGTCTTTAACACACGCTGGAATATTTGGTTGCGGTCCAGAAGCGATACATAAATCTTTCGTGTCAAATTCTCGTGTTTTAGTAAAAACCCTAAATCGATCTTCTTTGAATTGAATATCTTCAACCATAGAGTCAAATTCTATTCTTTCTTCGAGCTTAATACTCACCCATTTACAATACGCCTCAAATTCTATTCTTGAGATGGTTTTTCTATCTGTGTTAAGGAAATGATAGAACTGATCATGGGCGACCAAGTAGTTGAGAAAGCTATATGGGCTTGTGGGATCAACTGGAGTCACTAGATCTTTAAGATAGGACGTCTGCATACAAGCATCTTCAAACATAAGTTCCGAATGCCAGCTAAACTCTGGCTTATTATCTAAGAACAAAACTTTTTCAGACTTAGGTATCAAGGCTGCCAAACTTAAATTAAAGGGTCCAACCCCGACTCCAAGTAAATCGAGAATTTGCTGACTCATTTAAATTCCTCCTAAAATCATAGGGTTGATAATATCATTTGCTAGCATGGGAAGAGGTCTCGCGGATGTTTCGGAATAACCGACCTTAAACCGAACCCCATTTATAATAAGTTTTTCGAACACTTCTTTTTTCAAACTAAGCTGAGTTTTATTATTATTTTTATCGTAGGTATCAATCGCACGAGATGCTTCTCCATAGAATTCCGCTTCATTTAAAATTTTCTCCTCATCCATTAACCGAGAAAGATATCTTAAAAAAGTCACAAAATGGCCTGTAAAAAGGTCATGAATAAGATGTTCTCTTGGCAAGCGAGTCAGTGACCTAAACTCTTCGCTATTTTTATGGATCGAGTGCTCAGATAGACGAAGATCTCCATGAAAATCTTTTAAGATAATTCCAGAAGGCCTAGAGTCCTTAATCAGTACTATGATATTCTGTCCGTGAGCGACAATACCTATGCCATGACAAATTTGTAGATGGTAAAGTGGAATAACAACTTCTTCAAAGTATTCACGTATCCAATGTAAGGGTGTTAATCTAGACTCTTGTATCAAAGATTTAATCACAGAGCCTTCTGCTAATTTTGTCATAAGCGAAGCCGCGGATATGGCAACCTCATTCTCCCTTTGCAGACATTCTGAACTCTCTCGAACTATGAATCCCATAAACTCGTGGTAGCGATAGGAACAATTCTGGATTTTTGAGAACCCAGGATGATTGACAGAAAAAGACAATAGCTCTTGTGAAATCAAAACATTTTTTAAATTTGAATCATCTCTGCATATTTCTTTAAGTTTTTTAGATATATCTCGTCCGACACCAATATATTTATGAGGAATTCCACGTACACAGGAAGTATTTAAAATAGAAAGCGAAGTTTTAACCTCAAATTGCTTATTTGTATTTGGCATTAACGTACGTATAGAGGCTTGAGCATGAAAGTCAGCTCCTTCAAAGCCAGCCTCTTCAATAAGCCCCTTATTTAAATATTCGAAGAATTGAATTTTAATATAACGTTGCCATTGCCAAGGATGCACAGGAAAAAGAACAAAACCGGGCTTCGTTTCAACAGGAAGTCCGAAGGCCTCTAATATTTTTTCTGGATATTCTCCATCTTGTACATCACCGTGAACGAGCTCCTCTTTTACCCAAAGCCATTTTAATTTAAATAAGCCTTTTGACTCGGGTGAATACTTTTCTAAGCTATCTATGCCCCAACCTAATCTGCCTTTATTCAAAAGAAGTTTTGGATGTCCATCTAATAGCTGCTCTTTTTCCGTAAAAGATAGCTTTAAAAAATCTTCCAGTTTTAAAGATGACCTTTGAGATAAAATTTGATAATCGCTGTATAAAGTTTGATTCGCTTCTTCTAAAAATTTTGCAAGGGTTTGATCATCCATTTTCAAAATTGAGTTCACTTCACGAATGAAGTCTAAGACAGAAAAAGAGTTTTCTCTTTGTCCCAAGCTCCATTTTTCGATTGATCTAGCACTTACCCAAATTTGATTCCAAATACTTAGTTTTCCTTCAAATCTATATTCGACCTCACTAAGTTCAATACTAAAACCCTCATTCGTTTTTTTCACAGAGAGATAATCTTCAAATTGCAATTCTTCGATAAATTTCGCCAGAAGATTACGATTAATGACTTGATAAAGTTCGTTCATCACTCTCCTCTTTATATTCTCTGTAAAATCGAGAACGTTCACACTCTAAAAGTGCAGCTCTCTTGTGGGGGAAATCAAATTCATACAAAAATTTCCATCCTGGAAGGCGCTCAGCAAACCGTCTTATAGGTATATTATCAGCTCTAGGCTCTCCATAAATTCTTTTTGTCCGCGAATCTTGCTCAAAGAGAAATTTTGTAGCATGTAACATGGCCAAATAAACCATTTTTGAGTTCAAAAAGCTTTTCTCTCCAATAAGTAAGTGGATACCTCTGTCATAGAGATTTACGTCGCAATAAGGGGCAATTCGATCTTCTATCGCCCAATAAAACTCAAAATATCCAACTGGCTGATTATCAACTTCAAATATATAGGGTTCTACTGATGGATCTTTTATTTTTTCTTCGAGGTAGGCTTTTAACTCTTTTAAGCTCTGATTCATCTCCCAAAACTCAAAGACAAATTCTTGATTATGCCATTTATGAAAAATCTCAATATCCCTCTCTGGATCTGCCTTTCTAAAAGAAATTTTCCTATTTCTATAGGAAGCTTCATAATTTTCTACCATGGGAAGATTCTTGCGGGCGAAGGCAACCAAAGGGTTATCAATTTGGTTATAGATTTTCCATGGGTCATTCATTGTATTTTCATCAAATGAAGATATAGAACAGCGAAAATTACCTTTTTGCCATAAACCATCGCTGTGCAATAAGTAATTCAAAAACGAACTCTCAGGAAACTCCAATTGAAGTTTAATGAATTCATTCTTCAGTCGAGAGATTAAAATTCTCTCTACATAGGAATTCCAATTACTGACAGCACCAAGAATATTAAAAACATTGTTAACGATGAGGTAATAGCCAACGACTTTATTAATATCTTTTTTACCTA
>CEQY01036343.1_pt1 | contig 12427 bp, 13 predicted proteins | sample 361391 | NCBI WGS metagenome assembly CEQY01 (sample SAMEA2621075, study PRJEB7988) | marine metagenome | isolation source: saline water (ENVO:00002010), including
CTGACGAATGGCCGAGGGCAATGCTAACACGAGGAAAACTAAAAAAAGGCAACAGGTATTTTGGTCCGTATGTGGAAGTTAAAGCGATCAGAGACACCCTAGATCTCCTGCAGAGAACCTTTCCCTTAAGGACATGCACAGAGAATAAATACAGTCGGCACGAAAAACTGCAGAAACCATGCCTTGAATTTCATATAAAAAAATGTTGTGGCCCATGCGTTGACAATGTCTCAGTGGAGGAATATCAGCAATTAGTAAGAGACTTATTGCGTTTCCTTGAGGGGCATACGGATGATGTCGTTGAAGATATACTTTCGCAAATGAATACTGCCGCCGAAGAACAGGATTTCGAAAGGGCAGCACGCTTCAGGGACAAATTGTTTAATGTTCAAAAGGCTGCAGAAAAGCAAGTAATGGTGGGTACGCGATCAGAAGATTTTGATGTCGTTACGTACGTTGACGATGAGTTTGAAGCGGCTGCACACGCCTTCTTTGTGCGTAACGGACGTGTATTAGGTCAGCGGTCGTTTATTTTGGACAAAGCAGAAAACTTGCCTACTGGAGTACTTCAGTCACGAATACTGGAGAAACTCTACATAGAAAATAACCCTTTGGGCAGCCCTAAAGCGATATACGTCGGAACCGAACCTCATAATAAAGACTTCTATGAAACATGGCTTAGTGGGGAGCGTGGTTCAAAAGTTCAAATTCATGTTCCCCAAAAAGGTACTAAAAAGACCTTAATGGAAACTGTGCGCCTTAACGCTGAAGACGCATTCAAACGTCATCGCCTAAAAAGACTAGGTGATCATAACAGTAGGTCGAAAGCACTAAATGACATACAGAAGTTTCTTAATCTTCCAAATTCTCCTTTACGGATCGAATGCTACGACATGAGCCACCTGCAGGGCAGCAATTACGTAGGCTCAATGGTCGTCATGGAAGATGCAATTTTGAAAAAGAAAGACTACAGGAAATTTAAGATTAAAACTATTGATGGAAATGATGATTATGCTGCGATGGCTGAAGTAGTTCGGAGAAGGTTGCTGAATTTACTGAAAGAGGAAAGCAATCAAAGTAACGACGCATCGAGTTTCTCTTACCCCCCTCAGCTGCTTTTAGTTGATGGAGGAAAAGGTCAACTATCAGCCACTGTTGCGGTACTAAAAGAGCTCAATCTTTTTGACCGGATACCTATAGCCGCACTTGCCAAGCGAAACGAAGAACTATTTCTTCCTGGTAAATCAGAACCAGTTATCCTTCCACGAAATTCAGAATCTTTATATTTGTTGCAAAGAATTCGTGATGAAAGCCACCGGTTCGCAATTACTTACCACCGTCAACTCAGAAAAAAAGCCATGAAGGGCTCAATCCTTGATGAAGTTAGTGGACTCGGTCCCTCCAGAAAGGCACGATTGATCAAGGAATTCGGAAGCATCAATAAAATTAGGCAAGCGACGCTGGAAGACCTTTTGGAATTGACGTGGCTACCAGAGGCAGTTGCTAAATCTGTTTATCAAAAATGTTCAAACCCCAATAGAGTCACGTGAGTAATTCCCCACAGAATGCAAAAAACATTTGGGACAAGCTCAGCGAATGGTGGATTAGGAGCATCGAGAATAACGAATCAACAGAATATGTCGAAATGATTGTTCCGCTGATCGAGGGTATTCTCTCTCAGAAAAAAAACATTCTTGATATTGGTACCGGAACCGGCCTCGTGGCCCAAGAGACGAGAAAAATCGCAGAGCATGCGACAATAATCGGAGGGGATATCTCTATAAGGCAATTAGGCTATGCCAAAGAAATAACTAACGGTGTTCAATTTGTTCAACACAGTATTGACCAAATGCCCTTCAAAGATGAAAAATTTGATGCAGTAATATGCTCAATGGTTCTTGAGCACGTAGAAAGCCTCCTGGAAGCTGTATCTGAAATTGCAAGAGTTTTAGAAAAGGATGGAATACTTCTGATAATCATGAATCATCCAGTTTTTCAATCCCCAGGAAGTGGACCTGCCAATTTATACAGCCACGACCGTGATGCCATTTGGGAAATAGGCGAGTACCTTACTGAATCAACCGAAATAGAAAAAATAACTCCTGACCATGATGTGCTATACGCGCACCGGACCCTCAGTACTTACTTCAACGCACTCTCCAGTGAAAACTTCATGATTAAGAAAGTCATAGAAAAACCCATAGAATCAGAACTTTCCGGAATTCCGGAACTTCTAATCCTCTTATGTAAAAAACTACAGTAAGGGTAAGAAAACTGCAGCTTAGATACAGCTAGAATTAAATATGGCAGAATTTCTTATAATCGGAGGCTATTCAGGGGCTGGTCGATCTGAAGCTGCTAAATGTCTTGAAGACCTAGGATGGTTCGTCATTGATAACCTTCCAACGCAGTTAGTTGCCAAGGTCGCTGAACTAGCTTTAGCAAAGGGTTCTGTCACTAGTAATATTGCATTGGTGGTAGGTGCAGAATCACCTGAAGAGACAATAAAGGAAATTAGCCACCTAGGGGATAGCAAGACTCTTAACGTGAGAACTCTTTTCTTGACTGCGAGTATTGAGACATTAATTAAACGGTATGAAGAGACACGGCGCAGACACCCATTTAAGGATGGCGACGGCTTAGCTGAAAAGATAAAGTCTGAAATTAATGAGTTGAAAGAACTCCGAGGTTTCGCGGACATTGAGTTAGACACTAGCGAGCTAAATGTTCACGACCTTTCATCACGCCTCGCTCAACTATTTACTATCGAATCAACAGCGACCACCCTACAGACAAGAATTGTTTCCTTCGGCTTCAAACATGGAGTCCCCAACGACGTCGACTTACTGTTAGATTGCCGGTTTTTACCTAATCCACATTGGGAAGAAAACCTTCGAGAAATGACCGGAGAAGATAATCAGGTAAGAGAATTCTTATTACAAAAGCAGATTTCCATCCAGTTTCTCACTCATTTGGAATCAATGCTTCAACTCATAATGCCTGCTTACCAAGATGAAGGGAAAAGTTATCTCAGTCTCGCCATAGGTTGTACAGGAGGCAAACATAGGTCAGTTGTGATAGCCAATGAACTCAAAGGTGTATTCAACTCTTTGGGCTTTGGAGTATCAGTTACTCATCGGGACATAGAAAAATAAAAAGCTATACCGGTCACTGCCTTTGTGCTCAAGAATCGCTAGCATCACGCTTAGACGATATAGCCCCAGTAGGAGGGAAACATGGCCATTCGAGTAGGTATTAATGGGTTCGGAAGGATAGGGAGAAACTTCTTTCGAGCAGCCAAACTCTCAGGTGCAAAAATAGATTTCGTAGCCGTAAACGATCTCGGCTCATTAGAGACGCTCGCGCATCTACTAAAGAATGATTCTGTCCACGGTAAATTCGGAGGATCAGTCAAAGCAGTACGTGGGGGAATTAGCGTTGACGGAGAGAAACTAGCAGTACTATCTGAACGCAACCCTAGCGACCTCCCATGGGGTGACCTTGGGGTTGATGTCGTAATAGAGTCAACAGGAATCTTTGCCGACAAAGAAAAAGCACAACCTCATATAGAAGCTGGAGCAAAAAAAGTCATCATTTCAGCACCTGCCTCATGTGACGCAACATTTGTTGTGGGGGTTAATGATGATGATTATGACCCAAAAAAACATCATATAATTTCAAATGCATCCTGCACCACTAACTGCTTTGTTCCAATGATCAAAGTCCTAGATGACGCATTTGGAGTCCAAGAGGGCCTTATGACTACAACGCATGCGTACACCGGAGACCAAGCAATAGTTGATGGCCCTCATAGCGATTTGAGAAGAGCTCGCGCAGCCGCGGTAAACATTATCCCCACAAGCACTGGAGCGGCAAGAGCAACAGGATTAGTTCTTAAAAAAATGCAAGGGAAACTAGACGGAATAGCCATGCGCGTGCCAATACCTGACGGATCAGTTACAGACTTCACTGGAATAATGAAAAAGACACCATCGGTAGAAGAGGTAAATGAGGCGTTCAAAGAAGCAGCGCGACGAGGTCCTCTCAAAAATGTTTTGGAGTACAGCGAAGAGCCTCTTGTGAGCGCAGATATTGTTGGGTCTCCTGCAAGTTGCACATTTGATGCTGGACTGACGATGACCCAAGGAAAGCTTGTCAAAATCTGCGGATGGTATGACAACGAATGGGGATATTCGAACCGTCTGATAGACCTAACACAAATTGTTGGCACAAGAAGAACAAAGAAAGCCCGTCGCTAATACAATCGTGAGTGAGTTACCAAATCTGGAAGCCTTGGGAGATATTTCAGGGAAACGCGTTCTGGTGCGAACAGATTTTAATGTGCCACTAGATAATGGAATCATTCGCGACGATTTGAGAATAAGAGAAGCTATTCCAACTCTAAAATATCTTATAGACAACGGCGCCGAGGTAACTGCATGTTCGCATCTCGGAAGACCAAAAGGAAAATTCGAGGAAAAGTACTCTCTCGAACCTATAAGGAACAGGCTAAATGAAATCTTACCTGGAATTAAATTGCTTGATAACTTGCGATTTAATTCAGGTGAAGAATCTAATGATCCTGAATTTATTCAACAACTAGTTGCTGGTCAAGATATCTACGTTAACGATGCTTTCGGTGCATCTCACCGAAACCATGCGTCAATCACGGGACCGCCTCAGCTACTGCCGAGTGCTGCTGGTCGCCTACTTCATAATGAAGTAGAAATTTTGCTTCAGGTTCGAAACAAACCCAAAAGGCCTTTTGTAGCCATTCTCGGAGGCTCAAAAGTCAGTGACAAGTTAGGCGTTATTGACGCCTTAGTCCAGATTGTAGACAAACTATTAATTGGAGGAGGAATGTGTTTTACTTTCTTGAAAGCTCAAGGTCAACAGATCGGATCCTCTTTACTTGAAGAAGGGCAATTAGACTACTGTAGAGAACTCTTGGAAGCCGGAGCACCTATTGTCTTGCCACACGATTTCACTGCGATGGACAGTGATGGAAAAATCGGAGACGCAGCAGTCGGGGGTGTCGTTCGGCAGATGGGGAAAAATATCCCAGATGGATGGACCGGATTGGACATCGGTCCGGGGTCAGCCGCTGCATTTGGAGACATAATTCAAGAATCTAAAACTGTCCTTTGGAATGGTCCCATGGGCGTGTTCGAAGACAGAAGGTTTAGTGCCGGTACGAAACATGTGGCTCAATCTATGGCTGAAAATAAAGCTAGCTTTACTGTGATAGGCGGAGGCGATAGTGCTGCTGCCGCGAAAGAATTTGAATTCGACACAGAGATTGACCATGTCTCAACAGGAGGGGGGGCCAGTCTAGAACTGATAGAGAAAGGTACTTTGCCTGGTATAGACGCCCTACTGACTAATCAGTAAAGTAAATTGTAAAGGAAATATATGGCAGACAGAAAACCTTTAATAAGTGGAAATTGGAAAATGCATCACAACCATTTTGAAGCCATTCAAATGGTTCAAGGCCTTAGGTGGGAATTGAACACTGACGACTATTCCCATTGTGATATATCCGTACACCCGCCATTTACTGACCTACGCTCAATACAGACAGTACTAGAATCCGACAACATACCAATCCTGTTAGGGGCGCAGCATTGCCATGAACAAGAAAAGGGTGCTTATACAGGTGAGGTCTCAACTGCAATGCTAGAAAAGCTTAATGTCAAACTGGTAATTGTTGGGCATTCAGAACGACGTGAAATCTTTAACGAAACAAACGCACAGATTAATGCAAAAGTGAAAGCTATCTTTAAGCATGCTATGACACCAATTCTGTGTGTCGGTGAAACTCTCAATGAGAGAGATGATGGGATCGCTAAGGATAAGGTAAAGGCCCAGTTAGTTGAGGGACTTCAAGGTATCGGCAAAGAGCGTGTAGGAAGCATGGTAATTGCATATGAGCCTATATGGGCAATTGGAACAGGAGCAACTGCTACACCCGAGGACGCACAAGAGATGTGCGCTCACGTTCGAGATTGTATTAGCGAAATTAGTGGGAAAGTAGCAGCTGAAAACACGAGGGTTCAATACGGTGGCTCAGTAAAGCCTGTCAATATCGCAGAGTTAATGTCACAGAGCGATATTGATGGGGCATTGGTCGGGGGAGCAGCTCTTGAAGCTAAGAGTTTTGCCCGTATCGTGCAGTACAGATTCCAATAGCATCAGGTATTTATATCCCTTTGTCTCTTAGAAAAACACTATTCGTAGACGCATCTTGATAACATCACGATATGACCGCTTTACTAGTCATAATTGATGTTCTCGTTGCTCTCGCCCTAATCGGCTTGGTTCTGCTTCACAGTGGTCGCGGTGGCGGGCTATCTGACATGTTCGGTGGAGGGCTAGGGTCTCAGGCAGCTGGATCGACTGTAATAGAGAGAAACCTTGACCGGATTACGATTATTCTCGCTTTAGTCTTTACTTTCGTCACGTTGGCTCTCGCTTTAATGATGGATGAGTAACAATCATCAAATAGTTATTCACAGGTTTAGATTTTGTTGTTCACCGGTACACTAACCATTCAATTATGTCGGAGTGGCGGAATTGGCAGACGCGCTAGCTTGAGGGGCTAGTGCCCGTTACGGGCGTGGGGGTTCAAGTCCCCCCTCCGACACCAAAAGTTTCTGAACTATTAAATCTAAAGCTTTAGTTTGTCATCCGTCCTGAAATCCGCCTAGTTTCTCCGTGAAAGAAATGATCACAAAATGATGGTTAGGAGAATGGAGAGATTCTATGCAAAATAAAATTAGAGCTCACGATGGGATTGTCGGAGCCACGTATATGTTGAGCGTTATTCTTGCTGCAGTAACGTCAATTCAGTGGCTGTGGATAGCGGGAGTTGTTGCAGGACTGCAGATAATTAGTCCTGTGACAAAATTTTGCCCAGTTTATTTTGTCCTTAACAAGATGATGCCCGACACAGAGCCTATCCAAAACGGTCAACGTAATTAAATAGTAAAGAAAGGAATTTGTTATGTCATATATGGCGGGACTAGTAGTAAGAGCCTCAAACGTTGAAAAACTATTAGAGGATATGAATTCATTTGGCCGTCAGGCGTTTATGGATGCGGGGGCCACTGATATGTGGGTAACCCAATCGGTGATGGCTGGAGATGGCTACGGTGAAATATTTATCACTTCAGATTGGGAATCGATTGACGCAGCTGTCTCTGCTCCAGATGAGCTTCGTGCTCGACCTGAATTTATTGAAGCAATGCAAAATGCAGGAATTCAGACTCTGAGAAGAAGCTTGATGCAAATACATACCCAGCGCGGCGAACTGACTGGTAAATACGGAAGTCTAATCATAAGTGCTGGTGCGCAACAGGACCAGGAGACAATTGAATCAAATGCTGATGCAATCTGGGGTCACATGAGTAAGAATGCCACTGGCATTCGATGGACACAAGGAATAGCTGCTGGTCCACTAACAGGCATGTATGCAACAGTCACCACGGCTGATTCTTTAGACCAACTGATGGAATCAAGTAACGAAATGTTTGCTGACCCTGACATCATGGGGCGGATGGCTGAAATGGGATTCCAGTTGATCCAACGACAACTTTTCCGTAATTTAGCTGATTAATCAATCAACGTAGGAAAGTGCGTTTTAGATAAGTAATAGCTTTGGATCGCGCAGTAGTTGCATCCGCCTAAGCTCATCAGGCTAAAGTAGGTAAATGGTGGGATACAGGAAAGAAAAGGATACGTTAGGCGAGATAGAAGTGCCTAACGACAGGTATTGGGGCGCCCAAACACAACGCAGTATACAAAATTTTGATATCGGCGGACAGACAATGCCCGCTGCGATAATTGAGGCTTTCGCATATTTAAAGAAAGCTTCCGCAATAGTTAATGCAAAACTGACTGACTTCTCTGAAGATAAGGCCAACGCGATAAGTCAAGCCTGTGACGAAATCATAGCCGGAGACCTAAATGATGAATTCCCGCTTGTTGTTTGGCAGACAGGTTCAGGCACACAAAGCAACATGAACCTAAATGAGGTCATAGCAAACCGCGCTACTGAAATACTTGGCGCAGACTTTAGGGTGGAAAAAATAGTAAGTGCTAACGATGATGTCAATAAAAGTCAAAGTTCCAATGACACCTTCCCAACAGCCATGCATATGGCGACGTACGAAACAATTGTTGAGAAAACTCTTCCGAACGTAAAGCAATTGCACGATACCCTCACGCAAAAATCATCTGAGTTCATGTCTGTTACAAAAACTGGCCGAACACATTTAATGGATGCGACTCCGCTAACGCTAGGTCAAGAATTCAGCGGGTACGCAATGCAACTACAGAGAGGAATGGAAGCAGTCTCAGATAGTTTGCACCGGATTAGGGAATTAGCTCTCGGAGGAACTGCTGTCGGCACGGGATTAAATACTCCTAAAGGATACGATGTTGCTGTCGCTGAAAAAATATCTGAACTCACCGGCCACCCATTTGTGAGTGCAGAAAATAAATTCGAAGCGCTAAGCGCACATGATGCCATGGTTGAAATAAGTGGAAGTCTCAAACGTTTAGCAGTTAGTCTGATGCATATAGCTAATAACGTAAGGCTTCTTGCAAGCGGACCACGGTGCGGGATTGGCGAAATTACTCTCCCCGCCAACGAACCAGGTAGTTCAATCATGCCTGGTAAGGTTAATCCAACTCAATGTGAAGCATTGACAATGGTCTGTGCACAGGTAATCGGAAACGACGCTGCCGTCACGGTCTCGGGAACCCACGGACAATTCCAATTAAATGTTTTTAAACCAGTGATGGCATACAACGTGCTGACGAGCGCTGACCTTCTTGCCGACGCCTCAAAAAGTTTTAATGACAATTGTGCTGTAGGTATAGAACCGAATATAGAGAGAATAAATGCCCTCCTTTCACAAAGCCTTATGCTGGTTACAGCACTCAATACTCATATCGGTTATTACAAAGCGGCTGAGATAGCGCAAGAAGCGCATAAAAATGGGACAACTCTCCGCGAAGAGACACTCAGGTTAAACTACCTGACAGAAGACGAATTCGATGAGATCGTACGGCCGGAAAAGATGGTCGGAGAAATAGAGGCATAATGAGCAAAAAATCAATAGCAGTAGGAATCGTTTTAATCCTTTTGGGAGTGGTGGTCACTATAGTCTCTGACTCCGGTAGCGCTACCTCACTAATACCTGCCTTCATCGGTATTGTATTTATAGGGTTAGGCGCAGGTGGAAACTTAAAACCAGAACTCAATCACCATTTTATGCATGGCGCAGCGGCCCTATCCTTAATTGCAATTTTAGGCAGTCTAGGTTCCTTAATCGGGAGAGGGAGCACCGGTTGGGCTTTATTCTCCCAACTAATGACAACACTAATCTGTCTCCTTTTTATGGTTACAGCAATACAATCTTTCAAAGCTGCCAGGATTGCTAGAGAAGAAAACCAATAAGAAGCCGGAAACATGGGTGAAGAAATTCTCTGGCCTCCTCAAGAGGAATCCAACGAGCCTAAACTTGAAAGCAGTACTTCGGTAAAGCAGAAACCGCCACAATTTGATCAGTCAGTGCCAATGGTGAGTCTTGCAGAGGCAGTAAACGAATCAAGTAAATCACGAGGAACCATTCGGAGGTGGATAGCTGAAGGGAAAATAGAAGGTGCAATCAAAACAGACTCGGGATGGCGAATTCCGATAGCCTCTCTTGTCACCTCCGGTGCATGGGACGGGCAATCTAAACCTGAAGACGGGAAAAGTATTGAGGAAAAGACCGATAAAGTCTCAGAGTTAGAAATTGAGTTAGTTAGGGTTCGTTTAGAACTAAATTCGGAAAAGAAACTTCGAGAAGCTGCAGAACGAAATGCGGATGATCTGCGATTTGCGATGCGGATGCTGACTTCTGGAGAAAATTCTAGACCACAGAAAAACTCACAAAGTACAGGGTCACCTCAAAGTAAAATCAATAGCTCTCAGGGAGTGGAAAAATTTGACTTCTCACCTGCGAGCCTAATTGATGCCGCTAACAAAATAAAGAAACGCCTTCTGGGTTAATCCTCAGCATTCAGGTGCACAATTGAAGGTGCCCCAGCCATGAAGGGGCCAATAAGGTCAAGCATTCCAGTTTCTACTCGCCAGTTCATATAAGCCTCTTGATCCGAACGCTCAGCCCACTTCTCCCAAAGAAACACCGTGTCGGGCGCATCGGAATTTGAATACGTCTCTACACTCAAGCATCCGTCGAATGCTCTTGTGTCGCTTAGGGATGGGAGAAGAACTTCAAGAAACTCAGCTCCTTTCCCTTCTAAACATTTAAATTCAAGGTAAACGGTATGTGCCATCTTGTATCTTTCTTTCTAGAAACTAATATTACTTGAAGGCTATTCTAATAATCTTTCAGAAATCAAATAGAATTTTCGTAAGCATCTCTAATTCAAAGACTAAGATGAAGTCTGAGGGTGAAAAATGAGTAAGGAACTAACACTACAAGAGCTTGAAGACGTCAAACAGATTGTGTGCGATGAGGTAGATGCTATTTCCGATGTTCTTTTGGAAGCGTCTCATGCGATCCACGCAAACCCTGAACTTAATTTTGAGGAACATTTCGCTCACGAAACTCTTACAGGAATCCTTGATGATCAAGGGTTAAAACCTGAACGTGGCGCTTATGACCTAGAAACAGCCTTTGAAGCTTCAGTAGGGGACGAAGGAGTCTGCGTTGCTGTGCTTTGTGAATATGATGCACTTCCCGAAATTGGTCATGCATGTGGACATAACATCATTGGAACTGCAGGTTTAGGGGCTGGTATCGCTGCATCAAAAGTTGCTTCAAAACTTGGCGGTAGTCTTCGAATACTCGGTACTCCAGCTGAAGAAGGCGGTGGAGGAAAGGTATTCATGGCTGAACGGGGAGCGTTTGACAATGTAGACGCAGCGATGATGGTTCATCCTGCCTCGGGCGATCTAGTGAAGATGAATACAATCGCCATTCAGCGCCTCCATGTCGCCTATGAAGGTCTAGCCGCACATGCTGCTGCTGCCCCACATCGAGGTCAAAATGCTCTTGATGCTGCTGTTCTTGGCTATCAAAATATAGCAGCTCTTCGACAGCACATAAGACCTGATGAGCGTATTCACGGAATCTTCCTGGAATCTGGTAGTAAGCCTAATATCGTTCCAGAGCATTCATCTATGGAGTGGTATGTCCGCTCAAAGAATGCCAAGAGTTTGGAGCCCTTAAAAAAACGCGTCCATAACTGCCTTGAAGCAGGTGCAATAGCGACGTCATGCACAATGACACATGATTGGATTGAGCCTTACTACGCAGACATGATTGACAATGAAACAATCTGTACTCTCTACTCAACTAATGCATCACGTCTTGGTCGTTCTTTAATGGAACCTGATAATGAGAATAAAGTTGTTGGAAGCACAGACATGGGAAATGTGAGTTATATCGTTCCATCGATACATCCGATGATCGGTGTAGCGCCGCATGGAGTTCCAATTCACACGCCAGATTTTGCTAATTACGCTAGAAGCGAAGCCGGAGATAAGGCAGTCATCGATGGTGCAAAAATTATGGCAATGACGGTTGTTGACTTATGGGGGCAAAAAACAAATTTTGAGAAAGCTCATCTAGAGTTCCAGCAAGCACTTCAAGCAAGTTAAATAAACTAGTTCTTTTGCAAAAGGGGTATAAATGGAACTTGTCTACAGGGTTCTATGGACAGATAGCCAAGATGACCTGTTTCAAGCTGTTGAGCATGCTTTTCAGGACTGGACAGGAGATGTTGCCCATGAAGTCATCACAGTTGGTGATGAAGAATCTCAAATTAAGGAATTTCGTGTAAAGGCTCAAAGTGGCAACAGAACAACCTTAAGGGTCGTTTCCCAAGAAAATGAGCAAATAGTTTGGGTAGATGTGGAAAACGAAAATCATAATAGTGATTTGAGCGGGTTAGAGCACCCAAGGGAATTGGTAACTTCCCTTTTGAAGACATCAGAAAATTTTGGAGGAACTCCTAAACGGGGCAAATCTGAATTCCATATGTTATTGCCTCGACCTACTGATACAAATATTTTGCATTTCGTTGAGGAGATATTTAATTCTGAGCGACCCATCTCTATTATTTGCATCGCCCAAGATCCGCTTCATGAAACTAGAAAAACTATTGAGATGGCAAGAGCTATAGCTGAGGGTTATGCTGGCGTATCTCAAGTTCTTTTCTTAGATCAAGGTGGTTTGGCAAGATTCCAAAACTTAGTTGGATCAAACTATTCTTTAGAGCCAGGAGAATTACGAATCTTTCCTCCAGCCGATCCAGAATTTCGCACAGTTCTGGCAGCTCCTCCGATTCCAGCAAGTGATATTCGTAAAGCTAAATATGAATTAATCAACAGAAGAGTTCTGAGAACGAT
>CEQY01145006.1_pt1 | contig 12420 bp, 10 predicted proteins | sample 361391 | NCBI WGS metagenome assembly CEQY01 (sample SAMEA2621075, study PRJEB7988) | marine metagenome | isolation source: saline water (ENVO:00002010), including
ATTTAACTTATAATTTTATGCAATTAGACCATAAACATCTTGTTTTACGAGCGGAAGTGACCGATTGTCCTGCTGAGGAATCTCTCCATGAAATTCTAGAATGGATGAAACTTCTTATTAAAAAAATAGATATGAAGCTTATGCAAGGTCCTGCAATTACTTACGTTGACCAACCAGGTAACCGCGGCACAACATGTATGGCGTTAATTGAAACAAGCCATATTGTTATTCATATATGGGACGAATCTAATCCTGGTTTAGTACAGCTTGACATATATAGTTGCAAAGAATTTGATTTAGATACTGTCATGAATCATATAAAACAATACTTCAATGTTGCAAAGTTACAGTATAAATATCTAGATAGAACTTCCGGAATGAATGTAATTGATGAGAACTAACTAACATACCTCATTTATGTATTTAATTCTTGCGCTTATCATATCTATCAAAAGACACATTCTTCTATATAAAACACTATCTTTTTTATAATTAGCCTCTGCAATAAAATCTACTCGTTTTGCTGATAGCAAGTCTTTCGAAACTTTTTTCTGTTCAGAGCTGTTTTTAGGATAAACAGAAACTGCATGCCCATTTTGTTTTTTTATGAGAGCCATACTAGGAACATCAGTAAGTCCATCACCTATATAAATCATATTTTCAAACGGAATTGGACGATAATCCTCGGGCATATGACTATTAATTGATTCTGAAAACTTTTCCTTTCCTTTATTAATTCTAAATAGAAATTGAGTTTTTGTTGTATCAGTTACTACAATCTTAGGAAATGTAGCATTACCATTTTTATCAAAATAATATTGAGATCCAAAAACATTAGTTAATTCACTCCTGATAGAGGTAGCTTCTAATATTTCATGATGTCCTGCTGATATTACATAATGAGCGATTTTGATATTTTTATGTTTTTCTTTTATATAAGTATTTATATTTTTAAACCAATCTTTTACACCATCAAAGTACTTAATCTTATCTGCCATGAATGTGAACTCCTCTCTTGTGATTTTTAGATTTACAGATTCAGCATAATTTATGAGCTGCCTCATATATATCATCATTACCTCACCGTCGGTGAGTTTTGCTTCTTCAAGTATTTCATCCCAAAATGTTTTCGAATTTAGTTTTAGTCTAGGAAGTATGGTATACTCTTGCATAGTCTTTGGTGTTAGAGTTCCATCAAAGTCATATACTAAAGCAATCGTATTTTGCCTCATTACATTCTATCCATTGGTTTTATGTCCAAAATTTTAAGACTATTTAATATTATTTTGTCTATACATTGTAAGAGAATAATTTTCTCTCCTTTTACTTTTGTAGAAAGAATTTTTGTTTCTGCATAATAGGAATGGAAACCTTGAGATAGTTTATATAAATAATTTGTAAGGATATCCGGACGTATTTGCTTAATGGCCTTGTCTATAGTGTTTTGATAATTATTAATTAATTCTAAGAGGATTACTTCGTTTTTAGTATTTAAATTATTAAGATTTTCTTTTTTAATATCACTTAATTTCAAGTCATTCATAATTTTAGTTATTCTTGCATGAGCATATTGAATATAATAAATTGGATTATTTTTATTTCTTTTGATTGCAATATCTACATCAAATTCAAGATGTTGTTCTTTCTTTTTTGTGAGGTAGAAATATTTTGTTGCATCATCACCAATTTCTCTCACTAGATCTTGTATAGCATAGAATTCACCACTTCTTGTAGACATCGAAATAGACTTTCCTGATTTAATTAAATTTGCAAACTGGACTAGATGTATCTGTAAGCGATTTTCGACGTCATAACCAAGTGCTCTCAGTGCTGTTTTAAGTCTTATAGCATAATCGTGATGATCTGCTCCCCATATATTGATCAACAAATCATAATTTTTAAATTTAATTACGTGATACGCAATATCTGTTGCAAAGTATGTCATGTCTCCGTTGCTTTTAACTAATACCCTATCTTTATCTTCACCAAACTTTGTATTTCTAAACCATAAAGCTCCGTCTTTAGAATAACTTAAGTCTTTATGAGAGATTTTATCAAGAACAGATTTTAACAGGCCTGATTCATATAGTTCACTTTCTTTAAACCAACTGTCAAAAGTAATATCTACTGAAGATAAATCCTTTTTTATGTAATCATTAATAATTACTTCTACTAATGATTTTCTTAAGCTAAAGTAATCATCACAATTTTTTAAATATTTTATGAGTACATCTATCGGATTCTCTAATAAAGTTAAAATATCATTTCTATCAATTTTATTTAAACTACCTTTAATCCGTAGAGCAACATCATCAATATAAGAGCCCTTGTATGTTACAAGACGGCCATCTGTACTATCTTTTTCGTCACTAAATATATGATTCTTCATATTTAAATGACTCATAAGAACACTCACCAGTAAAAGGTCGATTTGTTTCCCTGCATCGTTCACATAATATTCCTTAGTCACTTTGTAACCCTGTAATGTGAGGAATCTAGCAGTAGTATCACCTACAATCATGCCCCTTCCATGACCAATATGAAGTGGTCCAGTCGGATTTGCAGAGACAAATTCAACATGTATCTTTTGTCCATCATTATTTTTTAAAAAAAGCGTATCACTATCTAATATTCTCTTTAATTCATCATGCTTATTTGACTTTGAGAGAAAAAAATTTATATATCCGGGTGCTGCCGTCTCTATCTTTTCTATGTCCTCAAAGTACTCAAACATATTTTTAATTTCCTCAGCAATCAATAAAGGATTCTTTTTGACGACTTTTGCTAATTTCATTGCTACGTTTGTATAAAGGTCACCATGAGATTTATCACTAGTTTTATTCACTTCTATACTGAGAGTATTAAAGTCATGTATAGAACCATAAAGATTCTCTATGATTTCTGCTATTTTTGAGGTTATCTTCTCTCTCATTGCTCGATTGGATCAATATCGATAGACCACTTAATTTTATTGTCTATGTTGGCTAAGTATAACTTAATTCTCGATATATGTTCTGATAAAAGCTTATGACTCTTTGATCCAACTATTATTTGGTAATAATATCGATTATTTTTCTTAGAAGTTTCAGAGGGTGAAGGTCCATAAATATATACCGACTTATTTCTTGGAAATTTTGATGTTTCTGTGAGTATAGATTTAGAAAGAAACTTATTGGAAGATGACACTTTAATAATACCTATATGGCTATAGGGAGGAAGGTTTACTGATTCCCGTTCTTTCAGAGCAATTTTACTAAACTCTTCATAACCATCTTTAAGAATTTTTATCAGTAACTTATGTCTTGGATTATTAGTTTGTATAATTACATTTCCTTGTGTTTTTTGCCGTCCTGCTCTCCCTGATACTTGTGTGATGAGTTGCCCAGTTTTCTCTAATCCTCTAAAATCAGTACTATATAATCCAGCATCAATATTTATAATTCCAACAAGTGAAATATCTTTGAAATCATGACCCTTAACAATCATTTGCGTACCAATAAATATATCTATCTCATTATTATTTGCTTTTTGAATAAAGTTCTTTAAATCTTTTTTCGATGAGATATTATCACTATCAACTCTTATTATGTTTTTATTTGGAAATAAATCTTTTATTTTATCTTCAATCCTCTGAGTTCCAATGCCAAGAGGCACTAAAGAGGAATTTTTACAACATGATTCAATAGAATCAAATTTTTGGCTAGACTCACACTTATGACAAATTAGTTTTTCGATATTCTTGTGGTATGTCATGTAAACATCACATTTCTTACATTTAACCATTGATTTGCATTCACTACACATCACAGTATTACTAAAACCACGTCTACCAATAAATAATATTATTTTTTTATTTTTATCTAGCTCAAGCTTCATTTTATCTTTAAGAGTTTTAGAAATACCTTCATCTGGTTTATCAATAGATGTATCTACAATAGTTATCAATGGTAATTTTGATTTATGAAATCTATTGAGTAATTTGAATTGTTTATATTTTTTTATGTCAATATTATGTATTGATTCAAAAGAAGGCGTAGCACTGCCAAGCACAACAGGACAATTAAAGTTTTTAGCTCGTATAATACTAATATCTCTTGCATTATATTTGAATTTCTCAGTTTGTTTATAAGACTGATCGTGCTCTTCATCAACCACTATTAATTTCAAATTCTTGAAAGGTAAAAATATAGATGATCTTGTACCTATAACAATTAATTTACTATCTTCTTTACAAGTTTTCCAAACCCTGAACTTTTGTGCAGGAGTAAGATTTGAGTGATATTCAACAGGATTCGTAGTTAAATATTTTTGAAACCTTGTAACTGTTTGCGGTGTTAAGTTAATTTCAGGGACCATAATCAATACCTGCCCATCATTGTTAAGTATATTTGCAGCAAGATGTGTGTATACTTCTGTCTTTCCTGATCCTGTTACTCCTCTCAAGTAGTTAACCTGGTGTTTATCAATGTCTTTATAAATACTGTTGGAGATTTTTAATTGCTCATCATTTAGTATTAAAGGAGTTGATTCAGTCAACTCTCTATTTCGATATTGACTCTTGGGTTCAGCTTTTCCATTTCTATGAACTGGACTCAGTGCATTAAAAAGTACTTGTCCTATTGGATGATGATAGTATGTTGCTGCCCATCGTAGGGTTTTCAGTAGTTCAGCTGATAATATTGGAAAATGATCAAGCAGTTCATAGATCTTTTTAATTTTATACTTACTTCCACCCACCTTAGCTTGATTTATTTGCACTATTAAACCTATTCTTGTTGAATTTCCAAATGGCACTCTTACTCTTGCACCTGCTTTGGCATTTTTATCGTCACACTGATAATCAAATAATTTATTTATTGGTACATCTAGAGCAACAGATATGAGTTTTTGCATACCGGTATTATAAACTATGTTCTATAAGGCTTTTATTATTATAAATGTGACTTTATCCACAGATTTTGTGAATAAATCTGTGGATAATTAACTTATTAAATCCTGCAGACCAAATTATTAAATACATTACCCAAATTGTACAAATTATAGTCAAATATAATTTTCTATATAATACAGTAACTTATAAACTAAATAACGAGTTTTTTTACATAGAATGATATAAACAACTGATAATAATCATTCTCATTTAGAGAATTTTACCTGTTGAAAAAGTGACCATTTTAGTGCGCCATAAGTCCATTTACTAACAAAAATTAAAATGTTTGTAGCTAAATTTAATGTAAAATAACCTATATATGGACATAACAAGACAGATCCTGAGGCTGAATCATGCTGGTTTGCCGATAGGATGGATTACTTATCAAACAGCAGTTAGATTATATTGTAATAATCAAGTTACATATGAGTGTGGGAACAGCTCACTCATTATACGTGGAGGATCTAACCGGATTTCCGGAATTCAAAGCAAAATAGTACTAAATTCAATAGTAGCCACACGGAACTATAACAAAATATCAAATTTGGAATATACGCCCCCTCTAACAAACACTACGTTATTTAAAAGAGATGCTAGCACATGTCTATATTGCGGTAATACATTTTCACTGAAGAGTTTGTCTCGGGATCATATCATACCTCTTTCTAAAGGTGGAAAAGACTCATGGATGAATACTGTAACATCTTGTAAAAGGTGTAATAACCACAAGGGAAACAAAACATTAGAGCAATCTGGAATGACTTTATTAGCTGTTCCATTTGTTCCATCTAGGATTGAGTATTTAATTCTCAGAGGTAGAACAATTCTAGCTGACCAAATGGATTTTTTACTGTCCCATGTCTCTAAAACTAGCCTAATACGAAAGAGATACAACATAGGATAACAAATGTCAAAAACTACCATCTTGGTCAATCTAGGCACTCCAGATAAACCATATGAAAAGGAAGTCAGAGCTTATTTAAAAGAGTTCTTGTCAGATAAATATGTTATCAGGTTACCGAGACTATTCTGGTTGTTGCTACTAAATCTTGTAATTCTTAGGACTAGGCCAAAAAAAAGTGCTGAACTATACCGAAAAGTTTGGACAAAGTGGGGTTCGCCTCTATTATTCCACACTTATGCTCAAACAGGCTATCTTAGACAACTTGCTAAGGATTCTGATTCAGATATTAAATTTGATACGGCAATGAGATACGGAAACCCATCTATCAAAAAAATTCTTTACAAAACAATCAATAGTGGTTGCAAAGACATAACTATAATGCCAATGTTCCCTCAATATTCAACAACAACAACTTTGTCTATTTTTGAAAAGATTAGAACAATAGTGAATAAAGATAAAAACTTTTTCAATGGTGTAACCATTAGAGCGATTGATAGCTTCCATAAAAATTATCTATATGTTAAAGCATGCGCATCACAGATAAAGTCAGAGCAAAATAAGCTAGATGCACCACAAAAGCTTGTATTTTCATTTCATGGAATACCTGAATCGTATATTGGTGAAGATGAACCCTACCAAGAAGAGTGCTTACATACTGCAACATTAATAGCTAAGGAACTAAATTTAAAATCTAATGAATATGAAGTAGCTTTTCAATCAAGATTTGGCAAGGCTGAATGGATAAAACCTTATTTATCATCAAGGTTAGAGGAACTCCCTAAAGAAGGAATAAAAAAAATACATATCTTTTGTCCTGGATTTTCTTCTGACTGTTTAGAGACGATAGATGAAATAGGAAGAGAATCTAAAGAAGAATTCATAGAGCATGGCGGCGAATCTTTTCATTTTATCCCTTGCCTAAATAGTAATAAGGATTTCATAAAGGCATTGATGGATATTCAGTCCTCACCTAATGTTCGATTACTATAATTTATAGTCTGCTAATTTTTTTTTGACAGTTTGACATTTAAGTTTCGCATATTTAGGAAATCCATCTTTATAAGCTGGGTAATCTTCACCTTCAATTAGATTTAGAATATACTCCTTACATGATTTGGTAATTTCGAAACCATTCTTCTTTATAAAGTTTTTCGGTAGCATCTTCTCAATATTTGCTACATTATCTAAACTGGTATGACTAATTGACCATTTATATTTTTTTTTGGATGAATCATTTTTTATAGTAAGCATTACATCACCTATGTCATTTTTAGCATATGAAATTGCTTTGCATCCTAGACTATATGCCTGATCAACATCAACTTTAGATCCAATATGTCTTGCAGCCCTCTGTAAGTAATCTGATACAGCCCAGTGGACCTTATGTTTTAATTTACTAGTAATTAAATCAGATAACACAGGTGCCACACCTCCAAGTTGCGCATGTCCAAAACTATCTTTAAGGCCACTATCGCTTAAAAATTTTCTCTTGTCATTTTTGATACCTTCGGAAGCTACAATCACACAATATCCATATTTATTGGTAATCTCCCTCACTTTATTTATGAATATTTTTTCTTTAAATTTTATTTCAGGAAATAAAATTATATGTGGTGGATCTTCAACACTTTGTTTGATAGCACCTGCTGATGCTGCAAGCCAACCCGCATGCCTACCCATTACCTCTAGGATAAATATTTTGGTTGATGTCTCTGACATGGATTTAACATCTAGTGAGGCTTCTAGAGTTGACGTAGCAATATATTTGGCAACGGAACCAAAACCAGGACAGTTATCTGTAACAGGTAAGTCGTTATCAATTGTCTTAGGTAATCCAATACAAATTATAGGATAGTTTTTCTTTTTGAAGTATTTACTTACCTTATTAGTTGTATCCTGAGAGTCGCCACCTCCATTATAAAAAAAATATTTTATGTTATATTTTTCAAAAACATCATATAGTCTTTCAAAATCTTTTTTGGATTTTTGGTAATCATTAAGTTTTAACCTACAAGATCCGAAAGCACCTCCTGGAGTCTTCTTAAGCAGCGCGAGTTCTGATTTATTTTCTGTTGATATATCTATTAACTCTTCTCTGAGTGCGCCTAGTATCCCATTTTTTCCAACATAAAATTTACCAAAGTATTTCTTGTTTTTAAAATATGTATCTATTAAGCCTGCAGCAGTAGCATTTATCACAGGTGTAACTCCACCAGATTGCGCATAAAATATATTACCTTTCATTATTTACTCCACAATTTTTATTAGACTACCAATTTCAGGCTCTCCCACTGGGTAATGCCCATTTAATAATCTCAATTTCCCCTCTGCGAATCTTCCCAGTGGACTATTATTAGCAAGTTCTTTATATGACATGTCTTTTTTATATCTTATAACTTTAATTCTTAACCCTTTAGATTTATCAATTTCATCTTTTGTCATTTTTTGAAATGAGTTTTCAATTATATTTGATTCCGTATCGTCTGATAGTTTTCTAAGTTTTTTAATAATTATCCAAGCTTTAGGTTTTTTATTTTTGTTAATGTCGTCGAAGTAAACTGTATAGCGTGTGTAAATCTTATCTACAATTGATTCCGTTTCATATAAGTAAGTGTATCCATCTAGATTATTATTATTTATCATTTTTTCTTCTATTACAGTATTGGTTGATAAAAAAGATGTCTTATCTATATTTTTATCAAGATATTTTTTTGGTGTAAAACCATTATCTAGGTCATCTCTCAATAGATTGTCTGCCATAAGTATAATTTGAGATTCATCTTTAGTGAGTACTAGTTTGTCCGGAAGATTTTTAAAATTCCATGTTTTCGGAAAAGTAAATTTGATAGCAAAAAATGGATGGTAAAATACGTTATATCTTACAAAACCTTCATCATCACTCGTACCATATGGCAATCCATCTATCATCATTAAAAACTCTTCTTTATTCTTTTTGCCCTCTAGGCTTTCAGTTTTATTCATTGCTTCAATCCTATCCTCTGTGGATGGGTGAGTAGAAAATATACCATGGTATCCAGTACTCGCAGGTCGCCCTTCTTTTTCAGCAATCTCTCTTTCAAGTTCATCTGTACTTTTCATCGTGACTAAAAAATCAGCCATAGCATTTTGACTATATCCAGTTTTGCCCAAATAGTCTTTAGCAATATTATCAGCTTCAGATTCATATTTTCTGCTATACCCTTTATTAATAATTTGATTAAGCAAATTAAACCCACTGTTTGATAGTGAGCTTCCAGGGACTTGAGATGCGGCAATTCCTATGAGTACATTAGTAACTTGAGCTGTGCTCATGCCTCTTACAGCGTGTCGTGCAGTGATATGCGCAATTTCATGACTAAGTACACCAGCAAGTTCAGCCTCAGTGTTGAAGTGGGCTAAAAGCCCTCTGTACATATATACATATCCCCCTGGAGTTGCAAATGCATTTAATGTTGGATTATCAATTATTGTAAAAGTCCAATCCAATTGAGGCCTATGACTAGCCTTAGCAATTTTTTCACCGAGTTCAACAAAATATTTTGTAATTTCGTCGTTATTTAAGACTTTTGTATTTTTTAGAATCTCCTCGTGATATGCACGCCCCATGCCAATTTCTTGTTGTTCAGTAATTGTTACAAAATCTGGCATTCCAGATACTGGATTTTTAGCACAGGATACTAAAAAGATTAGTAGTATCAAACATATTATATTCTTATTTACTTTCATTTGTATATTTAGAAAAAAATTTCGAGAATTTTGTAAGCGCTTTACCACGGTGGCTAATTTTATGTTTTTTATTTGATTCTAATTCAGCCGATGTAATTTCAAGTTCTGGAAGATAGAATATTGGATCATATCCAAATCCGTTTAAACCGACTTCTCTATCATGAATTCTTCCTTCCCAAGTTCCATGAGAAATAAACGGAAAAGGATCATTGAAAAATCTCATAAATACAATTACACATCTGTAACAAGCTCCCCTATTTCTTGTTGGAATACCATTGAGCTCCTCTAACAATTTTATGTTATTTTCTTTGTTGGTCGCATTTTCACTGGCATATCTTGCTGACTTTACTCCAGGTCTGCCGTTTAAATAATCAACTTCTATACCGGAATCATCGGCTATTGAGGGAAGTTGAGTGATTTTTGTAGCACTTCGTGCTTTTAATATTGCATTTTCAACAAAAGTAGTACCAGTTTCTTCAACATCAGGAATATCTATATCCATACAGGTTACCAACTCTACTTGTAAATTTGAGAGGATTTGCTCAAATTCTTTTATTTTATCTTGATTTTTTGTTGCTAAGAATATTTTCATAAAACTCAAATGAAATTTATTTGCTATACTATTGTAATCGAAATACGTTGGTAAACAATGAACAATAATCATATAAATCAATCAGGCGACCTACATATGGTCGATATTAGCAAAAAGGAAACTACTCTTCGAGAAGCTAAAGCTGAGGGATTTATTTCCCTAAATAATAAGGCCTTATTGTCTATTGTAGAATTAAACAATAAAAAAGGTGATGTTATAAATACAGCTAGGCTAGCAGGCATTAATGCTGTCAAACAAGCTTCATGTCTTATACCGCTAGCTCACAATATATTAATAAACTCTGCTTCAGTAGATTTTAGAATTGATAAAAATCAAAGTAAGATATATTCAACTGTAACTGTAAAATCAGAGGGCAAAACAGGAGTAGAGATAGAATCTCTTGTTGGTGTTGAAATATCATTAATGACTATTTATGACATGTGCAAGTATTTAGATAGAGGAATGACTATTGGGGATGTCAAATTACTATCAAAGACTGGTGGCAAATCTGGAGACTTCACTAGAAAAGAAAAATGATAAAAAAAATTTCATTAGCTCTTGCATCACTAGTTCTCATTTTATTATCGTATTTAATTTTCTTGCTAGATATAAATGATTATAAGGACAATTTTGAGAATATCATATCAAAAAAAGCAAATATAGAATTAACTATTGATGGAGACCTTAATCTTGATTTGGGCATAAATACAAATATAAGTGCAGAAAAGCTAAAAATAAAAAAAAATAATATTTTGTTAATTGAGTCAGATGAATTTCAGGCCTCAGTATCTTTATCAGAGATAATTAATGGTATTTTTGATATAAATTCAATTAGCCTGAAAAATTCTAAGCTTTATGGTATCAATATAGATGAGACAATTATTCAAACATACAATGCTATTGCAGGTAGAAGATATACTATGAAGAACTCGCAATACTCTAATATTGAACTAATTGAGGCTCGTGGATATTTTAAAGAGAATTTCTTGTACGTAGATAATATCAAAATACTGACAGAATTGTTAGAAGGGGAAGGCTTTGGAAAAATTAATCCTTCAAACGAATCAATAAATATTTCATCAAACACAATCATAAGAAAAAACAAAGAAGTAAGAGAAAAATATAGTAGTTTCTATCCAGTTTATTTAGTTGATACTCAATTACCTGTAATGATTACGGGGAATTATACGAATCCCGATATTGATATAAAAATTTCAGAAATAGTTGCAAAAAAACTAAAAGAAGAGATAAAAAATAGAGCTATTGAGACAATCAAGGAAAAACTTAAAGATAAAATCCAATCTGATATTAATATTAAATTACCTTTTTAAAAATGTATAAAAATTTCTCAGATAATGTTTTAAGCTGGTACGAGTCAAATGGAAGAAAGAATTTACCATGGAAGGTAAATGATCCATATAAAATTTGGATATCGGAAATAATGCTGCAGCAAACACAAGTCAAAACTGTTATTCCATATTATTTGAATTTCATAAAAAAGTATCCAACTATTAAAAGCTTATCTGATGCAAAATTAGATGATCTTATGTTATTGTGGAGCGGTCTTGGATACTATAGAAGAGCTAAAAATATTCATCAGTCAGCGGAAATTATATCAAAAAAATATAAAAATATTTTTCCATCTAAATATGATGAAATATTATCTCTTCCTGGAGTTGGAAGAACAACAGCATCTGCAATAGTAACATTCTCAGGATTCTCAAATATGCCTATTCTAGATGGTAATGTTAAAAGAATACTCATGAGATTTTTTAATGTAATAAAAAAGAATTCAAACATAAAATTTATCAATAAACTATGGGAAAAATCAATGTTAGTAACACCATCAAGTAATACTGCGAACTTTAACCAAGGTATGATGGATATAGGTTCTTTAATTTGTACTAGAACTAAACCAAGTTGCTCATTGTGTCCACTTAAAGAATTAGGATGCATCTATAAATCTGATGAAAAAAAACAAATCAAAAAGATAAAAAATGTCGAGGATATAAATATGAATTTACTTGTTCTGATTAATTCAAAGAAAGAAATATATTTAGAAAAGATTATTCAAGGTAAATTATGGGAGGGGCTATATTCAAGTCCATTTTTTATGGGAGTTAGAGATAAAAAAAAATGGGAGAGTAGTAAGAATCTTACTTACAAAAAACCCAATCATGTTATATCAATAGGTCATCGAGTCACTAACAAAAAAATTAAAATTAATACGGAGTTTTATTTTTTGAAAAATGACAAAAAAGTTAGTTT
>CEQY01396339.1_pt1 | contig 12415 bp, 12 predicted proteins | sample 361391 | NCBI WGS metagenome assembly CEQY01 (sample SAMEA2621075, study PRJEB7988) | marine metagenome | isolation source: saline water (ENVO:00002010), including
ATCGCTTGTCTAATCCACCAAGTGGCATAAGTTGAAAATTTGTAACCACGACGATACTCAAATTTATCTACCGCTTTCATCAGACCAATATTTCCTTCTTGGATAAGATCCAAGAATTGCAGGCCACGGTTGGTGTATTTCTTAGAGATAGAAACAACGAGTCTTAGGTTGGCTTCAACCAGTTGAGACTTAGCAAAGTCAGCTTTCTCTTCACCTTTTGTGATGATGTTATACACATCCTCAAGATCTTCATAAACCATTCCAGAATCAATTTGGAGACGTCTGAGCTTTCTATGGATGTCTTCTTGATTTCTGATCATCTGCTCAATCTTTGTGTCAGTGGTGTAGAGGTGACGAGCGAGCTTTCTTTTGTAAGCATCATCATCCACAACCTTATTATAAAGCTCACGGTATTGTTCACTGGTTTCAATTTCTAAAAATTTATAGATACGATCTTGTTGATCGTAGAGTTCTCTAAACTGTAAGTAATAAGTTTTCACCGGCTCAGTAAAACTGTTGATGACTTTTCTATTGAAAACGAGATCAATAAGTTCTTCCTCAACTGTGGCCATGATTTTACTTTCTTCTTTAGAAAGCTTTCTAAGAGTTCCGTCCTCTTCAACGATTTCTGTGAGAAGTTCTTCCACGTGCTCACAAACTGCAAAGATACGCTTCTTTTCTTTAAGAATAGCTTTCTCAGTTGATTCATCATCAAGACCACGAACCAGGTCTTTGACATATTCGACTTCATTTTCTGCAGAAGCAATTTTTTCTTTGAGTTTTGCGATTTCCTCTAAAGCGTGTTTTGACTTTAAACAAGAGAGGACGATTTCTTTTTCCCCTTCCTCGATTTCTTTGGCGATCTTAACTTCCCCTTCACGAGTCAGAAGCGCAACAGATCCCATCTTTTTGAGGTAGAGTTTAACTGGGTCAGAAGAAGAGGACTTGAGCTCTTTTTCTTCCAGTGCTGAGAGTGTTTCATCGATGAGATCGATTTCACTCATCTCGCTATCATCATCTTCTTCAGTCACTTTGTTGATAGAGATATTAATCTCTTCTAGTTTACTTAAAAGCGTATCCACTTCAGTGTAGTCTACAATGTTAGCGGGGATAGCGTCGTTGATTTCATCAGGTGTTAAAAACCCTTGCTCTTTTCCTTTGAGGATAAGCTTTGAAAAATCTTTTGAACTTAAAAATGCGGTAATGACGGACATTCGGTCTCCAATTTATTTATTTCTTAAAACGAGTAATTGTTTTTCTAATTCTTGAATCTCACCTAATATGGCCAAACTTTCTTCATCGCTCGTGGCCTGTTTTTGTTTTTTCTTTAACTCATCTCTTTGAATTTTTATTTTGTTTTCTTTTAACTTAAACAAAATATCATCAAGTGTTTTTGAGATGACTTTGTTATTTAATTTTGTGGGTTCAAAATTAAATAAACTTGAAGCCAGCACTTCTTTTATTTGTGCAGGTAAACTTTCTTTAAGTTTTGCTTGCACGATATATACGTAATCAGCTTCATCGATTTCGCAGTATATTTTAACCAACCACTGAACTACTCTTTTTACCTCAAAATGGTCTATTAAATCAAGTATTTCGGTGATTTGCTCACCCTCAGTACATTCGGGATGAGAGATAAAAGTTTCCAAGATGACTTTATGCGTTTTACTGAGAGGGACGGTTTCAATTTCTTTGCTATCGCTCTCAATTTCCTCTTCGATATTTTCAGTACTTACCTCGGTAATAACTTTAGATTTTGGTGCCGTTTTTGCAAGCGCGTTTTTATTTTCCTGCAAAAATCCTTTATACTCCGCAATAATATCATCGGAGCTAGACTTAAGTCCTAAAGCTTTGGCCGCTTGAATAATTTTTTCTTGGGCAAAGAGATCCGTCTTCATGGGAGCTAGCAGCGTAAAAATTTCTCTGAGAAGTCTCAGTTTTTGATCCGTGCTCTCTGGAATCTTATCTGGAATGATCTCTTGGATTTGAAAATCCACAAAACTGGGAGCCTTTTCAATGCGATCAATCAGCTCCAGTCTGCCATACTCATTGAGAAATTCGTCCGGGTCCTTAGCCGGCTTAAAGCTAAGATATTTGGCCACAATATTATTGCGCAGCAGATCCTGATTAATTCTTTGCATGGCTTTGATCCCCGCATCATCGGAATCCATGGCCAAGATAAAATTGCCCGTCATATTTTTCAGCAGTTTGATCGAATTCTCAGAAAGGGAGACACCCATAGTTCCCACTGAATGATTGAATCCAAATTGATGTAGCATTAAAACGTCCATGTTTCCTTCGACAATGATGACACTGTCTTTTTCTCTAATACTATTCTTTGCAAGATTAAAACCATAAAGGATATTTCCCTTATCAAAGATAAAAGAGTCACCTGAATTGAGGTATTTAGGCTTCTGATCCGGCTTAACCGCCCTGGAAGAGTAACCTCTGACCTTGCCATTATGATCCCAGATAGGAAACATCACCCGGTCTCGATAGAAGTCATATTGGCCCTGACCAGATCTCTGTGGTCTAATCAAACCAATTTCTAGCGCGGTATTAATAGCAAATTGCTGAGTGTCTTGGGGTAAACTCCCTAAGTATTTAGTAAGGGCGTTATTATTGGGAGCAAAGCTGACTCCAAAATTTTTTACACTCTCTTCATTGATATTTCTGGCTTTGAGAAAATCTTGTAACAGCTGTGGATTTAAATCCAAAGCCACTTTTTTATAAAGCTTATGAGAGGCGGCGAGCACCCTCATGGCCATATCATATTTAGGATCTTTGTTTTTAAAAGACTTCTCCTCAATGGCAATGCCTAAATTGGAGCTAATATCTTTGATGGCGTCTATGAATTCTAAATTAAGTTTGTCTTGAACAAATTTTATAGCATCCCCAGCAGCCCCGCAGACAAAACATTTATAGATGCCTTTGGAGTCGTTGATTTTGAGAGAGGGGTTGGTGTCACTATGAAAAGGACAAACTCCTTCGAAGTTGGCTCCTTTTTTGGAAATGGGCATATAGTAATTCACCACCGAAGAGATCGGTGTCGATTTAATCATTTCCTTTGCTTCTTCAATTGATGCCATTATTTTTTCTTAAGGGTGATCGCCTTGATCTTAATTCCTTTATTTAAAAATATCTTTTCAAATTTTGTTATAAAAGAGGCGAGAAAATGTTCCGGGTGCTCCTCTCTTAAATTTTGTGAGTTAAATGTGATCTCAAAGTACTGATTGTCTTTGAGCTCTTCTAGCATCCACTCATAATATCCATCATGATCAGTTTTGATCAGGACTTCACCGTCTTTTTTCATCACTTTATACAGCTCTTTAATAAACGTTTGCTGGAAAAGTCTTTTTTTGTGATGCCTTTTTTTGGGCCAGGGATCAGGAAAAAAATAATAAAGCTTACTGACTTCTTCTTCTCCAAAGATAAATCCCAAACGCTCACCCCGTGCTCTGAGATAACGAAAATTTTTATGCTCTCGTTTTGCTAATTTTTCAGCGAGATGAAAACTTCTTTTAAATCTATGATCAAGTCCAATAAAATTAATGCCTGGATTTTTCTCGGTATAATCCAACATGAAATGACCATAACCACTTCCAATTTCCACTTCAATCGGCGCCTGGTTTTTGAAAACGTCTTCAGACCATTTGCCTCTGTGAACTTCAGCTTCCTCATCTTTTAAAACGAATTCATTAAAGACATCAAGTTTTTGATGGTAAGGATTTCGTTGAGTAGGGTATTTAAAGTCTTCGCGAAAGCAATGATCGCTTGCGTTAGTTTTCTTTGGTTTGGAATCTTCTTTCATGCAGTGGTTTATAGCTCAAACAGGTTTCATTGGCCATGCTTAGCTGGCTTTCTTGGACTCTTTCTCGCCAATAAAATAGACCCCATCACTACCGATAACCCAGTTCTCTAGCTCGCAGCGAATATGACCCAGTCTTAAAAGCTCGTTGGTAAGATTAAACATCTCTTCACTTTTAAATTCCCGCCCACTATTTTTCACCAAATTTCCAGACAGAATGATTGAAGAGACACCGGCATTAAAATAAACTTCCGATAAATTCGTTTGGTATTTTAAAAGAATACGTCTTACTTCTTTTGAAATTTGAGCTTTACTAAGTTTTTGTTTGGCCATCAGAGATCCTTTCATAACTTATCGGTAAACCTTGTGATTTTCTAAAAAAAAAAGAGGAGCTTTTCAGCCCCCCTCTGTCAATTTTGTCGGGTTAATACTAACCAATAAGCCTTAGAGCACTTTGTGGCGATTGATTGGCCTGTGTTAACACAGCTACACCCGCTTGCTTCATAACTCGTTGTTGAGTTGCTTCCGCAGTTGCCTGAGCATAGTCCACGTCTCTAATTCTACTGTTAGCCGCTGACATGTTCTCAACACTTGTCTCAAGGTTGGCAGACGTCGAAATCAGTCTGTTTTGAAGAGCACCTAAAGTTGCTCTTTGTCCTGAGAGGTTGTTGATCGCAGCATCAACTTTTTCTAGTGAAGTCTGTGCGCCTTCTTTTGAAGCTACAGATTCACCTTCCATACCAAGTGCAGATAATCCAGCATTCATTTTTCCTGGATCATAGCTAATTCTGTCTTGGAAGTCGTCATTTCCAGCACCAATTTGAAAGTCAAGTTGTCCACCTTGCCCATCAAGTAATGATACTCCATTGTACTTAGTTGTTTGTGATATTCTTTCAAGCTCACCTTTAAGCTGTTGATACTCCATATCGGTATAACCTCTTTCAGTATCTCCAACTGTGTCAGAAGCGGATTGAATAGCAAGTTCTCTTAATCTAGTTAAAATATTTGCTGATTCATTTAAACCACCTTCAGCTACTTGGATCATGCTAATTCCATCATTAGCATTTCTGTTGGCCTGTTGACTTGAACGAATATTGGCTTTTAATTTTTCACTTATCGCTAATCCCGCAGCGTCGTCTGCTGATCGAGTAATTCTTGATCCACTTGAAAGTTTCGCTGAAGTGTTTGCTTCTTCTCTTGAAATCTTTGAAAGTGACTTTTGTGCGTTGATAGCTGATACATTTGTTGCAATTCTAAAACCCATAACCTAATCTCCTAATGTCATATGAAAACCTCCGTTTAAATTTCTCTTAGTCCCCACCAAGAGAAGGGCTACCGTGCCCATAAAGTTAATAAAAAAAATTTTTAAGCTGTCATAACCCGACCGACAGCCCTTACTTTTCTTTTCGGCTCAGGATTTGATTGGTTAAGTATTTCTAAAGGGTCTTTCTGGAATATTTTGCCGATTTCTAATATTATTACTTAGTTAAATCAAGTACTTGAGTCTTTTGGTTTAGTGTGAGATAACTATTGAAACCCATTTTTATAAGGATGATGATGAAAAAGATAAGTCTATTGCTGCTACTTACGCTCTTAGGTTGTTCACTTTTAGATAGAAGTGATCATAAAACGTTTACTATACTGCATACCAATGACCATCATGGACATTACCTGGCCGATGATAAAGGTCAATATGGTATGGCCGCAAGAAGCACGCTGCTTAAAAAACTTCGTAAACAATTAGACAATAAAAAGACTCCCCACTTGCTGCTTTCAGGAGGAGATATCAATACCGGAACTCTTGAGAGTGATCTCTTTGATGCGAAACCAGATTTTATTGGAATGAAAAAATTAAAGTACGATGCCATGGCCGTGGGGAATCATGAATTTGATAATTCTTTTCAAGTGATCCAAGAGCAACAGAAGTGGGCGGGCTTTCCTTTTCTCTCCGCCAATATCTATCATAAGAACACAGGCAAAAGGGCTTTTACTCCTTTTATCATTAAAAACGTCAAAGGAATTAAAGTGGCTATTTTTGGTTTGACCGTGGTGGATACACCGGATAAGGCCAGTCATACTGATGCTAAAAAGATGTTTGAATTTAGAAATATCATCTCTGAAGCCAAAATTGTTCTCACTGAAATTGCAAGTGAAAAACCTGATTTGGTGATCGCAGTTACCCACGTGGGGCATAGAGGTTCTGGCTCCATTAATGGAGATGTTGAGCTGGCCAAAAATGTAGATGGAATCGATGTGATCGTGGGTGGACACTCTCAAGAAGTCATCAACGCTGAAGAGCATAACAACACCATTATTGTCCAAGCAGAAGATTGGGGAAAGTATTTAGGAAAACTCGATATAGAACTTCAAAACGATAAAGTTAAAAAACTCTCTTATGTTCTGATTCCGGTTAATCTTAAGAAAAAAGATGAAGCGGGAGAGTATCAATACATCGGAGAAGAGATTGCACAAGACCAAGAGTTTGTTCAATTTTTCAAACCTTTTGAGTCTCAAGCTGAAAAATTAGCAAGTGTCACTGTAGGGAGTTTGGATAAAACTCTTGATGGCAGTAGAACTCAGGTGAGAACGAAGCAAATGCCCATTGCTCAATTTGTAGGAGCCGCTATGCGCTCCAAAGTTAATACTATCGAAGTGGGGGTGCTCAATGGTGGCTCACTGAGAGAAAGTTTACCCGCGGGAAAGATCAATCGCAAGAAACTTCATTCCCTCCATCCTTATGGGAATACCATTGTTTCAGTGAAACTCACGGCGAAGGAATTCTATGATTATATGCAACAGCTCGTTCCCATTATTTATCAATCCCAAGAACAACCGGTGGGAGGGTATCCGCAGCTGATTGGTTTTAAAATGACCATTGGCAAAGACAAAAAAATCGAAAGCATAAGTGATCGATCGGGTAAGTGGAAAATCACAAGAACTCTAGACGGTAAGGTAGCGTCTAATAAAAAGAATTTTGTTTTAGGGACCATGAATTTTCTGGCCAGAGGAGGGGATCATTATCCAGTGATAACTGAGAATGAGACTTATATGGATTCGGGCTTTATGATTAACTCGGCCATGATGGATTATGTGGCGAATAAAAAGAAAATCAATAAAAAAGATTATTCAGTGGATTCAAATAAAGTGATTATATTCAAAAAATAAACGCTAGCACGAACTAGCGTTTTTTCATCATTTCAGAAATAAGAAGAGCTGCTTTTTTTTGCAGCTCTGGATCACGTTCAAGAAGCCCACTTATTTTTTTTAAGTAAGCTTCTATCTCGCGTTTATCTTGAAGAGTATTTTCAGCCTCACTTTCTGTCTGCTTATTCTCGACAGGGTAGTGATTCTGAAATTTTTTCTGAGCACCCATTCTAATTAGGCTGCTTCAGGTCCATCAAATCTTGGATGTGTAGATACTTTTTGCATATGTTTTTCGATCACTTCGAAAAGCTCAAGCTTTGTGCTTCTTGGATCCATTCCATCAGGCATAGCAGAATAAACAACTTCGTTGTTGATTTCTGTAAAGATGTACCAAGTTTCTCCAAGCTTTTGGAAAAGAACTTCTTTAGTGATTTCTTGTGATTGTGTGTGTGACATATACCCTCCATGGTTGTTCAAAAAATTGTGACAACTTTATGTTGCTTACATTCCTTATCGAGAGCTTGAGGGCTTTTTTAATTTTTTTTTGCTTTTATTTTAAAAAGGGAAAATATTGCCGTGAGAGCTGGAGACGCCTTCTAGTACTCGCTTTGGACCCCTAGGAAGTAGGTGAGTTCCACGCGAAATCCTTGATCATATTGATCGCCTTCTGCTAAATCCTGCCAAAAACTAGAAGTCTGTCCTTCACCAGAGCTAGTATAACTTTTTGGTAAAATCCCTTTTACGTTAAATCCCAGGACGGTATCAAAATCAAAGAATGATTTTTTAAAATTAATGGCACTTCCAAAATTGGGTTGAATACTAAAGCTATTGGCATAACTTCTTGTCTCACTTTCTCCCATCTCAGAATCAGAAATTTCAATTTCCATCTCATCAAATAACAGAAACATAAAACTGGTGTTAAAGCTGAGCTCAAAACTCTGAGAGCGATAAACATCATAGGATAAATAGGGCCCGAGATAAAAACGAGTGTTCTTTTGTTTTGCTATTTGACTCTCAAGCACATAGTTTTGAGCAGAAAAATGCAGGCCTGCTATCGCACCAAAGTAGAGGCGATTATTTTCAAAGTCAGCGAGCTTAGAATAGGTAAAACTGACCTCTTTGATTAATTCAGTACTTGAATCCAAAACACTTTGTTTATAGGGATAGGCTTCATAGTTAGGCTGACCAAGAGAAACTTGAGTTAAACCTCGATACCCTTGAAACTCTGGTAATAGGGGATAGGACTTTTCAAGTGGTTCAGCGATCCGATAGTCTGTATTGTCTTGGGCCAAGACTTCTTGGTCAAGCTCCCTAGAGTCCTTGAAATCTAGAAACACATGCTCTTTTAAGATATAAGCTTCCCGCCCGCTTTTAGCGATAGTTTTATAGAAAAGACTTGTCTCATCTGGAATAAAAATTTCCTCATCACTTAGAAACTCATCTTTATTAACGGGCTTAAATTGACTTGGAGAGGTGGTAAAACTTTGTTCATCAAAAGGATCTTTGGCAGCGTGAGCATCATGAATATAAATTTTATGACCCTTGCGTATATGCTGAATAACTTTTGAAGTGTCGTCTGGCCTAGCAAAAATGGGAGCTTCAAGTACGGTAATAATACCTTCAATGGCCAGCGCACTTTGGGTCAAAAGTAAGACTAAAAAACCAAGTCTTACCATAACCAATCCGATTGATGGCCAATAGACAGGGCCAAGCTGTCATCATAACTTACATTGGAACTAATATCGAAGCCGCCGACTTGTCCTTTGGCCCTAAGCCATTTTCTTTGAAAATTTGCACCGAGAACAAATGTCCCCAAGTTTTTATTGTGAATCAATTTTTCAACCCCTAACAAAACAGAGGTATCAGAAATAGCGTATGAGCGAGAGTCTTCAGAAGTGCTCTCCGTTAAATTTCCAGCAATAGAAATTCTTGGCATAAAAATAAAATTATACTGATCAATAAAACCCTCTTTAATAATAGTGGGTCCAAAAGAAAGTATTTTACTGGTAAACTTGCCGCCCCCTTTGATGGTGCCGGTCATGGATTCATACATACCTGTCAGACCCACCCGCAAGGGCAGATCGAAACGAGAGAGCCAACTTCCTTCTAAACGCAAAAGAGGGGCAGCATCATCAGCGTCAGGCACAATATCTTTGGTAAAACGAGTGACGGTAAAACCGGTATGGAGATTAAATTTAAGAGAGGTTTTAAGTTTGCCGTCAAACGAATCACTTTTTGGTTTTTGGGTGATACGAGTAAACGAATGGGGCTTTTTATACATTTGAGTGACGGTGTTGATGTTTGAGATCTCAGAGAAATAAACTTTGTAAGCGATCTCATTATCTTTATTGGTAATATAGCGAAAATTATTGGCGTCAGCTAGGGAATGGGCTTTGACAGTGATTCCTTTGGGTAAAAAATAAGCTTTATTATCTTTAAGCCCAATCACTTTGGTACCTTTTCTGATATAGGCAAATTTGGTGGGGCTAGCCGCAATATCTTTCAGCTGAACACGGAGGGCTTCGATTTGATAAATAGTGTAGCGGGATTCGTTTTGCAATTGACTTTTATTGGCCTCAATAAAATCATCCACTTTTTTTTCTCGAAGAACAGTAAGCTCTTCCAGTAGTTCTTGCTCCTGGGCTCTTTTTTGCGTCTCTGGGTCCACGGCAAACTCATCTAGATCACTGAGAGGGTCTTCTTCGCTCTCTTCAATATCTTCGAGCTTTAAGTTTAGATCCACCAATGTATCGTCCGCAGGGGCGTCTTCAATATTTAGCTCTTCTTTTAATTCTTCTTCGAATTCACTTAACTCAATTTCAGATTGCTCTGGTTCTTCTGTCTCTTCCTCAGCAAGTTCTTCTTCGAATTCCTCTAAGAGCTCCATCGCATCAATTGATTCGAGTTCTAAATTTTCAACTTGAGTGAAACCAAAGCTAGCGAATAAGAAAATAAAAAGAGAGAGTCTAATTTTCAAATTCAAGAGCTCCCACTAGGGCTTTGTAGTTGCTATCAAAATGTACAGAGTCTCTATTGATATCGTTTTCATCTACCCATTTAAAATCGCAATGCTCTTTAGGATCAATTTTAACATCCCATTTTTCATAAGCTTCTAAGAAAAAGATTTTCTCGGTGATGTCTTTTTTGTATTGATCGGTGAAAGTAAATTTCATGGAACTTTTGATCAGGTTTTTAATGTTTTTTTTCTTAATCCCGGTTTCTTCCTTTGCTTCTCTAAGAGCTGCTTTTGAATATTTCTCTCCCTCATCCACGGAGCCGGTGACGTTTTGCCAAAGATACATTCGACGTTCGTTCATCTTTAACAATAAAAACTGTTTTTTGTTATTTGCGTCATGGTAAAAAATAACCACCTGAACTTTCTTCTTTTTCATATGTTAGTAGTATATTGCCCATGGTCAGGATCGAAAAGCTTAAAAATCTTAAGCTTTCGTTGCGACATGTTGACCGTTTTGGTATGTTTTATTCATGGATATTCAAAATATTATTTTTACCATTGCACAATCTGCACCTGGTTTTATACTCGCTATCGTGGTTCACGAGTGGGCCCATGGCTATGTGGCCAAGCGTTTCGGCGATAATACTGCTGAGCGGGCAGGAAGACTCACGCTCAACCCCGCGGTCCATGTAGACACTGTGGGTACCATTATTTTTCCTCTGATAGGAATTTTATTGGGGGGAATGGCTTTTGGTTGGGCAAAACCTGTACCTGTAGAATCCAGAAATTTTAAAAATATCAGAAAGGGTATTTTTTGGGTGAGTTTTGCGGGTCCTCTGGCCAATCTCTTTTTGGCGGTGGTTTCTGCTCTGCTTTTTGTTTTTAGTGTCAAGATGCTCCCTCAGTTTGGATTAAAAAACTCTATGGAAGGGATGCTGCAATTTTCAATATTTATCAACTGTATATTAATGGGATTTAATTTAATTCCCCTACCACCACTAGATGGCTCGAGAATGGTTTCAAGCTTTCTCAAGGGAGAAGCGCTCAGAAAATACGAGGGGATCGCAAGATTCACTCCTCTTATTTTTATTGCGGCCATCTTTTTAAGTTTTCAAGGAGTTCATACTTTCGGCTACATACTCAAGCCGTTTTTAAGTATGGGGTATTTTTTAATAAATATTTTTGACCTAATGCTATAGATTATGATCAAATATTTAAGAGACACGGAAGAGACATACACATGATTGAAAACAATATTCAAGTACGATTAGATCAGTTTGATGGTCCACTTGGTTTGCTATTGCACTTAATTCAAAAAGAGCAAATGAGCATCAAAGAATTGGATATCAATAAAATTACCTTTCAATATTTAGAGTATCTAAAAAAACTACAAGATATTAATTTTGATGTCGCAGGAGAATATCTCTACCTAGCGGCTTCTCTTTTGTTTATTAAATCTAAAACTGTGGCGGAAGAAGAAGATCAAAAGGTCAATATCGTTGCTGATGAAGAGCTTGAGTTTACCTCAAAAGCAGACCTCATCAAAAAACTAGAAGAACTAGAGCGCTTCCAAAGACTTGGTGAGAGATTGATGACCCTGCCAAGACGAGGGGAAGATATCTTTGTTAAACCAAAGGTGGATAAAAAAGCCATTCAAAATAGTGTGCTTCCTCCCATGGATCTTTCAAGTTTAACCAATGTCATTATAGACATGATCAGAAAAGAAAAGAGAAAGTATGCGGTGGTTAAGCGTGACAGACTTTCAATCAAAGAAAAGCTCGAAGAGTTAAAAAATAATCTTAAAGTGGGAAGCCACACAACCCTAGATAAACTTATTAATTGGGAGAGGGGAAAAGTTGAAATAGTTATCACCTTTATTTCCCTTTTAGAGCTAGCTCGTTTACAAAAACTGGACATCTACCAAAACGATCCTGAGGGTAGTGTTTATGTTGAATGTCGTGAGAGCTTAGATGACTTTAACCCTGAACTTGCGGATGGGTTTGAACCTGAAGATGAAGGGGAGTCAGTATCAACTGAAGATCTCGTGGCCAAAAGCGAGAGTTCAGCGGCAACAGTGGCAGAAGAAATTTTACAGTAAATTAGGAAGAGGGAATATATGAGTGTAATTAATTATAGTTGGGATTTTGCGAAAGAAGAATTTAGTTTAGATCTTGATTTTTTTAATGAACAAGAACAAGAAGATAAACTGTGGCAAGCTCGTACAGGTCTTAATATCGACACTCTCTGTGGTGCGATTGAGACGATTATCTTTATGAGCGATAAACCTGTTAACCTCATGAAAATTAAAAACCAAATCGATCCCGATCTTCCTCTTCGTGTGATTCACGAGTCACTCGCAAGACTACAAAGTGAATACGAGCAAAAGCATCACGGGATTCGTTTGATGGAAGTGGCCCAAGGGTATCAATTTAGAACCAAGGCGACTTATTCGAAGCTTATTCAAAAAATGTATAAAGTTGAAACCATGCAATTAAGTCCTAACGCTG
>CEQY01199885.1_pt1 | contig 12405 bp, 17 predicted proteins | sample 361391 | NCBI WGS metagenome assembly CEQY01 (sample SAMEA2621075, study PRJEB7988) | marine metagenome | isolation source: saline water (ENVO:00002010), including
AAGCTTGAAGAAAAAGTAGATGACATTAAAGAAGATACTAGAGCTATTACTGAGACCCTTATAGACATGAATAACAAATAATGAGGTATAGAGATGAATTATTATTATGGTATGGCATGGTTGCTTGGATTATTGCTATGGCAGTCGCCCTTGCACTCTCAGTCAGTTAATCTAGATAATTTTGAAAAAATTCAATTAGTAAAACTAGAAAATTGTGCAGTAGTACAAGTAAATGCTTCTTGGAACTATAAAAATAGAGCTAAGATAGAAAAACTTGCTAAGCTTTGTTATGTAGGAGAAGTTGATCTTAACAATAAAGCTATTGGTGCAGTTATACAAAAAGAATGGAATATAAAAGTTGTTCCTACTATTATTATTTTTAAAAATGGTTCTGAAGTAATGAGATATGAACCAGGTATTAGTATGAAGTTTGATGAACAAGAAGTTTTTGATAAAATTAAAAAAGAGATTAGATAGTGGCAGAAAGAAAAAAACGTAGACAAAAAGCTATAAGAAGAACTACTAAAGGTAAAAACGCTAATTATAGACCTACTAAAAAAGGTGCTGGTATGACTAAAAAGGGTGTTGCTGCTCACAGAAGAGCTAACCCTGGAAGTAAATTAAAAACTGCTGTTACTGGTAAAGTAAAAAAAGGTAGTAAAGCAGCTAAAAGAAGAAAGTCATATTGTGCAAGATCTAAAGGTCAATTAAAAAGAAGTTCTGCAAAAACAAGAAACAATCCAAATTCTAGAATAAGACAAGCACGTAGAAGATGGAAGTGTAGAAATTAATGAGACGTAGATCGTTATTTAATCAAGAAGTAAGAAAACCTACTAAAAAGAAAACAAGACAAGGCAAAGGTAGGCATACAAAATATGGAAACAAGTTAAGTAATAAGCATTATATTAAACGTTATAGAGGGCAAGGAAATGGCTAAAAAAGTAAGTTGGATGTGGGGAGGTAAACGTTATAGTGGAACTTTAATTAGAGAAACTAAAACACATAAGTTTGCTAGAACACATAATGGAAAAATTAAAAAGATTGTTAAGAAAAAGAAAAAATAGATTTGTCAAGTAAAATCTTGACAAGAAGATAAATAATTGTTATATTAGAGGTAAAAACTATGATACAAGCAGATAAAAATAAAAAAAGACAATACCAAAATGCTATGCTTGGCATGAAAGTATATGACGATGATCACGATCATAAAGCTGGAGACAATCTTATAAATTTCTTTTTTGGTGATTATGCTGGTTTTAGAGGATCAGGTTTTTTTACAGAAGACAATTTATATGATAAAGCTGTTGATGCAACAACTAGTGGAAAAGCTAAAGAAACTTTACTTAGTTTATCTGAACCTCTAGATAGTAGAAAAAAACTTAACGAATTTTATGATGAATACGGGTATGGAAAAACTGTAGGTAATTTAACACAAGGTGTATTAGGGTGGACTGGTGAAGGTATTGTTGCTGGAAAAGTTCTTTCCCCAGTTGCTAGAGTATTAGGTGCAGGATATAATAAACTATCTAAAATATTTAGAAGGGATTAAAGATGATACAAACTAAGAAAAAATTAAAAGATTATGCAAAAACAAGAGATTCTGTTGGAGAACAAACAAATCTAGGAGAAAAAGCTTTAAAAGATTTAGGACAGGTTTTTGGAACTCCTGCTAAATTAGCTGCAGGTGCAACTACAGGATATCTTGGTTATCAAGCTGGTAAAAGAATTTATAAAGAAGTTAGAGATAGAACTCCTAAAATGAATGTAATAAAAAATATTCAAAAATTAGGTACAGCTATAGGTACTTCTACAAAAGAAAAAAAAGCTGCTAGAAGAAAAGCAAAAGCTAACCAACCTCCTTTGGCATTACCTGAACCTAAGTTAACTCCAAGGCAAAGAAATATACAAAAAAGTGTACGAAAACAAGTTTCTAGTGGAAGACTACCAAAAGGTTCTTATTATGATTTAAATAAAGACAGAATTATTTCACCTACTAAAAGAACACAAAGAAAAATTGAAACTGCTGAAGCTTCTAGAAAAGGAAGATTGTTTAGTCAATATGGTAAACAAAACACATCTTTAGGTAAAATGCCTAAATCTTTTAAAGTTAAAACAATAGCTGATTTAGGACCTGGTACTGAAAAAGGTTTTCCTCCTTCTAAAGGAAAAGGAAGACCTAAGGTAGCTAAAAGCACAGAATATAAAAGAGCTATGCAAACAGAGTATACTTTTAAAAGTCCTGGTAGACAATTTAGTCCTATGGACACTAAAAGTAAATTAACTCGTAAAGCTACAATACAGCAAAAAATAATAAAAGATCCTACTTCAACAAGAAGTCAAGTAAGTTTAGCTAAAAAACGATTAAGTTCACTTAAAAATCAACAAATGGCTAGAAAAATTACTGGTAAAGGTGGATTTGGAAAGAATAAAGGTAGAAGAATGGGTGGCCTATATGGAAGTAAATATGAAGGTCAACCTATGATTGAAAGGGCAAAAAACCCAAGAAGCGTAGCTATGGATAGACCTGTAATAAGAAACTACCAAGGACCTACAGAACTTTCACCTAAAGGCGATAGAGTTCCTGTAAGACAAGGTAGAGTACAAAGTGGTCTTTCTCAATCTAGAATGCCAGGTGGAGCAATAGGTAGAGCATTAAGTGGAAATATTCCAGGTGGTCCTAACATGCGTAGTATTAATAACACAGGCCGTGGTATTTGGGCACGTAATCCTATTACTGGAAAAATGACTGATGCAAGTAGAGCACGTGGACCAGTAGCTACTAAACAATTGAATTTAGATGCTTTTGGAGTTAAATCTTTAGATGATAAGACGATTAAAAAAGGATTTGGAAAAACTAAAATGGGTAAAATTCTTAAATTAATATCATAAACAGGAGAACCTTAAATGGCTAAAGAAAAAAAAGTAAATCTAAGACAAGAAGCTGAAACTAAAATGGAATCATTGGTTGAACAGCATAATGAACTTGTTAACGAAATACAAGAAGCTAATGCAAGATTAGCTGAATTAAAACAAATGATCATTGAGCATCAAGGATATATGAAAGGCCTTGAAGCTTGCGACACTAATTGTGAAAAGGAGAGCAAATAATGGGACCAATTTTAGGTAAAGTACTTACTAGCTTAGGTACAGAAAAACTTATTAAAGCTGTTATCATGCATTTAGGAGATTGGCTAGTAGCTAAATCTTCAAATAAGCTTGATGATAAACTTTGGGCTGAAGTTAAAAAAGCCTTAGATAAAAAATAGGGGGTTTTCTTGAAGCTCAAAAAACGTGGTATAATAATACCAGATCAGCATTATCCTTTAGAGAATAAGGCTGCAATTAATTGCGTATTAAAAGCAATTAAAAAAGTAAAACCAAATGTTTTTGTAAATTTGGGAGATGTAGGTGAGTGGGAATCTGTTTCTGCTTGGAGGTATAAAGATAAAAAATTACCACCATTAGAATATCAAATTCCTCTCATAGATGAAGATATTAGATTAGTAAACGAAGGATTAGATGTTTGGGATGAGGCTCTTAAAAAAGTTAAATGTAAAGAAAAATATTTACTCCAAGGTAACCATGATCTCTGGTTGGATAATTTTGTTCTTAAGTATCCTTATATGGTTGACTACACTTTTAAAAAAGCGTGTAAAATCAAAGAAAGAGGATATAAGTACACTGATTACAACCTACCTATCCAAGTAGGTAAATTAACCTTTTTTCATGGAGCGTTTGCTACTACATATCATGCTAAAAAGCATTTAGAGACATATGGTGAAAATGTAATTTATGGACACACTCATGACTTACAAAGACACACACAAACTAAACTAGGTGGTACTATTGGCGCTTGGTCTTTAGGTTGTTTAAAAGATATGTCTCATGAAAGTAATAAATGGTTAAAAGGTAGACTTCATAATTGGGTTCACGCTTTTGCTATTGTAGACTGGTTTGATAATGGTCAGTTTAAAGTAGAAGTTGTAGAAATTCATGATGGAGTAACTAGTGTTTGGGGAGAAATCATAGATGGCAATATATAGTAGCAATATAGGTAATGAATTTAGAACACCTGTTACTGAAAGACGTATGCATAATATGAGTGCACCTAAACGTAAACTACGTAAAAAAAAGAAGAAGAAAAAATGAAACAAGCTCTGAACATTACTAACTTTTCTGGTGGATTAAATACTGCTACTAATTCTAGAGATCTTCTAGATGTTGAATTTTCAACATTAACAAATTTAAATAATGAAGTTCCTGGAAAATTGGTAAATTATGGTAAGCATGTAGATGATTCTAAATGCGATGCTGCTATTAGCATAGATAATGTTATTTATGGTAATGGTATTTATCATTTTAATTTAGATAGAACATTAAATTCACCAGGCACAGTTAGTAATACAGAGTATATAGCAATAAACGACCCTACAAATAAAACTGTAAAATTTTTAAATTATACGGGAACTTCTAGCGGTAGTAATAGTATAAGTGCTAAATCTCTTAATTACGGAGGTTCTTCAACTACTCAAAATGTTTGTGTGTATGCACAAGACGGATCTATAAGAGCAGTTCCTCATCCAGGAAGTACTGGAACACCAAAAGTGTTACATTATGAAAAAGGTGTAAGAAAGTTTGGCGACACTGGTTCTACTAATTTAGATATATCTACTAATCAATTTTATGAAAGTGATATGTTTATTGCTGGTTTAACAGGTAGAGTTGGCACTGAAGCTATAACAAATAATCACGATCCTGAAAGATTGTATCAAAAAGGACAAGTGTTTAAACCTACTTATAAGTCTGAAGTATTTATGGAAGCTAATTTAACTGAAGCTAATATATTACCAAGTAATGATGGAACACATCCTAATAGTTATAATAGATCTAGAGCTAATATGCACACTGTTTTAGAGGGTAATACTGATTATGGAGCAGGCATGGGTCAGGAAACTGGTTCTATGAAAGTTATTTGTTATTGGGCTAAAAAAGCTACAGACACAAATCAAGATGAAACATCTGAAGCAGTTGTATATCCTACAAGTCAAAATAAAATATATGGACTGTGGGTTTCTTGCATGTATGAAGAACAAGAATCTCCTGCTGTATTTTTAGGAGATATAGCACAACAAGCTATAAGTGGTAATAATGAAAGAAAAAGATTTTTATATTTTGGTTTATATGGTAGAACACCAAGTACTACTAAAAGAATTACAGGTTATAAGTTTTATTGGGGTTTAATAGAAAATTATGATACAACCAATGCTTCTACTACTAAGTATGCAGTTGGATCTGTATCTAATAAATATTTATTATGTGAAGTAGATTTTGTAAGAGGTATTAGACTTGCAGGAGAAGATACTTATGATAGTTTTGATGAAGAATTAAGTTCTACAAGCGGGGGAAATTTCTATAATTATGTATATCCACCTAATGCATTTGATGATGATGGATCACATTTTACAGGAAAAGAATTATCTAAACTTTCTTTAAAAGAACCATATTTAATAGGTGGAAGATCTTTGATAGGTCCTGCAAATACGGGTTTTAAGACCGTTACGATAGCTAACCGAAGGGCATATATAGGTAACGTTAAGTATTACGATTCTAGGGGCAATCTCGTTGAAAAAAACGATAGAATATTAAAAAGCAAGGTTAACCAATTTGATTATTTTGAAGAAGATAGCTTTATTGATGTATCTATAGAAGATGGTGATGACATAATTAAACTAGAAACTGTTGGTCCTAAATTATTACAATTTAAAAAACACAGATTATATATTATTAACATATCTAGAAGATTAGAGTTTTTAGAAGGAGAGTACGAATATAAAGGTTGTGAATTTGATCACCATGTTATTCGTGCAGAAGGATTTATAACATGGTTTAACAAACATGGTTTGTATATTTATGACGGACAACGTGTTCATGATTTAATTATTGGTAAAATGGGACAACCATTAATAAATGATTTTGAATCAGAAATATATAATGACGATGCTGTTATAGGCTATATGCCAAAAACAAAAGAAATTATAGTTTTATGTAAAGATAACGTAGTATTAAAATATGATTTAAAATCTGAGTCATTTACAAAAAGTACTACACAAATGCAAACTGTAGATGTTACAAATCTTATAAGTAAGAATGATGGTACATTAGCATATTTTTATGAAATAGCAGGAAGTCCAAATACTATTAAAATGCAAAACTGGACTAATACACCTCAAACAATTACATATGGAAGCAAAACAGAGCTATTAAGAACAAAAGAGTTTGACTTTACTAATCCTGCTGCTAGAAAAAATTTATACCATATATACATAAACTATAAAGCAGGTGATAATATTTTTGTAGGAGGATATTCTACTAAATTTGATGCATCACCAGTTGAAGGTTCTTTAACAGATGTTAGTGATGTAGGTGCAAATTTATCTTGGACTGGTACAGAATTAACTAATTCTTCTAACGAATTTAAAACACAAAAAATAAAAGTAAGTAGTAGTAATTTTAAAAATATTTTATCTACAGGTCTTATTTTTTATGGTAATGGAGCAGTTAGCAATAACTTTGTATTAAATGATATACAAATAGTTTTTAGAGGAAAGGTTTTAAAATAATGGCGTATGGTGATTTAACAGTAAAAAGATTATTAGATAAAATGCGTGATAGAGATGTTGACGTAGAATTTGACAAACAACAAGCACAATATGAAACACCTATTGGTGTAGTTACTTCTAAAATACCAGTTCAAACTGAAGGAAATGTAGGAGATCGTCAAGTTGTTAATTTAGATAATGACTCTTATTTATATATTAAAGTAAAAGAGAACAAGTGGATGAAGATACAATTGGAGGAATTGTAATGGCAAAAGGAAAATATAAAAAAGATCAAAGTTTAGATTCTTCTACTTATAAAAGTCCTAGTATGATTACTAGTGAGTTTCAAGGAGTAACAGAAGGAGAAGTTTTTAAAAGAGATTTAGCAATAGCAGAAGATGACACTTTAAGCAATATTAAAAGAGTTACTGGTGGTTTAACTGGTATGAGCTTAATGGAAACTTTGTTATTTGGTCTATCTGGAGATGATGATAAGTTAGCTTATGAACAAGCTATGGATGATAAAGCTGATAATCCAGAAGGATATTTATCTATATTTAGAAAAAATAGAATACAATCAGATGCACTTGCACAAAAAAGTGATTTTGATGAAGGTGTAGATGGAATGATTTCAGCTATAGGAGACAATGTAGTAACTTATAAATTAGATGAAGGTGGAAGTTTTTTAGAACCTACTTCTTGGCAATTACCAGATCGTTATAAAAATTTATCAGTTGAACAAAGAAATTATATAAAAACAGGTATTGCTGATACTTTAAGAAATGCTGGTTATAGTGAAAGTACTTTTGATACAGTTAATATGGGCGACACTGAAAGCATGGTATTTTCTAAACAACAAATAAATGAAAATTATGGAAGGTTTGGAATAAGACGTAAAAAAGACACTTTTGAAGGACAATCTTTTGCTACAGATAATATAGAATCTTTTGATGATAATGTTATGAGAGAAAAAACACGTATGGAAAAAGCTGAAATGTTTGGAGAGGTTGTAAAAGAACGAGGTGGAGAAATAGTTGAAGATATAGGAGACGCTTACGATAAATATAAACCAACTTTTAACATAGCAAAAGGTAAAATAAGTGAAGGTGCTGATTTCTTAAAAGATAAATTAGAAAAAAATGTAGGTATACTTAAAGATCAGTTTGCAAATAGAGGTAGAGCTCCTCAAAATAATAGTGCTTTTTATAACACAAAAGTTAACAATGAACCTTCTGCACCGATAATACCTGAAAAATACAGTGGTTTTGCACAAGAGTTAAGAGGACAAGGTGTTCCAGAGGGAATTATTGCTGAAAGAGTTGCAAATCAAATAAAATTAGATCAAGAAGCAAATGAAAGGTATTCTAACTAATGATGATACCAGAACCAATAGCTGCTTTCTCTTTTAGAAAAAAACTTTATGAGCATATGAAGTTAAGAGAAGGTTATAGAGAAGATGTATATTTAGATACTTTAGGAAAACCTACTTGTGGTATAGGACATTTACTAACTAAAAAAGAAAATGAATTATATAAAGTTGGTGATGTAATAGATGAAAAAATTATAAGTGATTGGTTTGAACAAGACATAGAAAAAGCATTAGATGCTTGTAATGAACAATGTGTTAAACTAGAAGTATTTGATAAAGATTTTAAAATAGCATTAACTTCTGTTAATTTTCAATTAGGTGTAAATTGGTATAAAAAATTTCCATCAGCTTGGAAAGCTTTATGCGATAAAAGATATGAAGATGCTATTGCAGAAATAACATATAAAAAACGTGGAAAACCAGAATATTCTAATTGGTATAAACAAACACCAGTTAGAGTTGTTGATTTTTGTAAAGCTATAGAAAAGTTGCAGGAGGACTAAAATGGCAGAAAAAGAAGTAAATTTTGATGTAATAACAAATCCAATACAAGAAGAAGTAGATACAGTTATACCAGGTGCAGCAGTACCACCTTCTGAAAGTACGGATGCAGATGTAAGAATGGAAAGATATAAAAGAATACACAGAATAGTATCTAAGCAATTTGCTGTAGATTTTGATATGATGGCTGTATTAGGAAGATTAGGGTTTGGATATAGGAGTGATAAGTAATGGGATTTTTTGGAAAAATAATTAAAGGAGCTACTAAACTTTTAGGTAAAGGTAGTTTAGCTGGTGGTTTATTAGAAGCTGCAATGCCGTGGGGTAAGGCTTTAGGTTTTTTAGGCGGTGCATATTTAACTAATCAAGCTATAAAAGATGAACGTGCATTGTTAAATAAAAAGAAACAACAAGGTAAAATAGGACAAGCAGATGCTATACAAGGTGGAAAATTTGCTGTTGAAGATTATAATGTTAAACAAGGAATGGCAGGTGAGTCTTTTGATTTAGATACAGATAAAGCGTTAGATGCAACAGAAATAAGAAGAGATAGTGCAATGGATACTTTTTCTAGAACAAATTTAAGAAGTGGTTATCAAGATCAAGTTGTAGATGCAATAGATAATTCTTATGGGGCTGCTATAGATGCTGCTGAATTAAAATATCAAGGTACATCATTTGCAAATGCACAAAATTTAAGAAATCAACTGTCTCAATATCAAACGACTTACAATTCTTTGGGACAATATACAAATGATATGTCTTACAATTTTATGGAAAATTATAAAAAATTAATAGGATAAGGGGGAAAAATGTCATATAGTGCTGCAACAATAAATGCTTTAGCTGGTTTAACACAAGCCGTAGACAAAGTAACAGGCTTATCTGCTTATAAAGTAGAACAAGCTGCAATAAGAAATGAAAATAGAGTATTATCTAATAATATGGCTAATATGGCTATACAATCTATAACTAAAATGCCAATGCAAGATCAAATAAATTTTGAACAATCTGGTTTTTTAGGATACGGTATGGGCACATTAGGAGGTTTTGTTGATTTGCCTTTTCAACAATCATTAGCACAAAGAAGGTATGGGCAATATATAGATTCTTTTGAAGCAAGTACAATGCCTTTTTTACAAGATTTAGGAACAACTAGAGCTATGTTAAATTATTACTCACCAGATAATCCAATGATTAAAATTATAGATCAAAAGATAGAGAATGAAGTAGGAAAATTTGAAAATACTGCTATGGATTATATGGATAGAAGTGTAAGATTTGCTAAAGTAGCTGGAGAAGATAGTAAAGGTTTAATGCCTGCTATATCTTTTCAAGCTAAATCTGACTGGAGTCAAACAAAACAACTTGCAAACAGTATAGATAATATTATGGATGCATTAAGTATTGATCCACGTAAAGAAGTCTCATAATAATGGCAACAACGAATACACAGATAGGTTATATTGACAACCTATTAACTTCTGGTATAATTAATCCAGACGAATATCTTAAAAGATTAGATACTTCTTATCGTATAAAACCTAATCTTTTTAGTGAAGAAGATCTTGATTACATAGAAAAACAACATAAAAAATATGACGTTAAATGGAATCGTGATCTTAGTAAGTCTGATTCAAATATACTATCTGTAGTTAATCAATTTACTTCTGGTGTTGTAGAAGGTTTTACTACTTTAGGTTGGGCTCAAGAAGCAGACACTACATCAGAAAGAATAGCAAATCAGTTTGGTCATTTATTAGGTTTTGCACCTGATATTATTGCTAGTGTTATAAGTGGTGGTAGATGGATACCTATAGCACAAGCAAAACAAGCAGCTAGACAAAGTAGTAAAGCAGTAAGAGAAGGTATATCTAAAGTTGCATCTAAAGCACCTCCTTTATTAAGAAAAGAAATATCACCTAATACATTTGCTTTACAATCAGTACCTATGATGGTTGCTGATAAAGTTTTAGAACAAACACAAAGTGCTATAGGATCTACTGCATTGTTAAGTAAAGGATTTTTAACAAAAGGATTATTTGGTAAAGCTTCTGTAAGAAATGCAGCAACGCAAGCAGTTCATTTAGGTGTAGCATTAGGAGTATCTTCTTGGAAAGAAGGCCCTAAAGCTATGTTAGATGCTACTATGCACGGTGCAGCAGCAGGAGCTGTGTTTGGTAGTATAGGTAATTATGTACGTATTGGTGATATGCTACGTAATAAAGATACAGTTCAAATGGGTAGAGAAGCTGTAAAATTAGCTTCAAGACAATTATATCAAGACCCTAATAAATACGAAGCTGTAGAAATGCTTATTAAAGGTACATTAGGGGCATCTTTTCAAGGTGGTATGACTACATTAAGAGGGGCACCATTACCAGATCAAATATATGAATATCTATTAGGTTTCTTCTTTGGTGCTTCAGCTAAATCTGCTGGGTTTATGAATAGAACTAAATTTATTAATGATAGATATTTTCCTAGCAATGAAAACATAACTACAGTAAAAGAAAAATGGAGAAAAGATCCAGAGTACCAATCATTACCTAAAGTAGATAGAGATTATATAGATAGTTATTTAGATTCTGTTAGAGTTCAACAATTAAATGTTATAAATAGTCAAAAACCTAGTTTTATGCAACAAGTATCTCAAAATATTAAAGATATAGCTGCAGAAAGAAATATAGATTTAACTAAACCTATAAGTGTAGAAGATAAAATTACAATAGATCGTGCAGAGCATATAAAAGAAAAAGTTAAAACTCCTAAAAAAATATCAGTAAAAAAAGAAGGTGTTAATGTACAGGCTCCTGAAATAGGTGAAGGTAAACAAGAAACTGTAAAAAAAATATATAATAAAAATGCTGGAATAGAAACTAAAAGCACTATAGTAGAATCTATATCTTCAGGTATGCAATCTGGTGCTGATTATGGAGGTTTAAAATCTGCTAAACGTAAAGGTATAAAAACTGGTGGATTTGTAACATCTGATTTTAAAACAAAAATTACTGGATCTAAAAAAGCTAAAGATAAATTAGTAAAAGATTACGGAGTTAAAAGAGTTACAGAACCTATTACTAGAAGAACAGAAAGAGGTGATAGAGAGTTTTCTCCAGAAGATTATGCTAATAGAACTATAAGAAACATAGAGAATACAGATGCAACTGTAATTTTTGCAAGACCAGAACATATAGATAAAAGTGCTGGTACAAACAGAACAATAGGTTATGCTTCTGAAGGTATATGGAAAAATGGTTCATCGTCACAAACATTGTCTAGTGGTAGGTTTATGGCAGGATTTAAACCTCATATTATTATTACAAAAGGATTAACAAGTAAAAAAAGAGCAGATGCTGAAGCAAAACAATTACGTCAGTTTATAGAAGATGTAACAAAAAAAATAGGTAAAAAACCTACATTAAATATTGCAGGACATGGTAATGATAGAGTACCAGGTAATAAAACTTGGAAAAACTATGAAGACTATGTTGATTATGTAGTAGACAAATCTTTAGAAGGAACTGTACAAAAACCAGTTTTTGATGCAAATGTAGATAATCCAAATGAAGTAGTTGCTTCTATACCAAAACAACCTAAAAATACAAAAGATTTTGCACAAGAAAGATTAGGAGATTATAAAAACGAAATATCAATGGCTAATGAAAATATTGAAGCTGTTTCTTCTGAACAGTCATCTAAAACAATATTAAAAAGACCTTTAGAAAGTGCTATTAACTATTTATTAAACAATAACAGTAAATTAGATTATACAAAAGTTAAATTAGATTTAAACAATATTGCAGAAAAAGCAAAAACTGATATAGAGTTTTTTCAAAAAATAGAAAAATATGGAATTACTTTACCTACAAATATACGTCAAGAATTAGGTAGAGGTTTATTAATAAAAAAGAGTTTAGAAGAACAAACAGACCA
>CEQY01201652.1_pt1 | contig 12403 bp, 12 predicted proteins | sample 361391 | NCBI WGS metagenome assembly CEQY01 (sample SAMEA2621075, study PRJEB7988) | marine metagenome | isolation source: saline water (ENVO:00002010), including
CTTGTTCTAGGACGTTCAGCTTTCTTCCACTTGAAGCAATCTTCTTTGATGATACCGTAATTTTCTCTATATCCTGACTTGCCAAATTGAAATGTTTTTGTAAATCCTGAACTCTACTATTCAGTCTTTCAATATCTATCAAAACATTACCAACTTCTGTCTTTATTATACCAAGTTGTTTTTGCATTTGGGCATCACGTATTAATGTCTGAAGTGTTTGAACAGTAAGCATTAGAGTATTTGGCGAAACTATCGTAATTCCTGATCTATAAGATTTTTGAATTAAATCACCGAAACTCTCATAGAGATCTGCATATACTGACTCAGAAGGAATAAACATGATCAACGGCTCCCGAACCTCACCGGGTATTCTATATTTCTCAGCTATATCATTTACATGTTTTGATACATCAACTTTAATCTTTGCGGATGCCTTTTTCTTATCTTCTGTTGTTTTTGATGATCTCAGTTCATCAAAACTCTCCAGAGGAAATTTTGAGTCTATGACAACCAATTCGTCTGAATTTGGCATGCGAATTATACAATCGGGTCTTTTTGAATTTGATAGGGTATACTGAAAAGAGTAAAGGGCACTTGGGAGTGAGTCTGCAATAATTGACTCCATCCTCGCCTGCCCGAAAGCCCCTCTTTGTTGCTTATTTGAGAGTATGCCTTGAAGGTCTATAACATTATTCGACAAATCTGTGATGTTTTTTTGTGCATTATCAATTACTGCGAGACGTTCAGATAATTTTGTCAAATCCTCATGCGTCTTCTCTCGACTTTGCTTGAGCTCCTCTTGAACTTTCTCATTAATTTTATCTTTTACCTCATTGATTGAACTATTAAGCCTGTCGTGATTTCCATTGAACAAATCGGTTAAAGTTCTAATCTTCAGATCTAATTCATTATTTTGTTTGATTAATTCACTAATCTCAGCTTCAGGGCTGATATGACTCCTTTTAGTTTGAAAGAGCATCACATAGAGTACTATCAAAAAAATAGTAAGCAGAAGCAGTGTGATTATTATGATTTCAGTCATCTTCTAAATTATATTGATATTATTTTTACATTTTAATATGTTTTGCATTAAAATACTAATTTTATATGTAGAGTAAATATGATCTATCCAATTATAACAATCCCGGACAAAGTGCTGCGAACAAAGTCCGATGCAGTTGATAGAATAGATGGTGAAATCTTGTCAATATTAGAAAATATGGCAGAAACCATGTATGCAGCCCCTGGAATTGGGCTGGCTGCTATACAAGTTGGTATCACAAAAAGATTGGTTGTTATAGATTGCGAACATAGTGACGAGAAAAAAAAGAGTCCTCTCTATATGGTAAACCCTGAAATTGTTTGGACATCAAGTGAATTATCTGTTTACAAGGAGGGCTGCCTTTCAATACCTGAGTTTTATGAAGAAATTGAAAGACCATCCGAATGCCGGGTCAAGTATCTCGATAAAAAAAATAAGGTACAATTCCTGGATTGTGATGGGCTTCTTGCGACATGCGTCCAGCACGAGATAGATCATTTAGACGGGAAATTATTTATTGACTACCTATCTCGTCTAAAAAGAACATCTATCGAAAAAAAATTTGTCAAACAATATAAGCAAAAGGCTTAAGAACGATTATATGAACATTATTTTTATGAGTTCGTCAGAATTTGGGCTACCTGCTTTGAAAAAGCTTGTTGAGTCGCAAAATAAAATTTTAGCAGTTTACACACAGCCACCAAAAAAATCTGGCAGAGGTCTAAAGATGAATAAGTCTGTAATTCATCAATTTGCCTTGCAAAATAGTCTGTATATTAGAACGCCAACAAACTTAAAGGAACAGACTGAGATAGATTTTTTAAACAAGTCAAATCCTGATCTTGGTATTGTAGTCTCCTATGGATTGATAATACCATCCAAGATATTAGAGATCCCTAGATTTGGTTTTTTAAATATCCACCCATCTCTTCTACCAAGATGGAGAGGTGCTGCACCGATACAAAGAGCAATAATGAACGGGGATAAAAAAACAGGTGTAAATATAATGAAACTTGATGATGGATTGGACACAGGGGATATTTGCAAGAAAGTTGTAATTGAAATTAAGGAGACGGATAACAATGAGTCACTATCACTTAAATTATCAAAATTAGGAGCTGAAGTTTTGATGCAAGCAGTTATTGAGCTCCAGGATGGAAACTTAAATTTCACTAGACAAGATAATAGAAATATAACCTATGCAAAAAAAATTGATAAAAGTGAAACAGAGTTAGACTTCACTTGCACAGCCAATGAAATACATAAAAAAATAAGAGGCTTGAGCCCGCATCCAGGCGCATGGTTTAAATATGTTGACAGGTATAATAATTTTAGGGTGCGAATAATCCAGGCAGAAATTTTGGAAGGGCATGGTGAACCCGGCGAAGTGATCGATGATGAGCTATCTATAGCTTGTGGTGATAATGCCATCAAACCAATATTAATACAAAAAGAAGGGAAAAAGCCAATGCACATTAAGGACTTTCTTCTTGGAACAAAAATACCAAAGGGAGCTATACTCAACAGATTGGTGATATAAATTAAAAAAAATGAGATATAAACTTAGAATAGAATATGATGGCACAGATTATTCCGGCTGGCAAAAACAAGATAATTCTTCATCAATTCAAGAGCATATTGAAATTGCTATTGAAAAATTTTGTGGTGAGAAATCTAGTGTATCTGGCGCAGGAAGAACGGATGCAGGTGTCCATGCATCTGGGCAAGTCGCACATGTAGACTTTAATCAAGATCGCGACGTGGATCAGATTCGAAAAGGTATTAATTTTTATCTTAAGAATGAAAAAATCAGTATCTTAGATGCTGAAAGAGTTCCTGATGACTTTGATGCCAGATTCTCAGCGATAATGAGATACTACAGATATAAAATAGTGAACCGCCAGAGCCCTCTTACATACCACAGTAATACACACGCACATGTAAAGCAAAGCTTAGATATTTCAATAATGCAGCAGGCCGCAGATTATTTTATTGGCAAACATGATTTTACTACTTTTAGATCGGCAGGATGCCAATCCAAGTCGCCAATTAAATCAATTGAAAAAATTTTAATTACTGAACAGAGAGATAAGATCTATGTTGATTTTATAGCTAAATCTTTTTTACATACTCAAGTAAGATCAATCATGGGCTGCATACTCAAAGTTGGCACAGGATCTTGGGATCTATCAATGATTCCTGATATTATTGCCGCGAAGGACAGGGCAAAATGTGCAACACTCGCTCCATCTTGCGGTTTGTATCTTAGAAAGATTGATTACGGCTGCATTTAAAAGTTTACGAGTTAAAATAATTATCAATAAATTCTTCATAAATCTCTGTGAGGAGAAAAAACTCATCTATTCTTATTTTTTCATCTACCTGATGCATTGTCCTACCAACAAGCCCAAACTCGACTACTGGACAATATTTTGCAATAAAACGACCGTCTGAGGTGCCACCGAAAGTGCCTAGTTTGGCTTCTATGTTAGTTTTATTAAATATAGCCTTTTGAAGTAAATCAGATAATTTCCCACTCCCAGTGAAATAAACATCTGCTAGTGAAATTTTTCTCAGATCAAATGTAATTTCTGCTTCATCGAGAACTGATGAGAGCCTCTCCTTTATGAATTCAATCAAAGATATTTCATTCCATAAATCATTGAATCGAACGTTTAAAGATACACAAACTAATTCAGGAATGATGTTGTGAGTTGGGTTGTTAACATCGATGGATGTAATTTCAATATTGGTTGGTAGAAAATGCTCAGATCCATCATCTATCTGTCCAGTAATTTTTGTTAACGCCTCTATGGCATGTGTTATAGGATTATTTGCTTTTTCTGGGTATGCAACATGGCCTTGCTTTCCAATAATTTTTAAATCACACGATAAACTACCCCTTCGCCCAATTTTAATATTGTCTCCAATCAACTCCCTATTTGTTGGTTCAGTAACAATACAGTCATTAATTTTTATTCCTTGATCATTGACCCACTTGATGAGGGGTTCGGTACCATTTATTGCAACTCCCTCCTCATCACCAGTTAACAAATAACTTAGCGTGCCTTTGGACTCCATTCTCTCATAGAAATAATTTATTCCAGCGACTATGGATGCAATTACCGCTCCTTTCATATCTTCTACACCACGAGCGTATATGACACCGTCTTCAATATGTCCCGAAAAAGGAGGATGCTTCCAACTATCCAGTTCACCCGGCGGAACAACATCTACATGTCCTGCAAAATTGAGATGCGGACTTCCAGAACCAATAATTGCAAACATATTTTCTACTTCCAGCGTATCAGGAGAGCCAAATTTCACCCTATGGATTTCAAAATTATATTTCCTAAATAGTTTTTCTAAAAAATCAAGTGACTTTTTAACATCAGGAGTTACACTCTCAATCCTCAGAAAATCTTGTAATATATTTTGCGCTTCGACTTGGTTTATCATTAATATACTTTTTTAAAAATATTTATGGCCTTAATAACTCATTGATCGATGTTTTTGATCTAGTTTTCTCATCGACTCTTTTAACAATCACCGCACAATAGAGTCCCAAACCTTCGTCCTTCATCTTTTCACTAGGTAGGGTTCCAGGAACTACTACAGAATAAGATGGAACTTTACCATAATAAATATCTCCCGTATCTCTATCGACTATCTTCGTTGAGGCCCCAATAAAGACACCCATAGAAATTACTGATCCTTCTTCGACCAACACACCTTCAGCTATTTCTGATCTGGCCCCAATAAAGCAATTGTCTTCTATTATTACTGGATTAGCTTGAAGTGGCTCCAGTACGCCACCAATACCCACACCTCCGCTAATATGACAATTTTTACCTATTTGTGCGCACGATCCAATTGTAGACCACGTATCAATCATTGTCCCTTGATCCACATAGGCGCCTACATTGATAAATGATGGCATAATAACACAATCTTTTGCAACAAAAGCAGATTTTCTGATCACAGCATTTGGAACGTTACGGAATCCTGCTAAATTGTACTTATCTTCATCCCAATCTGCAGTCTTGCCGGCGACTTTATCGAACCAAGTTGCGTATGGACCATTTAGAGTTGAATTACTTTTTGTCCTGAAACTGAGTAATATGGCTTTCTTAATCCATTGATTAACAACCCAATTTCCATTGATCTTTTCACAGACTCTGTATGTCCCTGAGTCCAATTTTTCAAGAACGTCATCAACGATCTTGCCGACTTCTACAATATTATTAGATGATGAATTATTATCGAAAACATCATTAATTATCTCTTCATAATTATTATTCATTTTTCGTTATTCTCAACCTTTCATATATTTATCGATCAAATTTGAATATATATCCTCATTGGATAATTCACCTAATTTATCCATATCTATATTATAATCAGCAAAATTACCAGTTTCGAGCAATATTTGCATTGCATCTTTATACGCTTGCATCGCAATAAAATATGCCTTGTGACCTGGAAAACTTACAGAAATACCCAAGTCGGCGAGCTCATCTAGTGATATTTCGGTTGAATTATTACCCAGAACTATTGGTACTTTGTGGTGATTTGATATTTCATAAATGTGTTCCCTTGTATTGACATTAACATAGAAAATTGCATCCGCACCTTCTGACTCGTAAGCCTTACCCCTTTCAATCATATCTTGAAAACCAGTGTGTGGGTAACAGCCTGTTCTCGCTATTATGCAAGTACTCATATTTTGTTTCGAGTCTACAGCTATTTTTATTTTTTTAGCGGCTTCTTTTATTTCTAAAAAATCGGATATTTTTGAGGCGCCAAATTTAATTGGGAGATCCGTATCTTCTATGGAAATACCAGAAGCCCCTGCATCTTCAAGGTTCTCAACCGTTCGTTTTACATTCAATGCGTTTCCATAGCCATTGTCGGCATCAACGATCAATGGTATACCTGTTTTTTTGGCAATTCTTCTAACAGTATCAGTAAGCTCCGACAATGTTAAAAGCATAAGATCAGGCTCTGATAAATAATCAAGTGATATGATCTTGCCGGGTATAATACCTAATTTAAAACCAACATCACCAGCAAGCCTTGCTGATAATGGATTAAAAATTGTAGCAGGGTTATAGCAATTACCATCATTTAGTAATTCTCTTAACTTTGCGTTTAAACTTTTACTTATCATGAAATTCCTCTGAATATAATTGGTTGAATTTAACTATTTATGTAATATTTATAGGTTTTCAATGTTTACTATCCATTTGAATTTACATATTGTAATTTTTGTTAACTAAAGTGGCTTCCAATCATCTTTTTTTGCCTCCCAACTATCAAAAATTTCTTGCGCCGCTTTTAAAGCATGATTAGTTTTTGGGAATCCTATATATGGCGAACACTGTAAAATAACCTCGATAAGCTCGTCTTTGTTGGCGCCTCTATTTAATGCTCCCCTGACATGTAGCCCTACTTCGTGGGGCAAATCAAGAGCAGCTGCCGCAGCCATAACAATCATTTCCCTTGTTTTTAGATCAAGATTTGGCCTGTCCCAAACCGTACCGAAACAATACTCGTGAATGGCATCTGCATGTGTTGGGCAAATTTTATATAGGTCATCCCAGCGCTCTAAACCTTCCTTACCAAAAGCTTCATCACGAATTTTTTTTCCTTTTTCCCATTTTTGACTCTTCATAATATTACTCCTTGTGTGTTACTATATCTCTAACGGATTTTACCCCATTAATACCTTTTGCATTAAAAACAGCTCTTCCTATTGCTCTAGTTAGAGTATCTGAGGCAGCAGAACAAATAAATGAAAAATTGTAATCTTTCTTATGATAATTTCTCTTACAACTTGAGATTGCAAATATTATATCCCCATCTAAACTTGTCCCAGCAGGCCGAATTGCCCTGCTTAGCCCGGACGCACTCATTTTTGCGAGGTTATATAATTCTAACTTACTCAAATCTAAATTTGTTGCAATAACGGAAATAGTCGTATTTTGTCTATCTTTTGGTTGCTTATCAAGCTTTGTCGTCTCAGTTATATCAGGTTGATATTTATAATATTCAAAATCTCGAACATTTTCTCTTAGATTATTCCCCATCTCACCGTCTAATTCATAAATACTTGAATACAGAAGTCTAGTTCCAGGGACTACAGTAGAGCCGACTGAATTTACAATGGTGATGGCTCCTATAATTATGTCATCACTAATATTTGTGGAGGCGCTACCAAGGCCGCCCTTGTGAGTGCCAGCTATAGCACCAATCCCAGCGCCCGAATTACCAAGTAAAAAGTCTTTACTTGAGTTTAAATATGCGTCATGGGATAGATTTTTATAAACTGAGGAGCTTAGCGCAGAATAATTTTGTTTAGTTATGTCATAAATACCGGCGCATGGCACTATCGGTATGGAAATATCCGTGTCTTTTATTTTGTAACCTCTATTTTCTTGCTTCAAAATATCAACATACTCAGCACCTGATGCTAAGCCAAAAACGGATCCACCGCTTAACGAAATACCATCGATAAACTCGATAGTATTATTTGGCTGTAATAATTCAACTTCACGAGATGCAGGTGCGCTACCAAAAGTAAAGGCTGATGCGCGATAATTATTATTAAGTTTTAAAAATGTGAGTCCTGTATTAAGTTCAGCATTTTCTGCATTACCAACTTCTATACCTTCAACATCTGAAATAAGATTATTCTTGCCTGCAGTTATGTTTACTTTTTTTCGCATTTAGTTATCTAGAAATCTAAATTATAATAATTTAATCTTGGTTATTATAAAATAAATATATTTTTTGTTTATGTTTTATATTTATTATTGTATAGATATCTAAATTTATAGTTTGGAGTAAATAAAGTGAAACGTACTTATCAACCAAGCGTACTTGTTAGAAAAAGAAGGCACGGTTTTAGGGCAAGAAAATCAACTAATGGCGGATTGAAAGTACTAAACCGTAGACGTTCAAAAGGAAGAAAACGTCTTTCTGCATAATTCTGTAATAACAGTTGTTTAGAATGGAAGTTTTAAAAAAAAGGAATGAGTTCAAACTTGCTTCGAGTGGCAAAAAATTTGTGACGCCATCATTTATCTTTCTACAGCACAATCTTGAAGATAAAATGCATTCAAACCCAAAAATTGGATATACGGCCTCTAAGAGAATTGGAACATCTGTTCATAGAAATAAGGCGAAAAGAAGAATGCGATCTGCTATCGCTGATGTTTTCATCGACTATGCAAAGCCAGATACAAATTATGTCATGATAGCACGAAAGGCTATTTTGGATTACCCCTTTGAGACACTAAAAAGTGACTTGGAAAATTTATGTAAAAAGATCTGATAATTTAATGAATGAACAAAGAAATTTTATATTAGCAATCGGTTTATCAATATTAGTATTATTAATATGGCAATATTTTATTGGAAGTAGCCAAATCGATGAGAGAACATCAAGTCAAATAGACAGTGAAATTAACCTTCAGGAAAGCCAAGATCTATCTAATATACCACTCCCTGACAGCAATGTTGAAAGTGAAGATAAAATTGCTCTTGCAACAGCTTCGTCAAACTCGGTTTCGGAAGCAGACCTATACGTCGAACGTATAAAAATTAATACACAAAAACTTGAGGGATCAATCTCACTGCTTGGGGCCAAATTAGATGATGTTCGTCTAAAAAAATACAGAGATACAATTGACGCAGATAGCAAATTAGTTCAGTTATTAAAACCTTACACATCAGAGAACCCCTATTATGCCCACCAAGGCTGGGTCAGCGACACTAAATCACGAGCAAAGCTACCGAATGATGAAACAATTTGGAAATTAGTCTCTGGCAATGAATTAAGTATTGACTCGCCAGTAATGCTTCAGTGGGATAATAATGAGGGTCTTATTTTTTCTAAGGAATTTAGTATAGATGATAACTACATGTTCACCATCACTCAAACAGTAAAAAATAACTCAAATTCCTTTGAAATCTTATACCCATATTCTCTTGTATCAAGAAAAGGTCTTCCTGAGGATTATACGAATTTCTTTGTGCTTCACGAGGGTTACATTGGTGTACTAGGAAGCGAAGGAGAGAAAAAAGCTGATTACGCAGATATAGCTGAGCAGACTGAGTCATTTGATAATATTACCACCGGCTGGCTTGGTTTTACTGATAAAAACTGGGCAACGGTAATTGTTCCCCCCCAAGATATAAATTACCAGGGTCGATACACTTCCAAGGGTAACGGTTCTACCTATCAAGTTGACTATTTAGGCTCAGCTCAAAAGGTAAATGCAGGTGGTTCCACAACAGTAACCTCACATGTCTTCTCGGGTGCAAAAGAAGTAAAAATCTTAGATCAATATGAAGAGGAATATTCACTTGAAAAATTCGACTTATTGGTTGACTGGGGCTGGTTCTATTTCCTAACAAAACCATTATTTTATGTCCTCCAATGGCTCTATGGAATACTTGGAAACTATGGCCTCTCAATTTTAGGGGTGACAGTACTCATCAAGATTGTATTTTTCCCACTTGCAAACAAGGCTTATGTCTCTATGAGTGCAATGAAAAAACTACAGCCTGAGATGCTAAAAATTAGAGAAAATTACAAGGATGACCGCGCAAAACAGCAACAAGCAATTATTGCACTATATAAAAAAGATAAGGTTAATCCACTGTCTGGCTGTATACCAATTTTGATACAAGTCCCAGTATTCTTTGCACTTTACAAAGTACTCTTGTGCACAATGGAAATGAGACATCAACCTTTTTACGGTTGGATAGCAGACCTATCAGCAAAAGATCCGACCACTCTATTTAATTTATTTGGTATAATTCCATGGTATCCACCATCATTTCTAGTAATTGGTATATGGCCCATTATTATGGGTCTCACCATGTTTATTCAAATGAGATTGAACCCAGCCCCTCCGGATCCTATCCAGCAAAAAATATTTGCGTGGATGCCTGTCGCCCTAACTTTTTTATTTGCACAGTTTTCAGCTGGTCTAGTTATTTATTGGGCTTGGAACAATACATTATCCTCACTACAACAATATATCATAATGAAACGAATGGGCGTAGAGGTTGAACTTTGGTCAAACATAAAAAATACCTTCAAGAAGAAACCAAAAAAGAGCTAGGTTTTATCGATTACTCAGATTTCACCGAGGATGAGTTCGCAGACGCACGATTAGCCTTTGCTGCAGATAGTAAATTCTGTTTATCTGTTGTCGCGAATGATGGGTTCCCCGCTCATAAAAAAAAAGAAATTGCCTTTGCTGGAAGATCAAATGTCGGAAAGTCAAGTCTAATAAATTCAGTTACAAATGTGTCTGGCCTTGCAAGAGTTTCCAACACGCCGGGCAGGACTCAAATGATTAATTTTTTTTCACAAGGAGACACATTCTTTATCGTTGATCTTCCGGGGTTTGGCTATGCAAAGGCAAGTAAAGAGTCAATAAAACAATGGAGTCAGCTCACAAAGGACTACTTACTTGGAAGAAAGGAATTAGAAACAGTTTTTTTCCTTATCGACTCGAGGCATGGCATTAAGGAAATTGATGAGAATATTATGGAGATACTTGATAAGTCGGCGGTATCTTATCAGATTATTCTTACTAAATTTGATAAAATTAAAAAAAATGAGATTGAAAATCTATTACTTAGGACGAATGAGAAAATTAGCAGAAGGCCGGCTGCTAGACCAGGAATCCTTGCAACCTCAAGTAAAGATAAGTTTGGCATTGATCTACTGAAATGTCTAATATATAGAATAATTAAATACTGATAGGTAAGGTTGATGGAAAAAATTCACTCTTCGATAAGGGCAAAAATTTTAGCCGAAGCACTACCATACATGCAAATGTATGATAGTAAATATGTGGTTGTAAAGTATGGTGGTCATGCAATGGTGAATGATAATTTAGCTGATATCTTCGCTCAAAACATCGTCATGTTACAACAAGCAGGAATGAAACCTGTCGTTGTCCATGGTGGAGGCCCTCAAATTGGAGAAACTTTAAAAGCGCAAGGCGTAGAAAGTAAGTTCCACAATGGCTTGAGAATTACAGATCGAGATACAATAAAAGTTGTTGAGCGAGTATTATATGAAATAATCAATACTGATATTGTAAAAAAAATTAAAAAGTATGGAGGCAAGTCAATAAGCCTGTCAGGAAATAAAGACTCTATAATTTTTGCAAAGAAATTGACAAATATTTATAAAACTGACTCAAATATTGAAAAAATAATGGATCTTGGTTTTGTGGGTGAGCCAAAAAAGATTGACCCTTCAACTATTATTAATGAATGTAGAAAAGGTTCTATACCCGTAATAACACCACTCGGTAAGGATAATGATGGTACCACGTTTAATATAAATGCCGATACAGCAGCAGGCGCAATTGCAAGCGCCCTCAAGGCAAGTAGATTATTGATGCTGACAGATATTGCGGGTGTTATTGATAAAAATAAAAAACTTATTTTGGAGCTCAAAGTCGAAAAAGCAGAAAAACTTATTTCAGATGGTGTAATAGTGGGAGGTATGATACCTAAAATCAAAACTTGTATTGATGCTATAGAAAATGGAGTAGACAAAGCAGTTATTCTGGATGGACGTGTAGAAAATGCTATAATACTTGAATTGTTTACTGAAGAGGGAATTGGCACACTCATAAATTGATGACAATTCAATAACGGGAGATTTAATGACAGTAAAAAAAACAGGTAACATATATCCAAATATATTCAGGTTCAATCTTGGTAACTTTGAAATAACAACCATATTGGATGGTCTGGTTCAAAGAGATGGACCATATCCAATTTTTGGTCAAAATAAAGATGAGGAAGATATTCATAAATTATGTCGGGAAAACTTTCTGCCCGAAAGGAAATTTGAACATGGCTTTACACCCCTGATTATAAATACAGGTAACGAAATTATACTTTTTGATACAGGCAATGGTAAGCTTAACAAGGATCATGGGAAACTAATAGATCTTATTCAATATTCTGGATACAGACATGAGGATATAAGCAAAATTGTGATTACACATTGCCATCCCGATCACATTGGTGGGCTGATGCATATGGAGGATGGCTATTTTGAAAACGCCTCGATAATTATTGGTGAGGTTGAATATGAGTCATGGAAAACAGGTAAAAATATTCCTGAACAACGAAAAGCAAATAGGGAATTATTTGAAAAGATTTGCATGCCGTTATCTGACAGGATGGAGTTTATTAGCCCGGAGCAAGATGTAGTAACGGGCATCACCGCGGTAAATGGTTTTGGCCACTCCCCAGGTCACATGTGCTACAGCATTGAGAGTGATAACAAAAATCTTTTTTTTGCTGCCGATATTACAA
>CEQY01172366.1_pt1 | contig 12397 bp, 11 predicted proteins | sample 361391 | NCBI WGS metagenome assembly CEQY01 (sample SAMEA2621075, study PRJEB7988) | marine metagenome | isolation source: saline water (ENVO:00002010), including
CTGAGCCAGGATCAAACTCTCCAAGTATATCTGAAAAATTTAATTTTAAATTAGCTCATGTTCGGCCATCTAGTGGAAGTCAATTTACCGAAGTAAAAATCTTGATACTAGATGGTTTCTGATGTTCTGAATGTATGGAAAACTTTGTGGTTGTTGAGGCCACATCGTTTTGGTTCCATCGTCGAAAGCTTTCACACTCAATCAAGAGTGATCCCACCATTCATTCATTCGACTGTTCAAAATTGAACGGGTTCCTTTCTCATCTTTTTTTATCCCCGAGGGGACAAAAACTTTTTCACTTATTATTCAATTGTCAAAGAGCAAGCAAGTCGGTTGAACTCTCGTTCATGTCTTTTTAGATATTTGTTCCGAATTGCAAGTGGACGAGATCTTATTTTTTTTTCACTTTTACGTCAACACTTTTTTTAAATTATTTTAAAGTTTTTTACACATTTTTTTTGGGCTAAGCTTTGAGCGGATATCCTGCCTTATCAAGTGCCCCAACCACAGCATCCTCAGATGCCTTAATCGCCTCTGAATCTAGGGTTTTAGCCGGATCTTCGAAAACGGCCCTTACCGTAACAGAATTTTGTTTATCATTCAAAGCAAACACATCAACAATACTGACCGAACTCAATTCTTTTACTTTTAGCTTTTTAAGGGGAACCAAGACATTAGCAGCAGGCTCTTTTTTATCGATCAAAACCGTGCAATCAAATTGCGAGCTTGGAAATTTTGAAATGGGAACGTATTTCGTTTTATCTTTAAGCGGTCTATCTGCAAAATCAGTAAAATCAATGACTGCATAGGAAAAGTTTCCTTTCACCTTAAAGTTTTTAAGCATAAGAGGATGAACACTTGAGATGACTCCTTGGAATTTCCCCATGATTCTTAAATGTAAATGTTCATGAGGGTGATTTCCTATCCATTCATTGGAAACAATAGGGTTTTCAAATTTCCCCGTCTCTTTTTCAAGAGAATAATTTATATTTAAACTCGATAAAAGTTTTTCGATATTATTAATTAATTCCAAGAAAACATTTTCACTTTTAGAATACATTCCAACTAGAAGCTGGTGACGTTCAGAGGAAAATGATTTCTCATCACTTAAATAACTGCGACCAATTTCAAAGAAATTAAACTTGGAAAAGTTTTTAGTGTTAAGAGCAACTGTTTGGAGAGCGTGAGGTATAAGGCTCGGTCGCATACGATCAGCATCTTTTGACAATGAATTCACAAGCACTAACTCTTCATTTAGATTTGGCCATGCTGCTTTTTCTAATAGCTTATTTCCAATTAATGGGTAGGTCATAATCTCTAATGAATGTCCATGCATAGTCATGAAGCTCTGAATTTTACGAGTCAAAACCTTGGCTGGTTCTAGGCGCGTGGTTTGAATATCAGACTTTGGACTAATGGGCTCAATATTATCGTAGCCAATAATTCGCCCCACCTCTTCAATGAGGCAAGCTTCATATTCAATATCTTTGGTAGTTCTAAAACTTGGTAATGTCACCAATAGATCATCATCCGCTTTATTAACTTCAAAATCTAGTGATTTAAAAATAGCAATTAATTTATCTTCACTTACTTCATGACCTAAAACCGAAGAAATTCGTTTCGGACTGGTTTTAATGACAAGAGGTTTAAACAGAGATAAATCCTCACCGTCATACTCCGCTTTTCCCACCACCTTTGCTTTGGGACAAAGCTCTAGTATTAATTCAAGTGTTCTCAAAAGAGTCCTATAACATTGATGAGTGTCTAAACTCTTTTCAAATCTTTGTGAGGAATCAGTACGAAGCCCAAGGCGTGTCGATGTTTTTCTAACTTCTTCCGCTTGCCAATTCGCGACTTCAATAAAAATCTTTTTTGTTTTATCCGTCACTCCAGAATGAAGCCCCCCCATGATCCCTGCAAGAACTAATGGTTCTTTAGCATCACTAATCACAGTATCTCCAGCAATGAGCTGTCGCTCCATCTCATCAAGAGTAGTGAACTTTGTATTTTCTTTTAAAGTATGAATATGGATTTTATTCTCTTTGATAGTCTCTCGATCAAAAATATGCAAAGGTTGTCCCAGCTCAAGCATGACATAGTTTGAAATATCGACAATATTATTTATGGCCCGCAAACCACAGGCTTCAAGTCTCGCCACCATCCACGCAGGACTTGGTCCGACTTCAATGCCATCAAGGCTTAAACCAAAATAGCCTAAGCCCGATGAATCTTTATCTACGACTGGAGTAATGGGAGATTTATCACTGGTAAAGTGAGCTTCAAGTTTTTTTTCCCAATTTTTATCGAAAGGCTTTTTTAATTCTTTTTCATAAGCAGCAGCAAACTCACGTGCAATTCCATAATGCCCCCAAAGGTCAGGCCTATGAGTCAGGGACTTATTGTCTACATCCAAGATTGTGTCTGCTTTAAGATCTAAATATTGGAGCATTGATTGACCTATCGGCGCATCTTCACTAAGTTCCATAAGCCCACTCGAGCCCTCACCTAAACCCAATTCAACTTCAGAGCAAAGCATTCCATCACTGAGAATCCCTCTTATTTTTTTAGGCTCCAGGGTTAAGCCATTCGGAAGTGTGGTTCCAAGGGGGGCGTAAGGAATTTTAAGTCCTTCGCGAACATTGGGAGCTCCGCAAACAACCTCTTTTGTTTTCTTACCACCAAAGTCAAAAGTGACGAGATTTAGTTTATCTGCTTCAGGATGTTTTCGCAGAGATTTAATTTGTGCGACTTGAATAACTTTTAAATGTTCAAAAGTTGTTTTCACTTCTTCAACTTCCGCAGTTGTCATAGTGAAGCTATTGGCCAGATCATCAGCATCTAAGTTTGGCAATGTTACAAAATCGTTCACCCAATTAAGAGAGATAAGCATATTTATTCCTTAATACATTTTAAATTGTTTGTTGAATCTAAGATCTCCAGAATGAAGATGACGAATATCTTCAATCATGTATTTCACCATCACTAATCGGTCAAGGCCTAGACCAAAAGCAAAACCATTATATTTTTCTGGATCGATACCACCTGCTTTGAGAACATTGGGATGAACCATCCCACAAGGAAGTAGCTCAAGCCAGCCACTATGTTTGGATTCGCCTTTCCCTGGCTTTTTCCATCGTATATCTAATTCAAAACCGGGCTCAACAAAGGGAAAATATCCGGGTCTAAGCCTTACTTCCATATCTTTTTGAAAAATTTCACGTAAAAGAGTTTTCATAAAATAGATAAGGTTTCCCACAGTAATGTCTTTTCCCACCATCATTCCTTCTAATTGATGAAAACACATCTCATGAGTCGCATCAGTTCTTTCACAACGAAAAACTTTACCGGGCCCAACGAATTTAAAGGGAGGCTTTCTTGATTCCATCCCTCTTACTTGAATGGTAGAAGTATGAGTTCGAAGCAAATGTTTCATATCTTTAAACCAAAAAGTATCTTGCATATCTCTTGCAGGATGAGTTTCGGGAATATTAAGAGCTTCAAAATTGTGGAAGTCATCTTCGATATGAGGCCCGTCGAGTACATCAAATCCCATAGAGATAAAAATATCTTCAATTTCTTGTTGAATTTGAGTTACAGGATGAAGCCCAGCCGCTTGCAACCCCTTATCCATAATTGAATCGGTCAGGGAGAAGTCTATCGTATTCTCCGCAAGCTTTTTATCAATTTCATCTTTTTCGATTTGTTGAAGCTTGGCCACAACCATCTTTTCTATATCCGCTTTGATTTGATTGGACTTAGGACCAATTTCTTTTCTCTCTTCTGGAGTAGCATCTTTAAGTGATTTTAAAATCTCAGCTAAAGAGCCTTTTTTTCCGATAACAGTTGCTTTTAAACTTAGAACATCTGCTGCTTTATCCAGAGACTCTATTTTGGATTTAAAATCATTGAAGATTTCGTCTAACTTTTGCACCATAACTTTTCCTGTATCTCATTGAAATTGAAAGAGAAACAGTAGCAAAAAGTTTTTAGTTAGTGAAGTTGAATTGAAGTATAAAAAAACCTGCCTTCAAAGGCAGGTTGTTAAGACGCAAAAATTACGTTGATTGATTAGAAATGTAATTGGTTTATCAAAAATGAGTTAAGGTCCCATAACTCCTCCCCTAAGGGCAACTAGACTTCAAAATAGGGCTCGCCACCCTAATTTGACCCGATCCATAACTGTATTCTTCCTCTAAATACATAAGACTAGTGTCCTTATACCTTGTTTCGGCAGATCTCAACCCATGCTTTTTTGCGAAGGGCAGACCTTTGCTCACAGCGCTTTCGCTACTGCTCACCTTTTCGTCAGGTTTTAATGTTCTTATTTTAACGCAGTGTTAAATATGAACCAAGTCAAAATTTGAAAGGAATATTTCTAAGTCACCGAATTTGATTAAAAAATTCAATTTTTTCTTGATGTTTATAGTCTGGGTAGGTCCAAGGGAGTGATTGGAAACTTTTATTCTGAAAAAAATAGGTTAATTCTGCAAAAACGCCTTCTCCTAAAAAGATGCGATGGGCGTAGGGCTTACCAGTTGCCAATAAAACTTGCTCTTTTGCAATATAGCCAACATCTAAATTAATTAAACGCTTATTATCTCTAGAGTATTTATTTTCAATTAATGTAGCTTGAAGTTTGCGATCTACTAATTCATCTCTTTTTTTCAACTGATCAGAATAGAATATAACTCTTTCTAACGAGTGCCCCATCTCTTGAGAGTAATAATCTTTGAGTGGGTTAAATTGAGGATGAAAACTTTTATGGGGTCCGATTAATGTCGCCGCTAGTTCTTGAGACCTCTCCAAGGTGAAGTCTTCAGAGTTAAACAAACAACTGATAAAATATTTGACTTCAGTTGGGCTAATGAGCTCGCTCATGAATTCGACTTATTTAACTCTTTAAAAAACTGCAGCAGTTCTTTTTGATTAGTGAGAGCTGTTCCTTTTTTCCCTACGACAACACCCGAAGCACAATTACCAATCCATGCAGCTTCTTCTAAGGTCGCGCCACTAGCGATACTCGCAACGATGGTACTAATGGCGGTGTCACCGGCACCAGAAACATCGAAGACTTCTCTTGCGACAGTAGGGATAAATTTAACTTGATCGTTTTCTTTTGTATCAACGATGGCCATACCTTCAGCACCTAAAGTGATAATGAGTTTTTCTAAATTAAGTTTATCTATAAGTATCTCTGCTATTTTCTCAATTTTCTTTTCTTTAAAACCAAGCGCTGATACTAAAATTTCAGATTCAACTCGATTTGGTTTTAAAAGGTGAACGTTTTTATAAAATAAAGGATTCGTGTTTCGAGAGGGATCTACCGCTACAAATTTATTATCTTTTTTCGCTAGCTCTAAAACTTGTGAGAGAAAACGTTCGCAAAAAATTCCTTTGCCATAGTCTTCTAAAATAATAGCGGAGTGGTCCCCAATAAACTCAGAAATTCTATGCACCACAGAATCCAAAGTACTCTCTTGAAGATTGGTATTGGTTTCATAATCTACTCGACAAATTTGTTGAACATGAGTGACAACTCGCTCTTTAAACGTTGTCATTCTTTCAGAACACCTGACGATTCCCCAGGTTGAAAGACCAAGCTCTTCAAGTAAGTTCTCTAAAAGATCTCCATTTTTATCTTCACCAATCACTCCACATAAAGTTGTGTTCACTGACAAACTCTTTAAGTTATCCGACACGTTTGCAGCAAGTCCAAGTTTGTTCCACTCTTCAAACACTTCTATAACGGGTACTGGTGCCTCTGGAGAAATACGGTTCACATGACCTTTAGTGTATTTATCGATACCGATATCACCAATAACGAGAATAGGATCGATCTTTTCAAAAGATTGCAGTATTTCTTCAAAACGTGTCTGAGTGATCATATTTATCCTTTAAAAGACTGAATATTTTTTTGATAATAATCTTCTATAATTGAGATGACATTATCAATCGTTAAAGTAGAGGTGTCTATTTCAATAGCGTCATCTGCCTTAAGCAGAGGGGCATGCTTTCGATTTCTATCCTCTTGATCTCTAAGCTCTATATCCTTTGTAATTGAGTCTATATCGACCTGGCTCATGTCTTGACCAAGTTCTTCTAATTGTTGGTACCTTCTTTGTGCCCTTACTCTTGGCTTCGCTGTCAGAAAGAACTTGAGCACGGCATCTGGAAAAATAACTGTCCCGATGTCTCTTCCCTCTAATACTGAAGGACGTCTACTGGCAATATCACGCTGTAGATGTTTTAAATAATTTCTAATCGAAGTGTTTTTAGAGTACTGAGACGCAAGGTGAGAGACATGATGCTCTCTAATGACGTGAGTTAAATCTTTTCCATTTAATTCGATGAGAACACTCTCACTTGGAGCATACTTAAAATCACTTTCACTCAGATAACGCCTAATTTCTTGATCATCATCTGGTGCAATCTGTTTGTCATCCAAGGCCCAAGCCAGGGCACGAAACATGGCACCGGTATCCAAATAGGTTAACCCCAATCGTAGAGATAAGGACTTGGCAATGGTTGACTTCCCACTGCCACTGGGTCCGTCTATAGCTATAACTTTTTGTGTTTTCATAAACTTATTTTAGAAATTTTTTGTTTTATATTATCTTTTAAACTGAGACGGTTATATTCTGGCTTATTCAGCTGCATTAGTAAAATAGGATTTATTTTTTCCCATTTTGAGCCTGTTTTCATCCCTAAATGCTCACCTTCACTCCAGCAGGGATAATCATGCATAACACCAAAAGCCTGCTTCTCTAATAAAGTTGCAAAAAGCAAAACTTCTTCTTGTTCATGATTCATGAGCAAGTCTTGAAAAAGAATAAACTCTCTTTGGGGATCCCAGCTAGAAGAACCAGTCTCCGCTTTCAATTGAGCAATTTTTTTTAATATATGGCGTCTTTTTTTAAGAGTATCTAATAGCGAAGTGTTGAGAGCTGCAAGCTCACTCCTTAATTGCTCGAGATTTAATTCTAATTTTTTAGTCATTAAATTTTTTGAGAAAGATGCTTATAAGCTTTTTGAACTTTGGTAAGATAGACATTTTTTGTGCCGACAGGTAATTTATTTCTTAAACGATGTCTCGTCCAACCAGGACCCATGTTATAAGCCACTGTAGCATAACGATGATTTTTAAAATAATTTAACAGCTGTCTAAGATAAATAATACCAAGCTCTATATTAATGAGTTTAGCGGTATGAGACTCCATCTGATTAGGCATCACTCGATAGGGAAAAAACTGATTAATATTAAAATGATCTTCTTCCACTGTGAGTTTGTGTCCTTTCTTAATTAAAGAGTGATAAAGATAAGACTTTGTCTTGGGCATGATTTGCATCAATCCCCTCGCCCCTACTATAGACTGGGCAGTAGGATTAAAATGACTCTCTGTCCACATCACAGATAAAACCCAAAGTGGATCAACTTGATGTTTTTCAGAAAGTATCAAAACGGCTCTCAAATATTTTTTTGCTTTCTTTGCCAAGGAAGTAGGCAGTTTATTCAAGATAGATCTCTCCACCACTCCCTTGGGTTTATTGGTGAAAAGACTGGAGTTTTCAAGATAAAACCCAAATTGTGTTTCTGCATAAGAATAACTCATTGATGTTGAAATTAATTTCTCAACATTAACCCTTTTGATTTTTTGAGCAGAGGCTTTTTTCTGCGGGACAACTGGAGCGGAGTTAAAAGGAGTATGGGCACTAATATGAATATTATAAAGAGACGTTAGGTCAAAAAAATGCGGCTTGGTAATCTTTTGAGACGTAATAATACTATGACTCATAAAAACACAGAGAACCATGGAGAGAATAAGAAACTTCATATCGAGGTTTCTAAGATATCTCCTGACCCACAAAATAAATTCTTCACCCACTAACGCAGCGGATAAGATTCTAGTTAGACTAAACATGAAAATGGGTTTAACTCATATGGCCATCAAAAGTAAATATATTTATTGTATATTTATGGTAATAAATTTCAGATATTTCATTCGAGAAATCATCTTTCATAGCAAAATAAAGGATTATATATATGTCCCATTCACATGAATACAACTACTTAAGAGAAGAAAGCTCTGCGTATTTAAAACAACATAACCAAAATCCAGTAAAATGGTACACATACGGCCCGGAAGCTTTGCAGAAAGCCCAAGATGAAGATAAGCCCCTTTTTGTTTCTGTAGGGTACAGTTCCTGTCATTGGTGTCATGTTATGGCCGAAGAGTCCTTTGAAGACACTCAAATAGCAAATTATTTAAATGATAACTTTATCAATATCAAAGTGGACAGAGAGGAACTGCCGGATTTGGATAATTACCTTCAGCTCGCTTGCCAGGTGGTCAATGGAAGAGGGGGATGGCCATTAAACGCGTTTCTTACACCTGAGTTCAAACCTTATTTTATAGGAACATACTTTCCAAAAAATGCACAAGAAGGAATTCCTAGTTTCAAAGATGTTATCCAGAACATGTCTCAAGCCTACCAACAAGAAAGGGAGACGGTCTTAAAGAACTCAGAACAAATCTCAGAGACTTTAAAGCAAAAGCCAACTTTTGAAAACAAAGTTGAATTTGAGGGACATTATCCTGGAGCGGCATCAGTATTAAATGCACTTAAAAATTATCAAGATGAAGAATATGGTGGCTATGGACAAGAACCCAAATTCCCTCACTTCAGTTTTTATGAGTGGGCCATTGAACATATCCTTGAGGGAATGGTACCAGAAGAACTTGGTAAACATATTGTGATGTCTGTTGAGAAGATGCTCATGGGTGGGATCTATGATCAAGCAAGAGGTGGAATTCACCGTTATAGTGTAGATAAGAAATGGCTTGTTCCCCATTTTGAAAAAATGCTCTATGACCAAGCGGGTTTATTAAAAATGTTGAGTAAGACATCATTGCTCTACCCTTCACCACTTATCTTTGACTCTATAATGCAAACTCTTGATTTTCTAAATAAAGAAATGCTGGCCGAAAAAGGTTATTTTTTCTCCGCTCAGGATGCAGAGTCAGAAGGTGTGGAGGGACTTTATTTTACGTTCACCAAAGATGAATTTTTAGATGCACTTAAAAACGAAGATGAAACTCTTTTAGAGCAACAAGATAAAATATTAAGTTGGTTTAATATAAGTGATCAGGGTAATTTTGAGAGAGGTCTCAATGTCATCTCTCTTAATTCAAGTCTCAAAAACGAAATGTATGCCCCGGAGAACTGGGAAATCGTTCGAAAAACTAAAAAAGCTATTCTAAGTGCGAGAAAAGATCGTATTCCACCGGCAACCGATACAAAAGGTATTGCCAGTTGGAATTTTCAACTTATGTCCGCTCTGATTGATGTCATCCAATACACCAAGATAGATGCCATACGCAATCAAGCGAACTCAATGCTAGTTGCCATTCATCAGTCCGTAGTTGAAACTTTTCTCTACCAAGACGATGAAAAAAGAACACGTATCCACACCAGCACAACCCGTGGAGAACATGTTCCCTTATTTGAAGATTATGTGATGTTTTGTGAGTTTTCTTTTCGATGTTTTGAACTCACGGGAGATATGAACTTTTTGGCCAATGCAGAACAAACTGTTCACTATATCATGAAAGACTTTTTTAAAGATGATTTCTTCTATACTCGTTCGCTTTCTTTTAATGACTCTGAATATTATCCCAATATTCACACTCCTATATTTGATCAATCTTATAAATCAGCCCTAGCCACCTTCGTCATTCTGTTGCGAAAATGGAAACTCAGTTTTACTGATTTTAATGAGTACCTTAAAAAACTTGAGCCGACCTTAGAAACTCTTACCCATCTAAGCCTCCAAAATCCGCTGGCCTTTGGAGAAACACTTAGGGCCCTCGTCTATCCACCTGAAGCTTATCGTTTAATAGAAGTTCCTCGAAAATGGTATGAAGAAAATAAAATTCAACAATTTTTTATCAATTTTAGTGTTCGTTTTGCCTTAAAAGCTCATGCAGAAGATAATGAAAATTGGCAAATTTGCAATCACAAAGAATGTGAGCTGCGTGGAGTTGGTTTTGAAGAGTTTAAGAATGTCTTCACTCCCAAAGAAAATTCAGCAGAATGAATTTATTAAATGGTATTGAGATCCTAGATTTTACTTCAAGGCTTCCAGGACCTCTGGCAGGATATATTCTAAGTGACCTTGGGGCAAATGTTACTAAAATTGAATCACGTTTAAAGCCTGACCCATTTAGCGAAAGCCATTTGCAGTTTGTCTCCCCTGCCTTTAATGATTGGTATCAACAGCTCAATCAAAACAAGTCACTCATTCAATGTGAATTTGATGATCCTCAGCTCCATGAGCGAGTTAACAAAGCCGATCTCATTGTCATCCCCAAAAATAAATTTTTTCTTGATTGGATAAAATATCTCAAGCCTAAAGTCGTGCTTCAGATTGCAGCTGGAGAAAAAGAATTCTCATCTTTACATGATTTAAATGCGCTTGCTTTAACCTCTACTTTTAATCTACATTTACAGGAAAATCAGAGCCCTCCTTACTTACCCATTGCAGGCTTAAGTTTTGGCAGTCATATCGCGACGACGGCCCTCGCCTGCTTATTAAAGTTTCAGCAAACGAAACTCCCCCTTACTCAGACTGTGACATTAAAAGAAACTGTGGAATTGATCTTTGAAGCTTTCAAAAGTGAGAGCTTTGAACACTCCCCCAAACAATTACATAACGGTGCATTACCTTGCTATAATATTTATCAATCGAAAGATCATAAATTTTTATGTTTAGCAGCAGTTGAAGAAAAATATTGGAAACTCTTTTGCGAAATATTTAATTTAGACTTAACTATGGAAGATAGATTTAACAAATCTGAAGAAATCTTTGAAAAAATTAGAAAAAAATTTGCAAGCATCACTGCAAATGAGATAAGCAATATAATAGAAGATAAACAAGTTTGCTTAACATTCGTCAAATAAAAACAAAACAAAGGATACTGAATGACAACACAAGTTATGGGATTTCATTACACACTTAAAGATGGTCAAGGAAATGTAATTGATTCTTCTTCAGGAGGAGACCCCCTTTTATTTTTACTAGGTTCGGGACATATTATTCCAGGGCTAGAAAACCAAATCAGCTCTATGGCCGTTGGAGATAAAAAGAATGTAGAAGTCAAGGCCAATGAAGCTTATGGCGAAGTTGTTGATGACCTTAAAATCACAGTTCAAAAAAGCCAATTTCCAGAGGGAACTGAAGTAAAAGTTGGAGACCAATTTCAAGTCAATGAAGAGCCACACGCACCCATTTTCACAGTTGTGAATATTGAAGGTGAAGATGTCCATATTGATGGGAACCATCCCCTTGCAGGAAAAGATTTATTTTTTGATGTAGAAATTACTGAAAAAAGAGATGCAACGAAAGAAGAACTCGATCATGGTCATGCCCACGGTAAAGGTGGACACCAGCATTAATCAGCAAAACTCAAACATCCGTCTTTAACTTTTAAAAGATGTTTATAAGGATCGTTACTCACCAGTAGCGATCCATCTAAATCCACATAGTCACATAGCGAAGCAAGATGAAGAGCTTCACTTATACCTAAAGAGCTTTCAATCATACAGCCCACCATCGTTTTAAGACCAAATGCCTTAGCCTTTTCGAGCTGTTTTTTACAATTTTCTAAACCTCTGCCTTTCATATTTTTGACATTGATTCCATGGAACATTTCTTGAAATTTAGGTCCATGAAAATCTAACAAGAGTGATTCATCAGCAATGATTTCAAATTTAGATTTAGGTTTAAGGAGTTTATACGTCTCCACCATATCAGTTGCAAACGGCTGTTCAATGAATTGAATATTAAAACCTTGAATTTCTTTTTCAAAAGCAAGGTAGTCATCTAATGATTTAAAACCTTCATTCGCATCGACTCTTATAGGTTTATCAGTGTGCTTAACAACTTCTTTCAGTAGGTCGAGACTTTTAGAGTCTGCGACTTTAAGTTTATATACTTGGTATTCAGCATTTTCTTTAAGGTAATTTTCGACTTCATCCAACTCCATAATAGGAATAGAAAATGAAGTGGGAACATTCTCTACCTTAGGGAGTTGAAGAGCTTTTTCTAAATCCCCTTTGTGATCCCTTTTCAAAAGAACATTATTCACTGCGGTTTGAAAGCTGGAACACCAGTGAAATTGCATTTTTGTGACTTTGTTTAACTCTTTAAAATGCTTTTCTATTAATTCAGGAGTTTCTTGATAGCGTACATTAGGTGCAATCTCAGATTCATACTCACCAAGTTTAAGTATATAATTTGTCTTAGATTGACTGGCATTGCGAGATATTTTCCACGTGACTTTGAGATCAAGTTGAATTTTCTCTAATTCGAATTCCATTTTATAACTCTCCTACATCA
>CEQY01001474.1_pt1 | contig 12391 bp, 12 predicted proteins | sample 361391 | NCBI WGS metagenome assembly CEQY01 (sample SAMEA2621075, study PRJEB7988) | marine metagenome | isolation source: saline water (ENVO:00002010), including
GATATTAAGAGGCCGGGTGGTTGCTTCATAATTTTTTTCCCTCATCCGCAGACTGAGGACGGAAACGTCTGTCATAGTCAGTGGAATATAGAGAGCTTTCCGCGAATGTCTCATTTCCAAGCACAGGTCCTACTAAAATAAGAGCAGTCCTTTCAATATCTTCTGACACCCCATCTTTAAAACTCACAAGAGTGCCACGGAATATTTTTTGATCTGGCCAACTAGCCCGATATACTACTGCAGCTGAACAATCATCACCATAAAATGGTATAAGTTTTTCAACAACTTGAGTTAAGTTATGTATTGAAAGATGGATGGCGAGAGTAGCTTTTGTACGAGCAAAATTCTCTAGTGACTCATCGTCAGGCATGGCCGATGCACGACCCGAAGTACGGGTTAGAACTACCGACTGCGTTAGGTTAGGTAAGGTTAATTCTGTACCGAGGGCCGCTGCTGCTGTAGAAAAGCTGGTAACTCCTGGCGTCAGCGTGAAATTTATCTTTTCTTCTCGAAGTCTGCGAAGCTGCTCGCCCATAGCTGACCATATTGATAAGTCGCCCGAGTGCAGCCGCGCGACGTCATAACCCAACTCAGTTGCTCTTTTACATTCTTCTATAATAGCGTCCAGATCCAGCGGAGCAGTATTGATAATCTGAGCATCTTCGGGGCAATGCGTAAGTATCTCAGATGGAACAAGAGAGCCCGCATAAAGGCAAACTTTGCAACTTTCTATTAACTTTTGTCCTCGCAGTGTTATCAAGTCAGCAGCGCCCGGACCTGCCCCAATAAAATGAACAGTCATATGCTTTCCCCTTCAGCGATAGCACATACAGCTAACCCGTCATCCGAAATTTTTCTTGGCCCTAAAAGTTTAGCCGGGCCCTTAAAAAAAGCCAGTGCTGCACTTTCTGCGACACTGCCAGTTTGTCTCTTTTCAATTACAATTGCTGATTGTGTAAATGTTTCCATTGATTTCATTACTTCATTTTCAACCGCATACAATGGTAACTCATATGTTTTAGCAAGCGCCTTCAAAGCGGGATGATCCACCTTATCTTTCGGAGCAGAAAAACCACTGATTTTATGTTCAGCCCTAGCTTTATTCAGGGCATTAACAAGACTATCCGTATTTGCCAAGGATCTAAAACCAAAACCAGCGATACAAACTGTTGCCATCAGCGCACAACCACCCACTGTGTAATAGGATAAGACGCTTTCCAGCTACTTTTCCCACCAATCTGCTTTGGTTGCGAATACTCAAAACGTAATAGTTGGCCACCAAAATTTTCTGCGCAGTCAACAATCAAACGGTCAGTTTCAATTGTAACGCCATTAACGACTAAGCGAGTGCCAGCAGGAATAATTTTCCATATTTTTTCAAACGATTCAGCGCTAAATCCACCACCTATAAAAACTGCATCAGGGCGATCAAGTTCACTCAAAGCATCCATGATATCTGACTCGATAACTTCGATCCAATCGACGCCTAATTTTGCAGCATTTAAATATATATTTTCTGCTCTGATTGAATTTTTTTCGACAGATGTAGCTTTCATAGAGGGTCCCGAAAGCAGCCACTCGATTGCTATAGAACCAGAACCAGAGCCTAAATCCCAAAGATGTTGGCCGGTTTGGGGGGCTAGGGCAGATAAAGTAAGCGCTCGTATGGGCTGCTTTGTGATTTGTCCATCATTTGCAAACCAGTCATCAATAAGGCCAGATGCTTGTGACAAGACCTTTCCAGAGCCAAAAACTTTTATCCCCACCATAAGAGGGTGTTGAAATTTTCTTTTAATTTTTTCTTTTGCCAGAGTTTTTGTCACGTTCTGACTTGCTGAACCAAGTGACTCTAAAACCCACAATTCACTATCGCCAAATCCAGTTTCAATTAAATAATCGTTCAATGAGTTAACCGATTCACCATCACGCACTGTTACCATGAGTTTTTGACCAACCGCGAGGTAAGGGCGCAACCTTGAAAAAGAAGCCGAATGAAGTCCAAGTTGAAATGTTTTCTCTATCGGCCAGCCTAATTCTGCCGCTGCCAACGAAAAACAACTTTGTGCTGGTATTGCACACCATTCTCTTCGATCAAGCTTTTGGATAATTTGAGAGCCTGCCCCAAACCAAAATGGGTCACCAGAAAATATCACGACGACACGGCTACCTCGTAATTTAAGAAGCTTTTCAATTCCCTCAGAAAAAGGCACCGGCCAAACTATTTGATCTCCGGAAAGTTGAGGGAGAGAAGCTAAATGCCGTGGTGGTGCCATGATGGTTGGTGTGTCCTGCAAAACCGCTTGGGCCTCAGGTGATAAACTTGCATAGCCGCCAGCATCCATGCCAATAATAGTTAACCAGGGAATATCGTTCATGCAAAAAAATCTCTTGATACTTGGTGGAACAACCGAGGCTTCAGCCTTGGCACAGATTATCTCTAAAACTAGTATAAATGCCAGACTTTCTTACGCTGGCCGGGTAAGTCGGCTTCGACCTTCCCCAATCGAAAAACGGGTTGGTGGTTTTGGAGGTGTGTCCGGGCTTGTAGAGTATCTTAAATTAGAAAAAATTACTCATGTAATAGACGCAACACACCCTTTCGCATCACAAATGAGCAAGAACGCAATAGAAGCATGCACTTTGGCGGGCATACCTCTGGCTGCGCTCACCCGTCCCCCCTGGCAAAAAGAAATCGGAGACAAATGGATAAATGTCCCAAACGTAGAAGCAGCTGTCCAATACTTGGAAATACCAAAAAAGCGGATTCTTTTAGCTATTGGAAGGCAAAGTTTATCTTTATTTTACGCGCAACCGCAACACAAATACATTTTGCGCCTAGTTGATCAACCTGAAAGGCCGCTCAAATTTCCAGATCACTTTATTAATATTTCAAGAGGCCCATTTACTGTCAAAGATGACACAGCATTATTCAAAAAGCACAAAATTGAATTAGTAGTAGCCAAAAATTCAGGGGGCAGCGGGGCTTATTCCAAAATAAACGTCGCAAGAACTTTGGGTGTATCCGTTGTTATGATTGACAGGCCTTACATACCCAGTCGAACAGAAGTTTTCCACGCAGATGCCGTCCTCAATTGGTTGAACCAAGTTTAGAGTATCTCGGTGTATAGGCGAAAGTTTTTCCGTTTTGTATTAAAGCTTTTGTTTGGCTAGATCCTATAATTACAACCGTCTGCATATCTGCCATTTCTGGTTTAGCTTGGGTTAAGTTCATAATTTGAATTTTTTCCTCGGGAGTAGAAATCGCCCGCGCAAATACAATAAGCCGATCTTTGGAACATTCACGTTTTAAAATAGTTAGAGCTTTATTGAAACCCTCCGGTCTTGATTTGGATCTGGGATTGTAAAGCGCCATAGCAAAATCAGCCTCTATTCCAAGCAAAAGTCTTTTTTCAATCAACCCCCAAGGTTTAAGGTTATCACTCAAATTTAAAGTACAAAAATCATGACCCAGGGGTGCACCAATTTTGGCCGCCGCTGCCAACATTGCCGTTATACCTGGAAGAATTTGAACCTCTACGTCAGCCCATCGACTTGGGTTTTTATCTAAAATTTCAAATACTGCTGCAGCCATAGCAAAAACGCCTGGATCGCCAGACGAAACAATTAAAACTTTTTTACCAGAGGCCGCCAAATCCAGCGCCAGTTCGGCCCTCTCAATCTCAACTCTATTATCCGAAGGATGTAAGACCAAACCATCACGTGGAGGTATTCTAGCCACATAGGGAATATATCCAACAATGTCTGTTGCAGACGAAATTGCTTCTTGCACATTAGGTGTTACCATATTTGAGGCACCAGGGCCTAAGCCAGCTATAGTAAGTAATTTTACCATTTTATTTTGCCTCGCCATGCAAAATAATAATCGAAAAATAGGGGGCAACTGCCTTAGTATATTCTACCAATTTACAAACAGATTGATTTGACATAGCGGCATATTCAACAATAAATGCATCGCTCTCACGTTCAGCCAAAGTAATTGCAGCTCTTATCTTATCTAAATTTTGTCCAACCTTCATTATTACAGCTGCATCGGTAGTACTAATTTTATCGATTAGTGCTTCTTTCGACAGTGTACCAGTTAAAATAGTTAGGATATTATCACCCCAAGTTATTGGTAACCCAGTTGCGGTCCATGCTGCAGACATTCCAGTAATTGCTGGAATAACCTCAATAGGAGCTTCAAATCGAAGCCTTTCATAAATGTGCATGAAAGACCCATAAAAAAACGGATCACCCTCACAAAGGACGCAAACATCGTCTCCACTTTCGATTACGGATTTTATGTGCCGACAACACTCATCATAGAAAGACGTCATGACTTTTTTATATCGTGGATCAGAAAGTGGGATTTCCGTTGTAACAGGATACTCCATTGGATATTCTTTGACATTTTCGGGTAAAATTTCAGAGACTATTTGTCGGGCATGACCGGGCCTTCCGGCTTTTCTAAAAAATGCTATAAAACTGCAAGATTTTAACAAATTATTGGCTCTGACGCTCATTAGATCGACCGCCCCGGGTCCCAACCCAACACCATAAATTGTTCCTATTTCTGAGCTGGGGTTTTTCATTCAAGTCGGCTCGCTAAAGCATTTACTGCTGCTACGGTAATTGCACTTCCGCCCAAACGGCCCTTCACAATACAGCTAGGCACCACTTTTGATTTCATTAATGCGTCTTTGCTCTCACTCGCACCGACGAAACCAACTGGGCATCCAATAATAGCAGCTGGTCTTGGGCATTTTTTATCTTCTAACATATTCAGAAGGTGGAAAAGTGCAGTCGGCGCATTACCAATCGCCACAACGGCTCCATCAAGATACGGTCGCCATAGTTCTAGAGCTGTTGCAGAGCGCGTATTCCCAAGATCTTTTGCCATTTGAGGCACTTCAGGATTTTGGAGAGTGCATATAATCTCATTATTCGCTGGCAATCTAGAGCGGGTAATACCCTCACTTACCATGCGGGCATCACATAAAATTGGAGCACCTTCTTCAAGGGCAGCTCTGGCTGAAACAGCAAAATCTGATGTAAATTGAACAAAAGAAGCCAAGTCAACCATGCCTGCCGCGTGTATCATACGCACAACTACGACCTCCTCAATTTCACTGAAACGCGCAAGGTCAGCTTCATTTCTTATCGTTGCAAAGGACTCAGCGTAAATTGCTGCTCCATCTTTTTCGTAACTATGTGGCATATTAAATCTTTAAGACCCTGCTTCTCTTAGATGTTCAAAAACTGAAGTTTGCGAAGAACATCTAACAACGGGTTTATCCCAAGCATAACCTTTTTCAACAATATCAAAACTACCCTCATTGCCGACTATACAAATATCTTTAGAATTAGGCGATGCGCATCCTTTGGTGCATCCTGATATATGAACCTTTCTCCCAATAATAAATTCTTTCTGATGAGCTAGACTTTCCGCTAAATGTCTAGTTTTTATAGTCGCGGATGAACAATGTGGAGCCCCTGGGCACACATTCATATTTAACCGATTATCTTGCGGCTCATCAATTAGCCCATGGTCTTTGCCTGGTAAACTTTCAACAATTAGCATTCGATTAATCGTGAACTGAACCTTTTTATTAACGGCTGCAAGTTTTCGCAAATGCTCACTTTTTAATTGGCCAAAAGGTGCAGCTAAAATAAAATGGCTCGGGTACCTACCAACCATTACTTCCCGTAATAAAGGCTTTTTTAGTTTTTTACTCGTTTTCCATGGAAATTTATTTTGTGATACAAACTCTCGCATCCTCATTGGACGTCCATTTTCCTCAACATTTTGTTTTTCTAGATACCAGCCAATAATTTTCTTTACATCGTCAATCAAAGTCTTCTCGCTCGTAAAAAGACCTTCTTTAAGTCCTGTACATCTCAACACGAGTCCCGAGCCAGAATTTCCCTCAATGAATAAATCGCCTGAATTATCAGAAAGGTAACAGCTTTCTTCGCAATCAACGCAAAATCCAAATTTTTCTGGCAAAAAAGGTAAACTTTCAACACTAGAATAAATCTGACTAGCGCAACGCCATGTAAGAGAATTTTTTTGTATAAACGGTGGAACAATAACATTTAAACGATCCAGTTTCTCGCTGACACCGACTAATCCTTCAGTTTGTAATTTTAGAACTAGGTCGGAGTAACCTTGTTCTTTAACTCCTCGAATTTGGAGGTTTGTGCGAGAAGTAACATCCAATAGGCCATTTCCAAAATCATCCAAGCAATCAGCCAATACCAAAAGCTGATTAGCGTTCAGCAGACCGTAGTTCGGTTTAATTCGTACTAATAAGCCATCACCAGACTTCATGGGACGAAGAACAGAGGGGCACCAACCTTTTGCAGCAGGACGGTTCATGCCGAAACCCCAAGATCGCCAAGAATAAAATTTCTTCGCGTTTTCCAGAGGCCAGAATGATAAAGCTTCTCAAAACAATCGCGCATTGCAGCAAGTGCCTCTGGATTATATTCGGACATAAATTTGACAATATCATCATTACCAAGCGTAGCATCGTGATAGCTATCAAATAAATGTGGCCCAACAACATCAGCCAAATTTGCGAAGGCCGACATGTGAAAAAGCGTTGCAGAAATTTCAGCAGCCCCTCGAAAGCCATGCCTTTTCATCCCGGTTAACCAGTTAGGGTTGCAGGCTCGAGCATAGACTACTCTAGCAATTTCCTCCGCCAGTGTACGAGAAGTTGGATTTTCTGGATCCGTATTATCCAAATGATAAAGTGAAACACTACCGCCAATGAATTTTTTTGCGGCTGCAAAACCAGCTTCGTGTGCGGCATAATCAGCACTCAGGAGGAGGTCAGTTTCCGGCATATCCTGAAGATGAACAAAGCTATCAGCTTTAGTAACTCGATCTTTCAGACCTTTTTTGTCCTGATATACTCGATCCCCTTTTATCGCGTAGCTGCTTGCTTCCAACCAAGCCTCTGCGGCTGCTCGCCTTCCAGTATCCGAAAAGTCTTCAGGTGCTGAGCCCATTCCAAGCCCATATGATTGCGGAGCTGGACCATATATACGCGCATTTTCTAATCCAGAAGTGTAGGGATTCCAATCTGAAGACTCTTCACGCTTGGACAATGCATCAATCGCCTGTTGGTATAAGTTAGACAATGTAGGAAAAACATCTCTAAACAAACCAGATACCCTTAAAGTAACGTCAATCCGCGGACGATCCAACGTAATAAGTGGCAAAATTTCAAATCCTGATACACGCTCGGAACCATCAGCCCACACTGGCTTGATACCTAAGAGATGCAGCGCCATTGCAAACTCCTCACCCGCGGTACGCATTGTGGCAGAACCCCACAAATCGACAATTACACCTGACGGCCAGTCGCCTTTGTCTTGAAGATGGCGACGAATAAATTCTTCAGCAAGTTTAATTCCTTGCGCATATGCAGCCCGTGTTGGGACTGATAGAGGATCAGTAGCAAATAAATTACGGCCAGATGGCAACACATCCATGCGACCACGATAGGGGGAGCCAGAAGGGCCTGCCGGTATACGTTTCCCAGAAAGCGCATTTCGTATCGCTCTCTGCTCTGCAAGCTCAGAACTTGCAGTCTCAAAGGGTAATTTTTGCCCACATTTACGACCGAAAATATGTAGTCCATCACCAAATTGAGTTTCTTTTATATCACAAACAAATCTATCAATCCGACTTAAAGCCTCTGAATGGCTGCACTGGTCATTTATGCCCAAATCAGCTTCAATGCCCAAAGCTTCAGCTTCTACTCTAATACTTTCCTTTAAACGTTCACGTCTATTTGGATCTAACCCATCAGCATTAGAGAATTCATCTAACAAGGATTCTAGATAGCTAAATTGAGATGGCGCTTCAGACACTCGGAGAGCGGGAGGAATATGACCAATTGTAACAGCACCAGTTCTGCGTTTTGCCTGTGCTGCTTCTCCCGGATCATTGAGAATAAATGGGTAAATTATCGGTATATTACCAGATAATACTTCCGGCCAGCAGTTTTTAGATAGCGCTACAGATTTTCCCGGTAGCCATTCTAAAGTACCATGAGCACCAATATGAATAATTGCATCCGCTTTGAAAGCATCCTGAAGCCAAAGGTAAAAAGCAACATAACCATGGCATGGAACTCGTGAAATATCATGATAGTCGTTATCGCGGTGAGCTGGATCACTTCGCTCCGGCTGCAAAGCAATAACTGCTTCACCACAGTGAAGCGCACTAAAATTAAAAGTGTTCTGGCTTACTAAAGAGTCATGTCGTATATCACCCCAAGCTTCAAATAAATCTGACTGCAACTTTTTGGGAATTTGGCTTAGTGCATCTTTATATTTCTCTACGGGCCACTTAATTTTGTTTTCCTTAAGACTGAGTTCAAGAGGTTTTTGAAGCGAGCCCTCTATATGTCCCAAATCTTGGAGAATAGCTTGCGCAGACGCTAAAACATCTAAGCCAACAGCATGCGCCATTTGCCAAGGTCTTCCAGGATATGTGGACAGAATAAGAGCTGCTTTTTGAGCCTCAAGAGGTTTTGTTTGAAGCTTATACCAGCGACAAACTTTGTCAGTTATAGCCAAAATTCTTTCTTTATCAGGTTGATGCTCTATTCTAAGAAATTCGAGGTCTTTATCTTGTATTCCTGGTTCTTTGAACGAAGCAACACCGGCAAAAATTCTTCCATCCACCTCTGGAAGAACTACATGCATAGCCATATCAGCCGGAGATAAGCCACGATCAGCTTCCCTCCAAGCGGCCCGATTTGATGTTGATAAAGCAACCTGAAAAACTGGAACATCTCCTATATCTAAGGGGGATTCCCCGGATGCGCCTCTTCCAGAAAATGAAGTAGCGTTAACAATACAAACAGGCTTAAATTGCTTAATTTGAGAGATAATCCACTCTGCAGCATCTGGAATTTTTAACGATGGTGAAAAAAGTCCAAGTACTTCAAATCCTCTAATACGCAAAGCATCAAAAATTGCTTTGATTGGTTTTAAATCTGCTGCAGTTATGAAAGCGCGATAAAAAGTTAAAATTATTAGTGGCTTATCAGGGTTTATTGCCTTGGCGATGTCAGAAGGAGAACATACGTTTTGCTCTGGGGACCACGCACCAAATGTTTCTAAAGTTTTAGTTCCGTGAACCGGTGCTGCATAAAGACCCGCTGCTAGCGCCAACTGAGCCAGAGCTGCATGTGCCGCGATCTCACCTCCCGTATCACAAAGTTCTTTTAATCTTCGCAGTGTCGAGGACGGCAATGTGGAGTATTCATCTAATTGAGGATCCTCACGCCCGTCTGCTGGTAACACAGCGCAAGCTATTTTATTTTGTTTAGCCAGTTTTACGACTTCTTGAAGTCCATACGACCAATAAGGAACGCCACCAATAAGTCGAATGAGGATACCCTTTGCCTGTGACAGGGTTTTTTCTACATACGTATCAACTGAAACTGGATGCTTTAGCGCTGATAAATTAGCTAAGCGAAGTGTTGGAAAATCATCTCCCTGTAGACTGTTCCCTCGCTTCCAGCCCTCTGCAAACGCCCCAAGATCACTGTCAGAAAAAGATAAGACCACCAAATCTGCACCAGTTTGATCCAGATCAGTTGGAACTTCTGTTTCCTCTAAACCATGTCTTTCAACAAATAAAACGTGCATAAGCGCCTTTTAACTAGCTAGGATCTTCTCAATCGCAGAAGGGTTTAAATGATCGTGTTCCGCTATAACTACAAGTTGACCCTGCTTTGGTTCGTCAGGCAGCCACATTCGATCATACTGAGTTCTTACCCGACTTCCTACAGCTTGCACTAAAAGTCGCATAGGTTTTCCTGACACAACTGCATAGCCCTTCACTCGAAGTATATGTTCCTCATCAGCCAACCGCTTTACACGATCGATTAGCAAATCCGGTGATAATAAATCATCTATTGAAAATACAGCACTATCGAAATCTTCATGATCATGATCGGGAACGCCATCATGATGGGATGGTCGACTGGAAAGATCATCTTCAGCCGCAGCCTCTAAACCTAAAACAACACGGGGATCAACTTGACCTTCAGAAATTTCAATCATTGGAAGCGGCCGCGGAGCAATCTTTGAAATTTTATTTTTAGCTACCTCTTTTGCCGCAGAGTTAGCAAGGTCAGACTTTGTTAATAAAATAAGGTCAGCACAGGAAATCTGGTCCTCAAAAACCTCTGACAAGGGTGTGTCATGGTCTAATGACTCATCCGCTTCACGTTGTGCCTCTACCCCGGCCAAATTGGGTGCAAATTGCCCAGATGCTACAGCTTCAATATCAGCCAGAGCGATTACACCATCAACTGTAATTCGTGAACGGATATCAGGCCAATCAAAAGCTTTAAGAAGAGGCTTTGGAAGCGCCAACCCTGAAGTTTCGATCAGAATATGCTCTGGCCTTGGATTGATAGCCATCAGAGCTTCAATTGTAGGTATAAAATCATCGGCAACCGTACAACAAATACAACCATTTGCTAGTTCCATGATGTTTTCGGCCGGACAATCTGGAATTGCACAACTTTTTAATATTTCACCGTCCACACCCACATCGCCAAACTCATTCACAATTACGGCGAGCCTTTTACCGCTCGTATTACGCATTAACTGAGTAATAAGCGTTGTTTTACCTGAACCTAAAAATCCGGTTATAACAGTCACTGGAACCTTTAAAACGTCACTCATAACTATACCTTTTTTCAATCGTTTTTAGTCAAGTTTACCGGAGGGGGAATTCGTGCAACACAGTTTTTTTTGAATAGCTGCACTCTTTGTTTCCACGGAACTTTTCCATCGTCTGTATCGACATAACCAGAGATTCCCTCACACAACTGTTCGAAATCCGACTCTGGATGGATATTTCCGTACACATAGGTCCATTTCTCTTCGGCTTGAAGTACAATCGTGCAGCCATTTTTACAATTTGCTAAACACTCGACACCAGTAACAGTCACTTTTTCTGATAAACTTGAATTTTTTAATAAAGCCAAAAGTTGTTCACCTGGGCGTATATCTTGATTTTGTACATCTGACCGGCGACAGGTTCGGCAAACTAAAAGGTCGATACCCAATCTTTTTACACTCGACATATAAATTAAACTTTCAACAAAATTCAAAGAATGAAACCGTTTACTAACATTATCCCATAAAAAATATAAGACATAATGAGCCTAAATTAGAAAGTTGAGAAATAAGAAAACTGCTCAACCCGTTTACAAAAGTCTCATTTGCGTAATAGTAAATTTAAGAACATTAAAAATAAGAGATTTTAGTATGAAAAAATCAAAACCCAAGATTTCGGACGAAGCTGAACTTAATGAAGCACATAATAAAAAAATGCAAAAAATTAAGGAGGCTAGAGACAAAATGATGGACAGTAAAACAGAGGAAAAAGGCCTTATTATTGTTCATACTGGAGCCGGCAAAGGTAAATCATCATCTGGTTTTGGCATGATCATGCGATGCATAGCTCATAATATACCGTGTGCTGTCGTTCAATTTATCAAGGGAACCTGGAAAACCGGAGAACGCGATTTTTTAGAAAAAAAATTTTCCAAAGAATGTGCTTTCGTAGTTTCAGGTGAAGGTTTTACTTGGGAGACGCAGGATAGGGCTCGGGACATTGCCGCAGCAAAAGCGGGCTGGGAAGAGGCTAAAAAGTTTATACTCAACCCAGAAATTGGATTTATCTTACTCGATGAAATTAATATTGCCTTGCGTTATGATTATTTAGATATAGACGAAGTGGTTGAGTTTCTCTTGACCAAAAAACCTCCAATGACCCATGTAGTTTTAACAGGCCGTAACGCTAAGGAGGAATTAATTACAGCGGCAGATTTAGTAACCGAGATGTCACTGATTAAACACCCTTTTCGTGACGGCATCAAAGCGCAAAAGGGTATTGAATTTTAGGGGTTAGTTAAATGCCTGCAATAATGTTCCAAGGGACAGGTTCAAATGTTGGAAAGTCGATACTCGTTGCTGGTCTTTGTCGTGCTGCTTTTAACCGTGGCATTAAAGTAGTACCGTTTAAGCCTCAGAATATGTCTAATAATGCTGCCGTAACAGAAGATGGTGGCGAGATAGGCCGCGCACAAGCACTCCAAGCAAGAGCATGTAATTTGCCGTTTCATACCGATATGAATCCAATTTTACTAAAACCAGAAACTGAAACAGGATCGCAAGTCATCGTTCAGGGCCATCGACACAGCACTTTAAAAGCTCGAGAATACAATAAATTAAAACCGCAACTTATGAAGCCTGTACTGAAAAGCTTCGAAAGATTATCAGCTAAATATGATATGGTGCTGGTAGAGGGTGCTGGAAGTCCTGCAGAGATCAACTTGCGTCAAAA
>CEQY01201764.1_pt1 | contig 12375 bp, 13 predicted proteins | sample 361391 | NCBI WGS metagenome assembly CEQY01 (sample SAMEA2621075, study PRJEB7988) | marine metagenome | isolation source: saline water (ENVO:00002010), including
TTTGATTTTTTACATAATCCATCGTCTCCTGTCCATATATCATTTGTAAAATCCATATTTTTACTACAGTTGTCACCTCCTAAATTTTTAACATTTACACAATCAGCACCACCTACATCTCCTAGATCTAACCAATAATCTGGGCAATCTGCTACTACAGGTGGATATGCTTTACTATATTTACTATTATACATCGCAATTGCTATTATTATCAAGCATATAATTAAAATTACTATTGCAACGCTCATGACTATTCTTTGAAAATTTGCCATTATATAAATACAAGTATATAATTTTTTCTGTTTTATTAATATAATGGAAGCAAACGGTCGTGTCAATATATTGGGTCCTAATTTACCTACTTTATTTGCCATGTCAGATAAAATACCCATAAACAAGTGTTCATCATTTAGAGATGCTATGGCAGGAAACTGGTACGATACTCAATTATCTAATACATTTTTTTCTAAAGAAAATATTATTATTTTACAGAATGGTATACGTGCTGGCGTCTATAAAAAATCTAACGGACAATATTTAATTGGTGCTCAAAGTTGTGATGAATTAAAAATTGTTATGCGAGGTGTTTTTTTACAAAATTCAAAAAATTTACTTAATAATATTACTGAACAAATTAAAGAATTAAATGCAATTGTTTTAGACCATTGCATTAAACAAGTATATGGTGAAGCAGAAGGTTACATGAAATATAAACGCGATGCTAGTACTCTAGTAGTTCCTCTTGCTAATCCTATTTTATCAAAAACTAATGATAAACAATTATTATTAAAAAATTTTTTTTAATTATTTGCTAAATAATTAAATACTTGTTAAAGTTCTTCGATTGTTTCTTCGAGTGTTTCTTCGTGTATTTTTTCGTGTATTTTTTCGTTTTCTTGCTTCTCGACGTCTATGTGCAGATAAATTAGGCCGTTGGGGTACCTGACGAGGTGTTCTAGGTATAGGAGCAACTGAAGCAGTTTTTTTAAATGGTAATAAATCCCATAATGTATTATACCATTTTCTTCGTGTTTGTTTAGGTCTAGGTGATACTGATCGCGCTCTACGAGTTTGTTGTTTACGCACTGGTGATGAATGAGTTGTTCTATTTCTCCGTTTATTTAATCTTAATGAAGGTTCTGGTATATCAGTAAGAAGGATTTCGTCTGACATATATATAGTATTAATATTATTTTACAACTAGTTTGGTTTTTTTCTTCTTCTTCTTTGAAACACTTGAATTCTTTAATTCCCGTGTTTTCTTATATTTCATATATTGAATTTCTAAATTTTGAAGCTCAGACAACCAAATGTCTTTTTCAGACATTTTTTGTAATGAAACTAATTCTTGTTCTTTATTATTACGATCTTGCATTATTTTTTCAACATTTTCTTGGGTTACACTATCCATAGGCAAGCGAACTAGATATTTATAATCTGCATCTTCATCGATCATATCATATTTAGCATCAAATAACATTTTATTTACTTCATCCTTTCGTTTTTTACGAAGCTCTAATGTATCATTTAGAATTTCACTAATAAAACGCGCCTTATTAGACAATATAATCATTTCACTCTTTAAAATATTTATTTGATAATGTTTTCGTTTTGTATACATATCGTATCTTACACTAATATAATGTTCTATAATATCTTCAATATTATTGAATTTTTGTAATTTTTCATTTTCATCAAACATATGCATATTTGTTGTATTTTTTGTAGTATATAATTTTAATAATTTTTCCAATGCATTACAACCATATTCTGTTTCTTTCATTAATAAATCATTAATTGTACCATATGAAAATTTAAGTGTTATATCGACTGTTACATCTGTACTTAAATCAGTATAGTCTTTAAGAATACTACTTTTTTTCTTACCTTTTGTTTTTGTATCACCTTCTATTAAACTTTCTATATATTGTTTATAATCATCTGTCCATGTACCTATAGGTAATTCAGTTATTTTAACTAAATCATCTCCTATTATATCGTAAACACCTTTTATCAAATATTTAGTATCATTTATTTTGGTTATGGTTCCTTTAAAACCTTCATAATAAGGACTTAATATTGGTTTATCTTGTTTTGTTAATGATGATTTTAAATATTGGATAATTTCTAATGGATTATAACTCATAATATCTGTACTAAAACCAGTTCCAATACCCTTACTACCATTGATCAAAATCATTGGTATAATTGGTGCATAATATACAGGTTCAACAATAATACCATCATCATCTAGATAAGTTAGAATTTTATCATCATATTCAGGATATATATACCTAGTAAGTGGATTTAAATTAGTATGAATATACCTTTCTGAAGCTGAATCTTCCCCACCTTGTAATCTTGTTCCAAATTGACCTTTAGGTTCCAATAAATTAATATTATTTGAACCTACATAATCTTGTGCCATATTTACAATAGCTCCATTAAGACTAGATTCACCGTGATGATAACAGCTAATTTCTGATACTGACCCACTAAATTGTGCAACTTTAATTTCATTTACTAAGCGTCTTTTGAATGCTGTAAATAAAATTTTACGTTGACTTGTTTTAGATCCATCCATTATATGAGGAATAGAACGTTCGCAATCATGTTTTGAAAAGTGTATCATTTCTTTGTGTATAAATTCCTCATATGTAACATTATTACTATTTGTATCCAAAAATCTAGTCCTTTCATATTGTTCCAACCATGTTTTTCTATCACAAGAACGTTTTTTATTAAATACCATATCTATAGCATTTCTACTCTCTTCACCAGTACTTGTAAAATATACTATTTTTTTATTCTCAAAATATTCTTTAAATTCCTTACTTGTTGAAGTCCCAAGACCTTTATAATATTTAACATTCCATCCTTTAATATTATTCGTTTCTTTCCATTTATTCCACTCTCCATCATTATAGAATACTTGTATATTAGAACCTTTTTTAGCTTTTAAAATTGGTGTATTCATGAACCCCATAAAATTAGGTATATTAATTAGACTATTCCATTCTGCATCAAACATATTTATACCTAATCCCTTAATATGACTACCATCCAAATCTTGATCTGTCATGAATAAAACGTTTCCATATCTTAATTTTTTATTCACAGTTTCGATTGTATAAATTTTTCCACTTTCTAAACCTAAAATTTGTTTAATCTCAGTTATTTCTTTATTCTCTAAAATACGTTTAGGGTTTTCACCACGAATATTAAAGAGCTTTCCTTTCATAGGATAAACACCTATGTAATTCCTATCTTCTTTTGATAATCCGGATACAATTCCTGCTTTGGCCGAATCCCCCTCACACAAAATAATAGTACACTTATGACTTTCATTACCTCCAGCAAAATTAGCATCTATTAATTTAGGTATACCTCGAATATTTTTACTTTTTGACCCATCTGTTTTCTTAGCTCCTTCTTTATCCTTTACTTCTGTTAATGCGCATGCAGCATCCATAACACCCATTTTAGCAACCTTTTCTATAAATTTTTCACTTACATCACACGTTGAACCAAATTTGCTTACAGCTGTATTCATGTAATCTTTAGTTTGACTATCAAAAGTAGGATTATTAATATCACATCTTACAAAAAGCATAATTTGTTCCTTAATTGTACTGGATTTTACATCAATCTTTTTTCTTTTCTTGATAAAAGCAGATAATTTACGTACTATCTGATTTAAAATGTAATTTACATGATTTCCACCTTTACCAGTATAGATACCATTAACAAATGATACTTGGGTAAATTCTTCTTTAGGTGCCATACATATTGCATATTCCCATCGTTCGTTTGATAACTCATATATACGATTAGTTTCCTCTTTAGTACCAATATATAAATCTACATATTGTTGAAAATTCTTAACAGGGATAAGTTGATCATTATATTTTACTTTTATTTTTTTATCTGTCACAGCAGCTATATCATATGTTCTGCGTTGAAACAAATCTACCATATCTTGGGATAATCCAGATATACCCAATCTTTTATAATCTGGTTTAAATGTTACTCGAGTATACGGCTTGACTTTACATTTTGTAATAGATGGTTTTTGTATAATATTTAAATTATCTTCAAATCTCTGTTTGTATTTTAAACCACGTGTATGATCTACAGTTTCGATTTCACCCCATTCAGACCAAATTAAAACTAATTTAAACCCAAAACCATTCTTACCTCCAACTATTTTTTTTTCTGTTTTATCATAATTAGTTGACGTTCGTAAATGCCCAAATATCATTTCTGGAATCCATAAATCATATTCTGGATGCTTTGCCACGTCTATACCATTACCATCATTATACATTGTTATTACCCCATCATTAATACTAACTTCAATTGTTGTTACTGGAAACGTATTAGCTTTACATTTCTTCATTGCTAAACTCATTCGAACTTGATGATCTCTGCAATTTACTATTCCTTCATCAAATAATTTATAAAGTCCTGGTATAATATTTATCTCTTTAGGAATAATTTTTTCATTTTTCATTACATATGTATCAATAGGTGTAATTTCCATTGATCCTGTATAAGTATCTGGATTATCAATTACATGTTGTTTATCTGTTTTTTGCTGATAAGTTTTTGCCAATGTATCTGGAGTCTGCATAATAGTTGTATTTCATTTATACTCTTAAATCATTTCAATTATATATTTTTTCACATATTATATATAAATAATATGCCTAATTACACATGTCTTACATATACAGGTTGTGCGCCAAAAATACAATGTCAAAATAATCAAGGAGCTCCTAATTCCGGAAATATAAATATGCCTACTTTTTTAATTACTCAAAATGGATTATATTCTTCAACTATTAAAAGTGCTTTTAAACATCGTGGTAGAATCGCGTCAGGTAATTTAGAAAATAGAATAGGACGATGTATTTCAAATCGTCCACAAACAAAATTTTTACAACAAAATGTTAATAATTTGGGGCAAAAATCAGGTTCGCCATTTGGATTTGGAGCTCCTCCTCGAAATAGCTTTATCTAATTTACAAAGTTTTTTTTTCTTTATTTATTTTATAATATGAAGAAATCTACAAAGGGTCATATGCGCGCAAGCGATGGTCATTATCATATTAATGGTAAAAAATATTCTCAATTAATTGGCTCACGTGCACAGGTACATCATGGAACTGCGTACAAAACTAGTGGTGGTTTAACAAAAGCTAAACTTCACATGAACAAGCATGGTCGTATTGTTTCAGCTCTTAAGCACAAAACTGCTAAGAAAGAAAAACGCTTAGAGAAAGCTGGTTACAAGCCTAAAAAGGGTAAATTTGTAGCTATGAAAAAGTCTATGAAGAAAGCTGTTAAAGGTCGCAAAAACAAAACACGCAGAAATTAAACACGCAGAAATTAAATAAAAATTTAATGTAAAACACACAGAGCTATTTAATGTATGTGACATTATTTTATGAAATAATGTCACTTAAATTATTTGTTACAACCACCACGATGATGAAATTATTCCTTCATTATCTATAGCATTACCTATATAGTTTTTAGAAATCTTATCATAATATCTTTTACTTACTATTAAATCAGATTTATTATCATTAACATACATTTGGTATGCATTATAAAGTGAATTAACTTGATTACTATTTTGTACTGTACTACATTTAATCTTAAAAAGTTCCAAAGAATTTATTACGTCTTCATATTTATCCCATTTATCGCACTTTATATTTATCAAATATTTATCCTCTTCCATTACAACATCTGGATAAAAATGCTTAATTAATTCAATAATAAACACATCATCATAGGCTTGGGTATTTTTACCTGCTTCTTTTCGAAAAATTTTTGATAACTCTTCTATTTCTATTTCTGATTCTATTTCTGTTTCTTCCACTATATGTATATGATTATCCCAAAATTGAATAAAACTACCTACAATTGGAATATGTACACTTGTAACATCCTTATATATATCATACTCACTATCATAATTTAATTTTTCACGTAAAATAGCTGTTAATGAACCATGAAATAAAATATTAGGAACATTTCTCTCTTCTAGAAATTTCTTCCAAATGAATATCATATTTTTACTCTTAATACCTACTTGCGGACCACTTTGTATACAACTTTCTATAAATGTATTAACTATACTTAACTGTGTATTTTTTTTTAAATATAATACATGATTGACTAACGAACTATCTGTACATTGTTTAATAAAATTATCAGCACATTGGTATCTAATAGAATAATGTGAAGCAACACATAATAAATCCAATATATATTTTGATAATTCCATCTCTACTTTAATTGGTTTTCGTTTTTCATCTATATATAATAATCTTGATAATTCATAATTATGATCATAATATTTAAATTTAATATTCTGTAATGCATTTGTATAACCAAAAAATGTATATATTTGTACTTCGATCTCTCTTAACAATGCTTTAATTGATGATGATACAAAATATATCAATTGTTTTTCTTGAGATTTGTTATGTAAACAATCTCCTATTACAGTTAAAAAATATTTTGCATGATTTCTAGATGTAAATATTGTTTGTTTTGTATTTAATAAACTATTTAATACTGATTGAATAGTTACTGATTCTGGTATAGCTGTTAATGGAGATTTTTCTTTAATTCTACGTATTAAACTATTCTTAATTTTATGTTTCCATGAGCATAATTTTTGTTCAGATGTTATTTGTGATAGTATTTTATGTACTATATTATCTTCACTAAATCCTGAGAAATGTATACCATCATACAATACAAATAATTCATTCTGAGGACAATAAAAACATCTGCTTTTAGATATAAATCTCTGAATAAAATCCTCACTATCTGCTTCTAATCCTTGTTTCCTTTTTTCCCTTAAATTATGATCTTTCTCTGCTGCTTCCATTGATGCAGGTAATATTGTTTCTATATAATTTTGTAATTTATTAGATAGATATTCCTTTCCGGAATATTTATCTATTAGTTTATCTAATTGTTCATGTAATTTTTTTTTGAACATATATCATTTATTATTATTTTATCTTTAAATACAGTGTTATTAATCAATTATATTTTTATTAAAAAAAAAAGATAAATATATATCTATTATTAATGCTATAAAACATGATAATAATAATATTTTTTCAATATTACTGTTAATATTTATAGAAAAATATATAATTAATATAATAAAAAAAGGTATTCCTCCATATATATCAGCAAATTTTCTTAAATTCATATTATATTTATTATATAAAAAAAAATTATGTATTTTATGTTTTTTTATATAGTAATATTAATATAATGGTTTTAAAAGATGATTGTCTTTTAAGAATAACTCCGTTCAATACATGGATTGGTGGAACGGAACCATGGATTTTATATTCGTTAATAGGTTCAATATTAGAGGTAATTTGGACACTAAGTGCAAAAGAATCATTAATGAATATATCAGCATCTTCATTTAGTGCGATGCAATTTACAATAGGACTTGTAGTTATATTAATAATAAATTTATTATTTGTAAGAGATTTTAAGTTTAATGCTCAAATGGGAGCATCTGGTTTTTTCACTGGTTTATGTTTTTTCTTTTTGAATAAAGGTTTTTCATCAGTTGCAAATCCTGGTCTAGGAGTAGCTTTATTTAGAACAGAGGTTATATTTACAGCAATAGCAGCATTCTTTTTATTAAATAATGCTCTTACTCTAGAAATGATGATATATATGTTTGCGGTAGTTTTAGGAGTTGGTTTAATTTCATTAATAAAAAAAGATGATAAAGAACAGTTAGTAATAGGAACATGGCAATGGATGATTTGTATATCTGTATTATGCATGGTTGTATCGAATATATTTATGAAAAAATCAGCAAATCTATTAAAAACATCACATAACAGTATGATTAACATGTGTTGTAACTTTTTTATACCTGCTACAATAGTAGCAACTATATTACAATATATTGATTTAAAAAAATTAGGTATAGTTGTTAATGATGATAATAAACATTTAGAAACTAGAGATTATATTTATTTAATTGTAACAGGAATAGTTGAATTAATTTATGTAGCTGTATTATCATATGCTATTAAATATGCATTTAATCCTGGTGCAGCAAAAGCTATTATATCAACAAGTGCAATTATAATTGCATTAATAGGAAGTTTTATATTTAAAGATGCTACACTAGATGCTTATAATTGGGCAGGTTGTATTTTGATCATAATAGGGGTATTTTTCATTTCACTCTTAAATAACAAAGGTAGATTTTTTTCATAAATTTATGTATTTATATTTATTAATATACTGTGTTAAAACATAAGTATTTAAAGATTTGTAATAAAAATAACATATAATGTCTGGTTTACATTCTTCTCAAAATAATATTTTATTAATACAAACTGTTCAAATATCTCCTTTTCGAACATTAATGACAGCATTAAAGGATATATTATTAGAAACAAATATTACATTTAGTAACGAAGGTATTAAAATTATAAATATGGATAAATCACATACTATTCTTGCACATCTATCTTTAAATGCAGGTAATTTTGAACATTATGAATGCAAACATCCGAAAATAGTTATTGGTGTAAACATGTTTCATTTATTTAAACTTATTAATACTATTGATAATGATGATACATTAACAATCTATATTGAAGAAGCTGATTATACAGACGGCATTGTACAATATTTAGGTCTTAAATTTGAAAATGGTGATATTAAACAACAAAAAATACAAAAATTAAGATTAATAGAACCTGATTCAGAAGAATTAGATGTTCCTGATGTTAAATTTTCTTCTGTTTTAAATTTACCTGCATCAGATTTCCAAAAAATTATTAGAGATCTCTCTTGCATTTCAGATAAAATAGAAATCAAGTCTGTTGCTACTAATGATGGTGCGGAACTAATTTTTAAATGCGGAGGTGGTTTTGCTCAAGCTGAGGTAAGACGTGCAGAATCTGATGGTGGTATGGAATATTTAGTTAAACAGGACAATAGTAAAATTATACAAGGTGAATTTTCATTAAAAAATCTTGGTTATTTTATTAAATGTACTAATCTTTGTAATCAGATTGAGATGTATCTTGAAAATGATCTACCACTTGTTGTTAAATATAATGTAGCTTCTCTTGGTGAAATTAAACTATGCCTTGCTCCTTTACCTAGTAACTAATAATTATCAAATATTTTTGATAAATTTATATTTCTCTGAGTTGAACTACCTGACAATCCCAGTGAATTTATATCTTCTATTAAATCTATTTCATTACCATTAGATATAATTTTCCTATTAAAATCAGGATACATTTTTATAAGACTTTCAATAATTACAAGAGAAATACCATAATTATAACACGCTGCAGCGATAGGTGTAATATTATTTCTACATCGTAAACTTCCAAAATTTGAATATATACATTCTGGAAATAATTTTAACACCTCCCATATGGCTTTTTCATGAATTTTATTATTATATGTTTGAAATGTAGTATATGTACTATATGCCAATGGTAATGTACTACCTGTACTTAAAATGTCTATTAATATAGGGTTAGAATTACATCTATTCAAATTATGATTATTACTTTCTATAATTTGAAATATATTATATTTTTGTGCAATTATTTCTGGTGTGACTGGGAACCCTCCACAGATACCACGCCGCCTCCCCACCCATGTCCACCGTGAGGATAATAAAGAATGAATATGATTATCATAATCATATTGATATACAAAATATTTATTAATATAAAAATTTATTTGTTTTATCTCCTTCATTAAAAGTCGAATATTAGGTATTTTAAACGATAAATATATAGATAATAAAATATGACCTCTACATTTAATGTAGATTGTTGTTAAATAAGGACTAATTATATCATTATATAAATAACTACATATCTCATGTATCATTTCATTAGGTAAATTCTTAAATATACATTTATCTAATGATTTAATATTTACATTATTATTTTTGTTATTTGAACTTATAGTTGGCATTATTTTGCTATTATCTGAACCCATAATATAATTTATAGTTTAATTTTAAATTATATTATAAATTTGTTAATATTCTGGTGTATGTTTTTTAAAAAGACAACCATATGAAGTCATTCCTTCAAAATCATCTATTTTAGAAGGGTTTTGATAATCACAACTAGAAAGCCATATCTTAACAATACAAAAGTTTTTTTTTGGTGATATAGTTATTCCATTTATAGTACTACGAAATTTAACGTCTTTTGTTAATGTTTCACCCATTAGAGTATATGATAATTGTTTCCAAACAGAAGTTACTGATTTATTTGCTATCTTATATGAAAAACAACCTCCTTTTCGGTTCTTCTCGTCCTCCCATGTAGGTTGTATACCTTCACGCATAAGAAATAACATACAATTTTTAATCATTTTTTCTGGAAGAGTTTCTGTTAATGATAATGCTTCTTCTACACTACCAATAGTCATAATTTTTTTATAACTTTTAACAGTCCAATCTGTATCATGAGGTAAATGTACCCAAAGTGTCCAATTATCATATAACCTATTCAATTGTTGGGTTGTATCATTATTTTGCTTGACCAAACATTCCATTGGTTCTTCTGAACTTTCCATTATATATTATATTAATCATTTTTTTCTATATCCTTTATGTTTAATCATTTTTAATTCTTTTCATTATATTACCATACCATTTTTGAAAACTCATTTTATCCATATCTATTATATTTACCGGATAATTTCCATCATCATCAGGGCTCACTATTGCATTTCGTGCACTATTAAATTGTTCATCATCATCCTCGTCATCCTCATCATCCTCGTGATCTTCGGTGTTTATCGCCGGAAAATGATTTAGTTCGCTATTAATGGTTTTGATTTTCCATGCATCTTCTTCAGATATAATTTTATAGTCATCTATATTAATTAATATTCCTTGTTCTTTACTAATTGTAATAGGAAACATATTTTGATCTATAAAACTAATTGTATATGTATCATTATTTGTTAAATTAATATTATATACCTTATATAGCCAGTATTCGCAAAATATTTTATCTAAAATTATGTTTGAAACCATAAAAAAATTATCATGTTTAAAATCAATCGCATATGTTTCTTTATCATTAAGCTTAAGCTCTATTGCTAAAAAATTAACTTTACTAAGTGTAAAGTTATCGTTTATATCCTTAATTGATAAAAATCTTAAATTATAATTTTTCCATTTTAATAATATCATTTTTGAATTGTTGTATATGTGGCTTGGTATTACATTGCTGGATGTAATGTCCCAATTATATGAATATATTACCTTTTTATTAATAATATTAACCTTTTTTTCTTCTAAATCACTATTAGTATAATTCAATTTATAATACATGTTAATTTTATTAGTATACTTTGAAAAAATAACATAACCTTTTGTACATGACCAAAATATGTTAATCAATGCCTCTTTCATAACGTTTGTTAATTTATCATGATTACGTATAACTAAAATACCTACAGTCATGGTAGCAGAAACCTCCAATATGTATAAGTAATTTACCCATGTAAATAAGTCTAAAAACATTAATATTAATAATAATAATAATTTATTTAAATCAATTTATTATTATTATGTACTATAATTATTAATTTCATCTGGTGTACCACTATTTAAATCATTTGGATTGTATGTTTCTGGTGAGGTTGGTTTAGATTTTTTATTTGGCGGAGGGGATTGAATAGGTTGTGGTGGAGGTTGTTGACCTCTTTGAGATGGAGGTTGTTGACCTCCTTGAGGTGGAGGTGGTTCTACATTGGATGGATAATCTACTTTATAATCTAAAGAACCTGAAGAAGGTGATAATCCAAATACAAAAAGTAACATAGTTGATATAACAGTCATCATGATAAATGGGACAAATACTATAAACCATGAAATAATACTTAATCCTCCTTTACATAAAATATTTAATATTATAGTAAATATAACCATTACTATAAATTTTATAAATGCAGAATTATATAATCTTTTAAATATATCAATTATTACTTGTGTTAATGAAAAAGCAATATATAAAAGTGCTGGGGGGCATATATTTTCTAATATCATATAATATATCCTAATATTTTAACTTTATTAAAAAAATTCCGGTTCGCCGTTGACAAAATTTCCTACTAAATCACCTGGGTCTTCATTAGGCAATATATTATATATATTTCCATTTTCATCATCATTTGTATAATATTCTTTTTCATCTTCACCTATCATTAGTTCGATTATAAATAATTCTTCTTCTTCTCCTTCTTCGTCCGCTTCTTCCTCATCAACTTCTTCTTCCTCCTCGGCTTCTTCTTCCTCCTCGGCTTCTTCTT
>CEQY01201218.1_pt1 | contig 12356 bp, 9 predicted proteins | sample 361391 | NCBI WGS metagenome assembly CEQY01 (sample SAMEA2621075, study PRJEB7988) | marine metagenome | isolation source: saline water (ENVO:00002010), including
TCATCATCATCATCTTCCATTTCATATTTATCTTCTGGTTTGACAGATTCACTATTAAACGTCACAAATTTCCATTGAGTCATACTTTTATCTGCCTCAATAATCTTATTAGTATATCTATATATAATATTAGGATATTCTTCATTCATTTTATCCTTAAACTCATTACGTTTAGGAATAGTCTTACTAGTAAATCCACAACTACTTTGATGATCCCTAAACAGATTATACAATTCAACCAATCCAAGTTTATCTCCAGCTTTCTCAGAATATAGAACTTTATCATCAATAAATTGTTTCATAGGATTATTCTTCTTACGTTCTCTATTAGTCGCCTCTTGCACTTCCTTAGGTTCTTTCAATCCAGTCTCAATAGTTTTAGCATATTCTTTATAATATTGAATCAATATCCATAGTAAAGCACTTTTATTCTTTTTTAGTTTATTAATAATATTGTTATCACGCAAGAACTCAAACTTTCTACCAGTTAACTCATTTTTTGGTTTGAACTTTGAAGGAAAGTTTATAACCGTAATTCTGCGCCATGTACCATCATCATCTGTATCCATAGCAGGAATATCATTACAAATCAAGAACCATTTTGATTGTGGTTTAAATCTAATTGGACTCTTAAACAATGCACGACATTGAATATCATCACCACCTGTCCACTCTTTCAACTTACCTACATTAATAATTTCATCTTTATTTGGCTCCGAAAATATAGTCATACGTTTACCACGCATCATTGTTAATTCTGGATCCGCTTGTTGCGAATTACCTCTTTTACTACATAATGCGGACACATTCATTTGGTGATAATAATCACCAATTGTTTCTTTAATCAATTCAATCAGTTTACTTTTACCATTTGAACCACCACCTGTAAGAATAAAGAACTTCTCAAAAGGAACTTCACCTGATAAACAACTAGCAAGAACTTTCATAAAATAATCCCTAGTTTTCTTCAACGGAAGCACCTGCTCTATAAAATGTGAAATTAATTTAACTTCTGGTGAATCATGTGTGTATTCAATAAACTCTGTATCAGTCGTCAAACTAATATAATCATTTGGATATCCATCACGGAATACATTATTATCTAAATCATATACACCATTAGGACAATTAATCAAATTCAAGTTTGTATCTAATGTATTCTTAAAATCTGCATCCAAAAACTTTTCCGTACACTCTTTCAACAATGTTTCTTTAAATCCTGTATCCTTTAACTGATTTTGCAACTTCAAATTCTTAGCTTTCTTCTTTTGCCACATCTCAATTCCATCATTATCTCCTGAATCTTGAAAGTCTAACACTTTCTTTTGAATAATACTATCATACTCCATAAATATTTTACATATATCATTTGAAAAGTTTTGTTTTATACATTGCCCTCCATTATCTTCATTATCTTCAATCCATCTATGTTTTGAAGGACTATATTCACACCATATCTTCTTCTGTGTACTCATACACACAAATCTTTTTTCATTAGCATATCCATAACCATTAAAATATCGTTTTATAACTAAAGCAATTTCATGATGAGAATTAGAAGAAACAGCATTATATATTAATTTACAAAAACCACTGTTTTCATCAGAATGATGATTCTTATATATTTTATTCTTCTTTTCCAAATTATCCTGTATTGCCCAATTTATAATCGTTCCTATACTAATTTCATCCTTAATATATCTATCAAACTCATTATTACAAGGCAATGCATCCCATACTTCTTCACTGCAACAATTACCATCGTATTTTGCTGATTTCTTACTAAACAAATCCCATGTTTCTCTTAAACGATAATCAATATTATGTAAACATATTCCCACATTATACCAATCATTGTAATTATCACATCTTGCTTGTGAAAAACAATTTAAGGTCAAGTCTTTTACATATTCTAAATCGTGATCATCACAAGGCTTATTTAAATATCTTATATCACTAATTTTACGCCTATTAGGTACAACTGCTTGTTTTTTTATTTTTGTTTTTGAAGAATTGTTTTTTAACCATTTTTCCATTTCTATATTATTTTTATTCTCAATCAATTTACATTCAATTTTATTTCGAATTGAAAATAATCTTACCAATTCTAAATTACAGTCAAAATCTTCATTATAACTATTTTCTAATATATTACAATCAACATCTAATATATATTTTAATTTATACGGCACATTACCTGGTTTCATACTACCATATAATTGCCAATTTGTCTTACTTATAACACATTCATCAAATATATCATCAAAACTATTTGTTACTGGAATACTACTAAATATCTCTTTTAATTTATCTTTATAGTTATTTAAAAGAACAGTTCTTATATAATATTGTATTTCTGGTTTTGTTACCAAAAATGGATATATTATATGTAACCCGTCTTTATATTTATCCTCGTATTTTACAGGATCGTCTTTTAATAAAACATAACATTTTAAATATTCATCATCAATGCTTTCATAACAGGTTTTAATAATTTCATTATACAACAAAATTATATTTTTTATAAATTCAAAATGGAATGTTCTGATACTAGAATCTAATTTAAATTTTAAATCAATATCTATCAATATAGGACTAACTTCTTTATGTTTCTCTACTAAATGAACAGGAACTCCGTATTTAGAAAATGTTTTTGCATATTCAACATAAAACAAATCTAGATTTTCATCGTCAATAGACCATGAACCAGTTGGATTTCCTATACTAGTATGTGTTATTTCATTATTATTTACTTTGAAGTTACCCCATAAATAATCATAAAATTCTTTTTTTTTTTGAATAAAATTAAATTCGATTTTTGCATCACACATTATTTATATTAAATATTTTTATCTCTAAATTTTTTCAATTTTATATATATATATATATAATCTTATCTTAAACATACATACTTGAAAGCGTCCAGTATAAGTTTTTTATTTTAATTAAAAAATAAAAAGATTTAAATAAATTATAACATAATAATTTATATGAATTCAATTTCAAATAAACGAATATTAAAAGATATTAATGATTTAGATAAAAATAATATAAATTCTCACGGTATTTATTATTATTTAGAAGAAGATGATATACATAATATAAAAGTTTTAATGATTGGACCAGAAAAAACACCTTATGAATATGGTTATTATTTTTTTGATATTAAAATACAAGATGATTATCCTTTTTCGCCACCAAAAGTATTTTATAGAACACAGAACAACAAAACTAGATTTAATCCTAATCTATATGTAAATGGAAAAGTGTGTTTATCTATTATTAATACTTGGTCTGGACCACAATGGACATCTTGTAATAGTATTACTACTGTTTTATTATCTATACAAGCAATAGTATTTGTAGAAAATCCTTTACATAATGAACCAGGATTTGAAAAAGAAAACAGTATTAGAAATAAAAATTATAATGATTTAATACTATTTGAAAATTTTAGAACAGCTATTTATAAAATGATAATAAATACTCCGCCCAGTTTTAATTATTTTAATAGTATTATGCTTAAAACTTTTATTGAAAATTACACTAATATTATCAAAAAAATAGATATGAATATTAATAAAAATAATAAAATAGTAACATTCGATTTATTTCATATGAAAGAAAAATTAGAATATAATTGTGTTAAAACACTAATAACCGATTTACATAAATCAATTATTGCTGATAATAATATTTAATTATGTTTATAAAAAATAATAAATAAAATATATATATTATAAAATGGACTATATTGAAAACAGTAAAAAAGAATTAGATACTACATTAAAATCAATTCATGATCATATAGGTGGATTAAAAACATTACTTAGAGATACTGATAAAGCACTAGAAAATAAATGTGCTACTGAATTAAAATCACACTTAGAAAACAATAAAGAAAGTATTGTAAAGAATATAACTAATAATTTATTAGAAAAAAAACAACAACTAGGAGGAAACGCAGATTATACCACTGTTAAAAATAATATTGAAATATTAAAAAATAATCATACTAATAATAACGATATTAAAGAACTTACTATTACAGAAGATATCCTTAGTAATAATAATTTTAATACTATTCATTATATTATGTTTGCTATTATATTATTCTTATTAATAGTAATATGTTATATTATGTATAATATTTTTATAAAAAAAAATAGTTTAGGAGAATGTTTCCAATTAAATTAGATTTAAATATTTTTAATCTTTTACATCTAATTGTTCTAATACCTTGTATAATATTTTACCATCATATACTGATGCCGGTATTAGATTATCTTCTCCTTCTTCTATTAAACTATATTCTTTATTCTTTCTATTTGTTGTTACATTATTAAAATATATATAAGCATGTTTATTAATTGATTTTAATTTATTAAATATTTGTGGTTTATTATCTATTTTCTTTATTTCATTTATAATTAAATCTAAATTATGTTTTTGTGAACCACTATATTTATTAGTTGAACCATACACTTTTATATAATTTATAAAATATTTTTTATTAAAATAATTAAATTGGTCTTTTTGTATAGTTTTACATATAGACCATTTTCTCTCATTAAAATAACTGTCGACTTCTGTTGTATCCCACGAAGGACTCATAAATTCAAATATAAAATATCTTTTATATTTGAGTTTTTTAAATTTATTTATAAGAGTATCTATTTTTTTTATATTATTGAAATTTTCTTCATTAAATACAAAGCTTTCTTCAAATTTAAATAATATATTCTTAACAAATTGTTTAATATTAAATATTTTTTTATCATAATGTTTATTAAATATATATCTAATATTTATTTCACTGTTATCTTCCAATTCAGCTTCATCATGTTTATATTTTACATTATTATATGTTATTTCATCATTATCTTCATTATACATTTTACTATTTAATACTTCGCTATTTGAAAATAAATCAGAAAATTCTTTATTAAAAACAACAGAACATTGTTTTATAGTGCTCTTTTCTAGATTCTTTTCTAAAGCTTTCCAATAGGCTTCTTCATAATCATTATAATATGTACTATTAATTTCTAATGTATTAAATTGCTGTCCATACATTTCTAAATGATTCTCACTTTTAACATATATTACATCCCAATAATTTGTTTTATCTGTATTATATCCCATTGTTCCTATATGTATATTTGTATCTTTCAAGAAATCAATACCATTTATAAAATCTATATCAGTTATTTTATTTTCATCCAAACGAAGACTCACATTATCAGTTAAATATTTTACTATAACTTTATAAAAGTTTTCTATACTATTATCAATTATTTGACTATTTAATATATAGAACTTATATAATATGTCAGCTTTTTCTTTTTCTTCTTCTGCATTTTTGTAATTTTTTATAAAATCATTTAATAATCTTATAAAAGAGTCATTATTTATTGCTTGTTTCATATAATAATCTCTAAATAATTTTAAAAATACATCAATATCTATTGTCTCTATTTTACTACTTTCTTCGAAATAAATATTTACCTTATCAAATAAATGACCACCCATTATAATTTTAGCCCCCCCTATATTTATTCCTACTTTTACCTTATCAGATATATAATTATATATATTATGTTCTTCTGATAATTTATCCATATAAAATTCATCTTCGTAATCTAATAGTGATAAATTAGAATATGGAATTTCCTTCAAAGGATTTTCTTGATAAATAACACCACATACATTCTCCTTATATATATTATTATTATTAAATAGTAATCCATTTATCATATATTTATTATGATCGTCATAAATCGTATAAGTATTAAAAGGATTTTTATTTAATGCAAAATAATGACCACTTCCTACTAATCCCTTATAACAAATAACCGATTTTAAATCTAATTTTATAACTCTATATTTCAATTTATTAATTGAAGTTTCTTTATTTATATTATTTATTATTATTGTGTCTTCTATTTCTATTCTACTAACGTTCTTTTTAATATTAATAGTGCTTAAATCAATCCTATCTAATCCATAAATACAATAATTTAATTCATTTATATATGCATTCTTCTTCATACTTATATCTGTGTTTCTACATATAGGACAATTTAAACATTCTACATCCTTTTCTTCATAAATATTCTTTACGTAATTCTCAGTATTACTATTTACATTATTTGTCTTAACCATATCCACCAATTTATTATATATATTATAGTATCTATACATACAATTACTACATTTAAATTCATCTACTGTTATTTTATAAAATATACCTAATAGATTAACACGATTCTTTTTATCTAAAAACTCTATATAATGTTTTATATTTTGTGTGTTGTTTGATTTATTATAACCATTATATGATGGTAGAATATCATCGTATACATTCACTACATATTTAGTTTTATCTATTGTTGTATTAATTATTTCTAATAATATTTCTATAAAATCATTTACATCTGTATGTTTATATATATCAAAGTCAATACCACGCTTAGTTAAATATTGATTTAACAATTTTATAAAATCTTCTAAATCATAAGTCTCATATTTAGTATTAACTAATAAATGAATTAACATTTTTACCAATTCTTTATGTTCTTCATCATATGAATTCAAAACTAGTTGTTTCAAATTATATAAAAATATTTTACAGTTCTTCAATATTTGTATTGTTGATATTATATAACATATGTTTGATGAGTTTACTAATGTTCCTTCATTAGAAGTTGCAGTCTCTTTATTATGAGTTATTTTAGAAAGTTCAGCTGTATACGTCTCTAAATTATAATTACTATATAAGGCTAATTTATAATTTCTATATAAAATATTATTTATATTATTATTATTAGTTAATTCTAACAACAATTCTAATGGATACGTTTTTGTATAATTTTTTACTACATTTATATCTATATTATACTCACCTTCTTCTAACATATTTATTATTGATGTTCTTAGGTCTATTATAATATTATTAATGTTAAATGTAGTATCATACTCGTACCTTTCATATTCTATTTCATAATTATTTGCTTCTTCTTCATCTAAATATTTATTAAATAAATTATAATATTCTTCTTTATATTCAGTTATATTATTAGTTATGTCTTCACATTTCTTATCATCTTCATCATCCTTAGTTAAACTTAAATTCTCCTTATTTTCATTAGTAGGAATCCCTATAATAAATATGTATTTGTCATTTATTTCATAGTAATTATCTAAACATAAAATATTTATATAACTATCCAACTTTAAAACTGCTGTTTTATCTAAATAATGTTTTGGAATTATAATAATAAAATTTGTTTTTCTTAATTCAGCTACATAAAGTAAATCACTACTAAATATAATCTTACAGTCTTTTAATAAACAACCTTCATTAGGAAATATTATTTTAGCTTTATATTTAATACTATATTCAATATCATTACCCTTTATTTCTCCTATATTTCTATATATTAATTCAATACTATTCTTAATTACATAACCATCATAATTACATTTATTTCCTATTTTATTTTTTAATTGAGATGTTATAAGATTATCTATGGATTTTATTTGACTTATATCTAAGTATTTATTTATATTATTTAAATTAAGTAATACTTTTTCATTATATACACTTGTTAAATACATATATATATATATATAGAATATTATAAAAAAAAACATAACTTTAATTCAATTAATTGAATCATTAATTATACGGGATATATAAAATATTAGTATAAATGATACTACAAATTTTATTAAAGATAAAGCAAATATTCCTACTTTAAATTTATAATTATATATATATATTATTTTATCAAATATAGATTCATTCTTTACATTATTCATCTCTTCCTCTGGACTGACTTTTACAAACAATAAATTATCCATAAGTGATTTTATTAATTCATTCAAAAAATGAGCTACTGTAAACGAAACTGTTGCAACTATTACTCTATTTTCTACTAGAAATCTACGAAAATCCATAATATTAAAAGGATTTAAAGTATATTTTTCTAATTCATATTGTGGTGTAAATGGATCAGACATACTATATTATTATATATAAAAAATAATTTATTTTATTATATAATAATGGAATTACTTTATTTACTCATTATATTAATATTTATTATATTAGTATTATTATTACATATACATAAACCTTCACATAGATGTAAAAATAAAATTAAAATTATTTAATACATTATTTAACTTTAATAGTATAATTAATATTATATAGTTTTTTTATCTTTTCTGATAACAATATATCTATAAATTGTAATAACTTTTTATAACATTTATTTATTGTAACTTCAGACACTTTACACAACTTAGATATTTGCTTCTTTGATACATTTAACTTACATACATAACATATAAAATATAATATACCTGTAGCTATTGCAGGTGGTGTATTTTCTGATATATCTGGTAAGTATTGGACTTTTTTACACATTAATAACATTAAATCTATATATTTTTTTTCAATGTTTAATGATGAACAAAATCGTGGTATAAAGTTATCTGGTGTTATTATATTTAATTTATACATTAAAGTATTCTTAATATAATTATTTAATTCTAATAGTTTTTTACGCCCCTGTGTTATATGACTCTGATCAATGTTAAATATCTGAGCTATTTCTTTTTGACTCCTCGATACATTATTAATATTTAATGACGCCATTAAACATGTTGCAACTAAAGCATCCCTATTTATTCCACGTGATATCTTAATATCACGGACATCTTTATAAATCTTTTTAGCATGATCTACTATCATTGGGTTTATATTATTATTTGTTGCTATAATACTCAAATTCTCAAATATAGACAATATTGCCCTATCATTATAATTACTTGTTATATATTTATGTATTGTTCTTAATCTACGCACCTCTATACTATTTCCTTTTCCTCCTATCATTGTTCCTAATGACATATTACATAGTAAATTATTTACAGGCATTCCACAACGTGTTGGATCTGATGATTTACTATCTTCTGAACCATAGTATCTCCATTCCGCATTTGTATCTATGTGTCTACCATTATTTTCACCACATTCATTACACCATTTAAAACCATCTTCTATTTTAAAATCTACCACCATACTACATCTATTACATATATCTATATCATTATCAACATTTTCTTCTTTTTCTTCTACTTTATCATTAAAAGATTCATCCACACTATCGTACAAATCCCACAATTTTTCCATTTCATATTATCTATAATTATTATTTCAATTTTAAATATTATTAAATCTTTCTTTAAATAATTTTATACCTATTCTTTTTTTTTATGTGCGTATATAATATATATGAATATCTCATATGATAATAATGAAGGTTTTGCAATAGAAGGTATTACTGAATCAACTACTCTTTCTAAATTATTCTTTTCAAAAAAAAATGTTGAATTAATACATCAAAAAATTATTACTACAATTAAAAATAAATATAATCATACTATTTCTAAACAATCTGATAATGAACTTCTAATTATTATGAGAAATATTTACCTTAATAACGCAAAAAACACCTTTACTAATGTTGCAGAACTTAAAATAGAATTAAAAACCTTAAATAGTTACGTTATAGATTGTTGTATAAACACTATTAAAAATAATATTAAAACACATATTAATTATGTAAATACTCTTGATAAAGATACACACTTACCGATTAACTGGCAAAATAAAAGTTCATTACCTGAACAAACCAGTATAAAAGGCCACAATAGTCTTGAATTAAAACACTTTTTCTAATCCGATTTTAATTTATTATAAAAACACAACACATTTACTAATATTACTATTGTTAATATTAAACATATTATTACCAATATAAACACTATGTATAAAAAAATAAACAACGAGTTTAAATAAGTCTTTATATACTCCATATACTTCTTTATTTCCTTATTCTCTAACAACTTATTACACATATCTCCTATTAATCTATTATTCATTTACTTATCTAAAATATTTTATATTTACAAAATTAACTATTAAATTTAACTATTATATTTAAATATTTATTTAATTATTGTTTTCATATCAGGACTCAATGTCCCTAGATACTTAGGATTAGATACATTATAACTATAACATTTTGTAGTAGATGGTATATAAATAACTTCAGTTCCATCTTCTAATGTAATTATATTTCCGTTATATTCTATTTCAAGATTACTATTCTCCTCTGTCTCTTCTACTACTGTTTCTTCTTCAGATTTTTTAATTACAGGTGTAGTATGAATTGTTCCATAAGTTTGTTTATACTTATGACGTCTACAATATGCACAATCATCTTTCTTTGTTCGACGACATTGTTCTCCCTCTGCGGATATTGCTTCACAACGCACTATTGGCTCCGGTATTTTTAACTTTCTTTTTTTTTTTGGTTTATAAATTGTGCTTTCCGTATTATTAATCAATCCATATGTTTCCGCTATTTCTACGAAATTCAAATTTTCTGTTTCACATATTCTTGATATTAATGCTATTACTTGCTGTTTTACACACTTATTAAAAGCATGCATAACTTCATCAGAATTTACATCATCCATTTTATTTACACAAAAATAAAAATCAATTTTAAAATTTTTAACAATTTTTTTAAATATATTTAAAATTCAGATTGAGTATCTGATTCAGTAGTTTCTAATAAAGCATCTGTTTCATGTTCTTTAGACTCTTCTGTTTCTTTATGTTCTTTTCCTTCATATCCTTTTACTTCACCACCAACAGCAAAACCACTGGTTGCATTTAATCTCATTTTAGTCAATTCAGTTTTCAAATCTTCTTTTTGGAATTCGGAATATAAATCATCAAATAAATTTATTTGGTATACTACTAAAAATGTTATTATTACCCCTTTTTCTACATCAAAATCTTTAATCTTTAACGTATATACTTTATAAATAGCAAAATTTACACAAATTACCATTATAAATATAAATAAAGCCTTCTTCCAAGCCAAATTTACTAATTTATTAATCAAATAATTAATCAAGAATATAATTGGTGATATCACTAATGAACCAATTGCCATCCACTTTAAATCATCTGTAGTTTCAGTTTTATGAATATTTAATTCATGAATGTCTTCATCTTTATCAAATTTTTCATTTTTTATGCCGTATCTTATAATATCTTCAAGTGTCATTTTATGACCTAAATGCTGATCATTATTATCATAATAGTTTTCGATTGCTGTTTTTAAGTTTGTAATTAAATCGGAGCTCCATTTTGGTTTATTTAACTCTGCAACATTAAGTTTATCAGCAAACTTTGGTGGTTTGGATATATTTTTATTATCAACATTTAACAAAGATATGTTTGCCGCACTCATCTTTATATATATATATATATATTATATAAATTAAATTTAAAAAAAAATTAATAATTATATAAACATATGAAAACAAGTTTTAAAAACGCTATTAAAAATTATTATGAATATGATTTACAATACCTTGGTGAAGAATTTACACATAATCTTAATATAACTGACTTACGAACCAATGATACCGATTTCTTACACACTATATTTATTAAATTAAATATACCAGCAATATATTCTTCTATTGAACGCCAATTTAAATGGAATAAATATTTAGGATTAAATATGTTACAAGAAATATCTTGTTCTATTAACTTTAATAATTCTATTGAAAATATTTCATTATATACTTACAGTGAATGGATGTTTATATGGTACGAAATTAATTTAGACGGACAGGAAAAACAAAACTATTATAATTCAATTGGTCACATAAAAGAATTATATGAACCAGAAAACAGTTTTAATAGAAATGGATTCTACCCCATATCACACATCAAAAAACAAACATATAAATGGAAACTAAATGATAATAATATAAAACAAGCCACTTCTCAACCATTAGTAAAAGATTATAATTATAATAAACCACCTTCTATCAGTAGTAAAACATTATATATTCCTCTTAATTTTAGTTTTTGTAATCTTATTGATGACTCTTTACCATTAGAAGTTATTAAAAGTATAACTATAAAGGTTAAAACCCGGCCTCCTGAAGATTTATATACTGTGCTATTAGTTCCTGAAGATTTCGTATTAAATACTAATAATAATAACATTACTACCTCAAATATAAATAACGAAGTTATTATACCTTCCACAATAAATTTCATTAATAATACTATTCCTGTATTCTCTTCAAACATTCATTACATCGAAGATACATCTGATACAAGCAATATATCTATTTTCGATGTATTAATGAATAATTATAGAATTAAACCAGTCATTAATACATTAACCAGTATTAACCATTTTATGAGTAATAATAATGATATAGAACTATCAAATATAGAAGACTCTATT
>CEQY01012565.1_pt1 | contig 12335 bp, 10 predicted proteins | sample 361391 | NCBI WGS metagenome assembly CEQY01 (sample SAMEA2621075, study PRJEB7988) | marine metagenome | isolation source: saline water (ENVO:00002010), including
CAGCAGAAGCGTTTATTTTATCTTGTAGTTTTTTAAAAAGTTTATTTAATTTAGCCATTCTTTTTCCAAGGCCGGATGGATTAAAGTCATGACAAGGTTCGTGCGCTAATAAATTTCTAGTTAAAAAACGACCTAATTTTTCACTAATTTTCACAGTTGTAGTCATTGTATATAATTATATATTATAGATATAATATATAATTGAATAAAACATTATTCTCATAAAAAGTTTTTTAAACTAATATTTAATACGTGTTTTTTTTGTTTTCTTTTTTTGAGGACATTGGGATATATAATGTATTTATACTTAGACGCCTAAAATTCCTAATAATAAGTCCAAAATAACTTTACCAAATATTTTATTAAATTGATCCAATAAAATATTTAAAATTAAGAGTAATATGGCCTCTTATAACCTATATAAACCCGATATATTTAAAATAAAAGATGATAATTTATGGAAAGAATATCTAGATAAATATGGATATGTAGTAATAGAAAATGTATTAACACAAGAAAATATAGAAAAATACTTTCAACAATTTGCTAAGGACTGGAAATATGTATCACCTAACTTCGATTTTCATAATAAAGATACATGGGTTATTGAAAATACCCCCATGATGTGGAATAAAGGAATGATATATAGTAGTGGACTGGGACAATCAGATTTTCAATGGATGCTTCGCACTGATAAAAATATATTGGAAATATGGGAAACACTACATAATACAAATGAACTTGTAGTAAGCTTTGACGGGTTCTCTATATTTCTCGATAAAAAACAAAAACCCGGTATGTGGCTTCATGTAGACCAGCTTTCAACTGATAATATTTATTCTATTCAAGGAGCATATAACTTCTTTCCCGTCGATGAAAATGACTCTGGATTTGTTGTTGTCCCTGAATCTCATAAAACATATAAAACAAAAGAACCAGATGATGGAAAACATAGAAGTAATTTTGATTGTCTTAGTAAAGATGACCCACATGTAGAAAAAGCAGTTAAGTTGTTAATACCAGGAAATAGCTTTATCTTATGGAATTCAAAAACAATTCATGCGAATGTAGGAATGAATAAACTATCAACTAGATTTAATCGATTAACATCATATATATGCTATTTCCCTAAGACTCAGCGCGATAAAAGTAATTTAAAAAAAAGAATGGCTGGTTATTTTAATGGTGATAATTGTGGACATTTTGCCATTTATCATAATATAAAGAGGCATCCATATGGACAAAAGACTAGATATGAGGGTCGCGGTTTTAAAAATATAGAACCTACTCTTACTGAGGATGGTAATATACCAGAAGAACGCCTAAGACTAATATAATTAACATACACATTTTATCTTATCATTTGTTTTATCATTAGTTTTATCGGGACCTTGATTATTTAATTTAATATTAGAAGAAGCCTGTTTTTTTGAAATGTCAGGAAGATTTTCTATAATTTGGAGAAATAGTTTATCTACGTTTCTTCCAGTTCGTGCTGAAGTTTCAATTAAATCTAATTTATTTTCATCGGTATATTTTTTAGTTTCATCAAAGTCAATTTTCCTTGAATCAACAGAGTCTGTTTTATTACCAACAAATATAATATATGCGTCAGATAATATATTTCTAATTTCATTATACCATTTCTTAGCTTCATCTAAACTCTCAGGATTAGTTATATCATATACAATAATTACTGCGTCAGAGGACCTATAATACATAGGAGCTAGGCTATGATATCTTTCTTGTCCAGCTGTATCCCATATATCTATAATTACTTCTCTCTCATCTTTAAAAACAGGAACACTTAAAAATGCTGCTCCAATTGTAGACTCAGTATATTCAAAGAATATTTTTCTTATATAACGTGTGGCAAGTGAAGATTTACCAACTCCACAACATCCTAAAATAACAACCTTGTAATGAACTCGTCTATCCATTATATATAATTAAATATTGAAAAAAATTGAACTAGACATATTAGATATATGTAATATATATGACAACTTTAAAAGGAATGAGTTTATTCTCTGGAATGGGAGGAGATACATTAGGTATGATAAATGCTGGTGTAGATGTTATTGCTTATAATGAAAAGGAGAAAGTATTTTGTGAAACTCATAAAATGAATTTTGAAGATTGTAAATTAATTGGAGAGAATGGAAAAAGTAATATATCAAATATACCAGATAGTGAGTTTTTAAAATATAAAGATTTAATAGATATATTATTTGCTGGATTTCCATGTCAATCCTTTAGCACTGGAGGAAAGCGGAAAGTAGATGACCCAAGAAACACTTTATTTCGCGAGTTTGTAAGGGTAGCGGAGTTAACAAATGCTAAAATAATTATAGGTGAAAATGTAAAGGGTTTACTAACAAAAAAGACAGAAACAGGTGAATTATATATTAATATTATTGTTTCAGAATTTGAGAAATTAGGTTATAGTGTTAAATTTCAAGTGCTTCAATGTCATAAGTATGGTGTTCCACAAAAAAGAGAAAGATTGGTTATTATTGGTATAAAAAATGAACATTTGGATAAATATAACTTGGAATTTCCAGAAGAAGATACTCCTAGAAAAGAGAATTGGCAAAATCTAAGGAATATAGTAAATTTCACTATGGAAGGGACTATGAAAATTGATAAGAAAGTATTTGATTTTGAAAAGATACCCGAAGAATGTATTATAAAAAATATGAAAAATAAGCAACTTGCTAAAGGAGCTCATCCTTATTTGGTTATGAAAAAAAATATAGAGAATAAAACATATGCTGAGAAATCATATGAAACATTATTTTCATTTGGAAAACGTGATTCGCCAATTCATTGTGAAGTAATAGATATTAGACAACCATCTAAGACAATTATATGTACATATGATCATCAACCTAGGTTCTTTGTTCCTATAAAAAATCATCATGGAGAATATCTAAGAATGTTAACTCCAGATGAATTAAAGCAAATTCAAGGTTTTCCTAAAGACTATAAACTAGGTGGTAATCAAAAACAGCAGATTATTCAAATTGGAAATGCTGTACCGCCTATTTTAATTGAAAAAATTGTACAAACAATTATAAATAAATAAGGTAATAAATTATTAATATAGAATATTAATATAGAGCAGCCTGAGACAAATTAACAATGAATAATTTATCCATATTAGCTTTATAAGTAGGTCTTGGATATACAGACATAAATCCGGGCATATTATTATATTTTTTTTTTAGTTCTTGAAGTTCTTTATTGAAATCTTTAAGCCAACCCATACTACTTTCAATAATGGTTCGGCCATTAAAGCCGTATATTGCCGGTGGAATATTTGGTCGTTCTATAGTAGTTTTTTTATAAATTTTTCCTGTATGAAATATAATATAAAAGGCATTTTCACTTGGGCAGGTATCATTAAAATATACTGTTTTTGAGTCAGTTTTTTTAATCTCCAATAATAACATTCCAGGTTCGCCATTATGAAGTAAGTTATGGTTTCTGATGTCATCTTCGGATGGTTTAAAATCCTCATGACCAGGAAGATTTATCCTAAAATCATATGGTTGTTGTGAACTTGCCTCAGTAAATACTAGATTTAACGAAGATATCGCATTACGTACAGTACTAATACAAGTTCTCTCAGCAATTTGAGTATTACCATTAGAAGTTTTCATGGAAAATACTTCTGATGCTCCCGCAGTTGCGCGAACGGTAGAAAGGATCTGGTTAAAGAGAGTATTGGAAATACTACAGAGAGTCATGTTTAGGCTATGAAGGGAACTAAATTAGTATTTCAATTTTATAAAAAATTGAAATAAAAAATATATTATAATTAACATATAATGGCATCAAGCAAAGATTACAAATTTCTGGAAATGGCTGCTCAAGAGTCTTACAAGTCTCCATGTCAAATGAGACATGGATGTATAGCTGTTACAAGTGGGAAGGTAATGGCGCGAGGACATAATCATTATAGGTCATATTCAAGAGATGGACTTATAAGAAATTGTTGTACTTGTCATGCCGAGAGGCATGTTATTCAGAAGTTAAATAAACGTATCCAGGTAGGGCAGGCCAAAGGCGCAAAAGGCTAGAAAGATTTATAAAAAAACTACTCTTTATATAGCGAGAACAGGAAGTGATAGTGAATATAAAAGATCGGACCCATGTAAAGAATGTTATAAATTAATAGAAGAACATGAAATAGATAAGATAGTATTTAGTGGAGAGAATGGAGAAGTAAGTGTATGTAAAGTAAAAGATTATACAACTGATCATGTAACACATGGAAACAGATTTATTTGTAATCGTACATAAAATATGTACAATTACAATATTATTTTTAGTTAATAATTAATAATATTAATAATTTATTATTAATATGGATATTTCATTTAAAAAAAAAGAAATTACTATCACTCTTAAAGAAATCTCTGTAAATAATGTAAATAAATTTATTATAGAATATTCTCTTTTTCTCTCTACATTGGATGAAGGTAAAGATAAAACCCTTCGGTTCATTGAGGACCATTGTAAAGTAGTAGAAGATAAGGCTCCAATGATGTTTACCATGATGTTGTTTAAGCATTTTAAGACCGAACATCATAAGCATATAAAAAATATTGAGTTCTGTTTTAAGAGCAAGAAGATGTATAAATTATTTAATATGGTAATAAATATGTTTCCACCAAAGCAACCATATGAGACTATTATGTTAATAAAACCTACAAGTATTCAACATGAAGAAATATAATTATAAATCCAAGAAATCCAAAAATTGGACATTTTTTTAAAAATAAAAAACGCCATTTTCAAAAATTTTAGGGTTATTTTTACCGTTTTTTTGTTTAAAAAAAATGTCCAATTTTTGGATTGATTTATCTAGATAGTGTAGTAAAAAAAATATCGTTAGGTAAAAAACATGTAGGGATTTTCTCTAGGGAAAAAATCGTTCCAAAAAATAGGATTTTTTTTGGATCCAGTTTTTTGAAATTTAGACTTTTTGTTAGCATTTTATGCTAATTTTTAAGGGAAAAAGTCTAAATTGGAATTTTCTATAATTAAAGTTTTGGAACCGGCATGATTATTAATCAGATTTAATAAATAAAATATTTGCTATTTACACCATGATGAAAATTTAGACTTTTTGGTAAAAATGATAAAAAATTTACATTTAAAAATAAATATCAATTAATATTAAATGATAAATGCTCAAAATAAAAGTGATAATGAAAAAGTCATTTACACCATAACTTCAAAAAAAGCAAATGCTAAAGGTTTAGAAAAAGTCTCAAATGGAACTCACCAACAATTTTATTGTAAACATTGTCACTATACTGCTAAGAGAAAATGTGACATACAAAAACATTTTAACACGGAAAAACACAAAAGAAACACAAAAAATTCTTCAAATAATGTAAAACAGGCGGATAAAATGGGTAATTATATATGTGAATGCGGAAAATCATATAAACATGTATCGAGTTTAGCTAGACATAAAAATATATGTTCGGGGAATGTATATACAAGTAAGTTAGTGACAGTTTTGGAGGAGAATAATAAGTTACAAGAACAGATAATAGAGATGCAGAAGGAGGTAATAGAGAGTCAGACAAAAGGGAGTACTTTAATAGAGAATGCTGTAATAAATAATAATAATAACAGGGTAATAAATATTCAGATGTTTTTAAATGAACAATGTGCTGATGCTATGTCCATACAAAATTTTACCCAAGACTTAATAGTAACAATAGATGATTTAGATAAAAACAAAAAGGATTGTATAACAAATATAGTATTGAAGAGTCTAAAGCCTCTTACAATAAAAGAGCGTCCATTTCATTGTAAGAATGTAAAGAGACAAGAGTGGTATGTGAAGGATGAGAATGATGGATGGGAGGAAGACAATGGAGAGAAGGTAATACAGAGTACAGAAAATGGAATAATAAAGAAATGGGCAAAGGAGTTTGAGAAAAAGTATCCTGAATGGATGAAAAATGAAGGTTTACAAGAAAAATATTGTAAAATTGCCGGTTCTACATCATGCGAATTGCCTGAAAAACTAAAAATTAAATTATTGGCGGAATTAGGCGAAGAAGTATTAATAGATGGTATTTAATTTATTATTAAATATATTAAATTAAATTAATCAACCTCTTCAATTGTTGGGGCATTAGAGCTATTTTCTTCACTAGGCATACCTTGAGCGGCAGCAGCTTGTTTCATCTGTTCCATTTGTTCTGGGGTCATATTTTTCATAAGGTCTTCCATATTCATACCGCCTGGCATACCACCTGGCATACCGCCTGGCATACCACCTGGCATACCTTGTTGTCCTTCATGTAGTTTGGACATAATTGGAGAACAAACTTCCTCAAGATCTTTCATCATTGAATCAATTTCATCTTTTTGAGCAGATGTGCCTGCTGAGTCTAGCCATTCTTGACATTCTTTCAATTTATTCTCAACAGTCTCCTTTTCATCATCTTCCAGTTTATCTCCCGAATTTTCAACCGCATTCTTTACGGAGAATAGATAACTTTCAAATTTATTCTTTGCTTCAACCGTCTCCATCATTCTCTTATCATCTTCGGCAAATTGCTCGGCTTCCTTTACCATTCTTTCAATATCTGCTTCATTAAGACGACCATTATCGTTCTTAATAGAAATATTCTTAGTAGCTCCACTCTTTTCTTCTGAGGCAGTAACAATAAGCATACCATCGGCGTTTACATCATACTTTACCTTAATCTGTGGAACTCCTCTTGGCGCTGGAGAAATACCTTCTAGCAAAAACTCACCAAGTTTATTACAATCGCTGACCCTTGCTCTTTCACCCTCATAAACTACAATATTAGCTCCTGGCTGATTATCAGCATATGTAGAGAATGTTTGCTCTTTACTACATGGAATAGTAGAATTTCTCTCTATAAGTTTAGTCATAATACCTCCAGCAGTTTCAATACCAAGACTAAGAGGCAAAACATCTAGAAGAAGAATATCATTAATTTCATTACTTTTATCTCCATTTAGGATAGCGGCCTGGACTGCTGCTCCAAAAGCGACACATTCATCTGGATTAACACCCTTATTAAGTTCTTTACCATTGAAGAATGATGAAAGCATTTCTTGAATCTTGGGAATACGAGTAGAACCACCAACAAGAACAATCTCATCGATATCAGTCTTACTTTTCTTAGCATCAGTTAATACTTTCTCAACTGGTTCAAGAGCTTTACGGAAAAGGTCTGAACAAAGGTCTTCAAATCTGGCTCTTGTAATAGAACTATTAAAGTCAGTGCCATCATAAAGAGAATCAATTTCAATTGAAGCAGTAGCGGCAGATGATAGACTACGCTTAGCCTTTTCACATGCTGTTCTAAGACGTCGCATAGACCTTTTATTATCAGTCATATCCTTTTTAAATTTTCGTCTAAATTCAGTGGAGAAATGATGAACAAGGCTATTATCAAAGTCTTCACCTCCCAAGTGTGTATTACCTGCTGTGGCTTTTACTTCAAAAATACCATCATCTAGAGTAAGTAGTGAAACATCATGTGTTCCTCCACCACAATCAAAAATCAATACATTTTTCTCTCCATCAGCTTTATTATCTAGACCATAAGCAATACACGCTGCTGTGGGTTCATTAATAATCCTAAGACAATTAAGTCCAGCAATTGTTGCTGCGTCTTTAGTTGAAGAACGTTGAGAATCATTAAAATATGCTGGAACAGTAATTACAGCATCAGTAACAGTTTCGCCGAGAAATGCTTCAGCAGTTTCTTTCATTTTAGTAAGGATCATTGAGGATATTTCTTCTGGTGTAAAATTCTTCTCTTCATCTTTATGTTGAACCTTAATAACAGGTTTATCATTATCTGAAATAATATCATATGAAAAATGCTTCATATCAGATTGTACTGAGTCATCAGAAAACTTTCTACCAATAAGGCGTTTAGCGTCATAAACAGTATTTGTAGGATTAGTGGCTACCTGATTTTTGGCAGAGTCACCAATAAGTCTTTCTGTATTAGTAAAGGCAACATAACTAGGGGTAGTTCTATTACCCTGGTCATTTGAAATGATTTCAACTCGACCATTTTGAAATACACCAACACATGAGTAAGTTGTTCCAAGGTCAATTCCAATAGCAGGCATCTTAGTATAGAATGATCTGTATTTTTTAAATAAATTTAATATATAATTTATTAAATATATTTGCTATGGATATAAATTCGATACATATTAATTCCGTATACTTCAACAGGACTTTATGAATATGGACAATATAATGATTTTTATTTATATAAGAATACATTAAAGAAATTTTTATTGATACATAATAAAGAATTTGAGTATATATTAGTTTATACTTAACAAAAATCTGCGTGTTCAATAGCAATAAAAGGATATATTGGATAGAAAGAAGGAACGTTGTGAGACTAAATAAACTAAATAAAAGTTTAAATATTATAGTAGAAATTATAATTTTCCAAAGATACTACATTTATATTGGATGGTTGAAAGCACAATTTGTAGTTTAAGTTGTAAACCAAACAAATTTGTAAATATACGAATTGAGCAAATGTTAACGCATATATTTTTTCTACATTTATAAAGTAAAATAAAATATAAAAGAAATTTTATATTTTATTATAATGAAAATAGGATTATTAATTCCGTCAACTTCAAAAGGACGAGATAATTGGAAAACATATAAAGACACGTATTTATATGTGAGTACATTAAAGACCTTTTTATTAACATATAATAAAGAGCATGAGTATGTGTTTTATATTGGTATAGATAAGGGAGATCGTATATATGATGATAAACAATCAAAAGAGAAATTTTATCAATATGCGAAAGTGATGAAGAGTATTTCAATAAAATTTGTATACATGGATGGGATAAAGAAGGGGCATTTAACGGTAATGTGGAATCGTTTATTTAAGATAGCTTATGATGAAGGATGTGATTATTTTTTTCAATGCGGAGATGATATCGAATTTAAAACAGATAATTGGGTGAATGATTGTATTGATGTGTTACAGAAGGCAGACAATGTGGGATTAACGGGACCAATAAATAATAATCCATATATATTGACACAGAGTTTTGTTTCACGAAAGCACATGGATATATTTGGATATTATTTTCCAGAAGAGATAATAAATTGGTTTTGTGATGATTGGTATAATAGTGTATATAAAAAAATGAATTGTTTTTATCCACTGCGAAATCATTATTGTGCGAATATAGGTGGACAACCCAGATATGATATTAATAATGAGAAGTATAGTTCAATTGAACATTTTAGAAAAAGAAGAGAAGAGATGGGAAAACATTGTGAAAAGATTGTGGAGAGAGATTATGAAAGAATAAAAGATAAGATTAAATAATGAGATTAAATAATGAGATTAAATAATGAGATAAAATAAATAATTTTATATAAAGATAATAATTAATAATTATATAAAATGAAAAATGTGGTTATATGTGGCTGTGTAAAAAATTGCGAGAAATATATAGAAGGTGTATTTAAAAATATAAAAATAATATCGGCGTATTGTAATTTAATAAAAATTGTGATATCATTTGATATGTCGGATGATAAAACATTGTTTAAATTATGTGAATATAAAAAGAAATTTAATATGGATATTATTATAAATAAGAACCCATTACATGGTAATAGAGTAGTAAATATAACAAATGCAAGAAATAAGTATATGGAACATTTAAAAGGAATAAAAGAGAATATAGATAAATTTATTGTGATGGATTTTGATGATGTGTGCTCAACAAAAGTAAATGAATTAACAATAAGTAAAGTTTTTAATGATATTGATAAAGGTAATTATGAGAAATGTTGTATAACATTTAACAATGAAAGATATTATGATTATTGGGCATTATCATTGGAAGAATATATATATAGTGTTTGGCATACAAATAATCCACAAAAAATGATGTATGAAATGAAAGAAATTTTATATGAAAAAATGTCAAAGTGCGAGGATTATATAGTGGTTGATTCTGCGTTTAATGGTTTTGGTATATATGATTATGATACCTTTAAAGATATAATGTATGATTATAATATAAACTTAGGAATTTTTGATAAAAAAAAACTTGGTTGTTTACAAAGAAGAGGATATTTAATTCAAACTCGAGGAATTGACTGTGAGCATAGATTATTTCACTTAAAGGCGAGACAAAATAATGGAAAGATAATAATAATAAAAGACTGTTTATTTAAACCATATTATGGTGAACACGCGGCATTTCTATATAAAAATGAAGCAAAGAAAAAGATATATGTTTGTCATTATACGCCGCTTAAAGAGAGAAAAGAATCATTTATTCGACAGTCTGAAAAGATAAATATAGAAGAGATGGTAATATTTTTAGAAAAAAATGATAGAGAGAGAATAGATAGAAATAATTTGAATATTTTTGATACAAATAAATTAAAGATGAGTGAAATAAGTTTATTTTTAAAACATTTGGATGGGATGAAGATGATATTAAGTGATGATAATAATAATTATGGAATTTTAATGGAAGATGATTGTATTTTTAAAGAAAATTTTTTACATTATTTGATAGAATATATGAAAAGTTTACCAAAAGAATTTGATATCATATATCCGGGATATTTTCCATTTTCAGATTATTATAAACAGTGTACTGGAAACATTAATCCTATAAGCGATGAAATGATTGGTGTAAATCGTTATTTTTATAATATGACAAATAAGATGGTATTTCCATGGACGGGAAATAATAAAGGAACGGATTTTTTTATAATATCAAAAAAATGTTGTAAATTAATATTAGATGATATAGAAAAGAAGCGAAGATTGAATGAAAAAATGTCAAAACCGATAGACCATTATTTGGGTACATTTTTATTTAATAATAAAGCAAATGTATACTGGACAAATGATAATATAGTAGAACATGGATCATTGACAATATTTAAAAATTCGATGGAGGGGCGACCAAATTGTTTAAAGGGTGTATAGTAAAAAATATAAAATAATTAATAAACATATATATGTTTATTTATATAAACATTTTATAATAAATAATAGAAATGAGTTTTGATATAGTAATTCCGTTGCTTGATTTAAGTTATTGTATTACGATTAAATAATTAAATATATTTATGAATTAATTATTTAAAGTGTTTATTCAGTTGATAACTTAATTGAAGCTCCCCCATCCATTATATAATTTGAGCCAGTCATAAAATTATTACTAATAATATAATAAACAAATTCAGAAACATTTTGAGGTGTTCCAATATTACCCAATATATGTTTATTAGCTAATTGAGCAATTTTATTAGTTTCATTTCCATTGCCAACATGACCGCGCGTTAATCCACTTCTTAACATCTTTGTATCAATTGCTCCAGGAGAAATACTATTCACGCGAATGTTAAAGTTAGCCAATTCTAACGCCATATTTTTTGTTAATCCAACTAACGCTGATTTAGAACAGGCGTATGCTGATATGTTATTAGATGTTACTTGAGAGTGTACAGAACCAATGTTAATAATATTAGGGTTATTACTCTTTTTCAAAAGATTTAATCCATATTTTGCAAATAAAAATGTGGGACGCAAATTACAATTCATAGTATTATCCCAATCATCAACATTTAACTCCCAAAGAGGTTTACAAATTTGAATCGCGGCATTATTAACAATACAATCTAATTTATTTATTTGTAAAGTATTCATTAATTGTTCTACCTTTTCGGGATTACTTATGTCACATTGAATGAATTTATCTATATATTGAATATTTGTATTTTCAACAATATCTATTCCAATAACAAACCAATTATATTTTTTAAATTGTTTTGAAATGGCTTGTCCAATATCTCCATTTACTCCCGTTATTAAAACATTATTTGTAATATTTAATCCATTCAATTTATGTAATTGTTCTGCTAATACAAAATCACTTTCCACATCAATGTCGCTCGATTCAATATCATTCATTATATGAATATATGGTTTATTACCTATTCTATGATGTCTTTCAAATAAAACATCTTTTTTGAAAATATATAGACACGAATTTTCCTCATATAAAGGTTCAAGATTTTGTGTGGGAATGAGTTCATTTGGGTTATGATTTAATGCTGATACATTATTATTTTGATTTGTATATAATCTCGTTTGAAGTTGTTTTGCTGTAAACAAGCTATCATAACCATCCTTTTCTTTTTCCATAAAAGTTTTAATACATTCATCAATTGTTTCTACTTTTAATAATGGATTTGTAACATGTGTTTGTAAATAATAATCATAATCTAAATTCAT
>CEQY01083792.1_pt1 | contig 12326 bp, 15 predicted proteins | sample 361391 | NCBI WGS metagenome assembly CEQY01 (sample SAMEA2621075, study PRJEB7988) | marine metagenome | isolation source: saline water (ENVO:00002010), including
CTCTCATTTCTGGATACTTGACCTATAAGCAATATAACAGGCGTTGAGTCTTGAAAAGCGGTGTGTATTCCATTTGATGCGTTTGTCGCACCTGGACCTCGTGAGACAAGGCAAATTCCAGGCTTGTTTGTCAACTTAGCATACGCATCAGCCATATTTGCAGCACCGGACTCATGTCGGGTTGTTATTAATTGTATTTTATCTTTGTGATTATATAGGCCATCCATTAGACCGAGATAGCTCTCACCTGGGACACAAAATACTGTATCGACTCCGTTAGTAAACAATTGGTCTGCTAATAAATGACCACCAATTTTCTTATTATTTTTTGTCATGGAAATTATATTATACGCTTCTAATTAAACCACCGTCTACTCTTATATTACTCCCGTTGATATAACTTGCTTTCTCACTTGCTAAAAAGCACAAAACACTGGCAAATTCCTCAGGCGTTCCATATCTTCTAATAGGTATTTCGTTTGATGAAATTGATATTGCCTCATCATATGAGACTCCAAGCGACTTTGCTCTTTGTGTGTTTACCTCCAATGTCCGCTCTGTAGTAATTCGCCCTGGCATCACTGTATTTACTGTTACACCATGCTCTGCTATTTGGTTTGAGAGGGTTTTCATAAAACCTGTTACAGCAGGTCTTATTGTATTGGAAACTGATAAGTTATCAATTGGCTGGATAACGCCTGATGATGTTATTGTAATAACCCTACCCCAATTTTTTTCAATCATGCTTGGTATGAGGCTATTTGTTATTCTTATGGTATTTAAAAGTATAGATTTAACGAAGAGCTGTAATACATTGTTATCTGTATCAATTGGATTTGATGGCGGTGGGCCGCCAGTATTATTAATTAGTATATCATATTTTCTATCACTAATACCCGCTATAAGTGAACTGACGTCATTATCTTTCGTTAAATCTGCGATAACAAAATCTGAACTTACCTTGTGCGCTTGTAAAATTTCTTCAGATACGATTTTGAGTTTTTCGGAGTCCCTTGCAATTAATGTAGTATTGCATCCCTCTGAGGCTAGAGAATGTGCTGCAACCTTACCAAGACCGGATGACGCACCAAAAATAATTGCATTCTTCGCTTTTAATCCAAGATCCATAGTTATCCTATTGAGTGGTGCCCCTGGCCGGACTCGAACCAGCACGCCCGAAAGCAACAGATTTTGAGTCTGTCGTGTCTACCAATTTCACCACAGGGGCAATTTAAGTCCTGAGCAATAAATTAAATAGCTTGCTCGTTCTTCTCGCCGGTCCTTATTCGGATGGCAGAGTCAATATCCCACATAAATATTTTACCATCACCAATCTTCCCAGTATTTGCAGCTTCTGAAATTGTTTCAATCACTTTCTCAGAGATACTCTCTTCACAAACAACCTCAATTTTAAATTTTGGAATGTAATTGATCTGATATTCCGCACCTCTATATATCTCTGTGTGACCTTTCGTTCTTCCAAAACCTTTTGACTCCGTAACTGTCATACCCATAACACCGACATCATGCAGAGCCGTTCTGACATCTTCAAGTTTATGCGTCTGAATAATTGCCATTATCATTTTCATTTTTTATACTCCCCAAGTATTTTATAGTTTATAGCCTGTTTCACCATGCGCCCTGTAGTCAAGACCTTCAACCTCATCCTCATCCTCAACTCTTAGCCCGGTCACTGCCTTAGTAATACTTACAATTACTACTGTTGCAATAACACACCAAACAAGTGTTGCAAATATACCTGTTACCTGAACTCCAAGTTGACCCATGACAGTTACACCATCACCTAGACCAACGCCGCCAAAAGTTGGGCTGATAAGAAACGCAACAAGTAAAGTACCGGTCGCACCACCAACACCATGAACTGCGAATACATCCAGTGAGTCATCAATGTTAAACTTAACTTTTATAAGATCTACACAATAATAACAAATAACACCACCCGATATGCCTAAAATAAATCCTCCCATTGGGCCTACATAGCCTGAAGCTGGGGTGATGGTTGCCAAACCTGCAATAGTCCCTGTAACAAGACCGACTAGGCTTGGCTTACCAAACCTTAGCCATTCAATGATTAGCCAGACTAAAGATGCAGTAGCTGCTGAAATATGAGTGACAAGCAATGCCATAGATGCGTCTGTACCAGCTGTTAATGCACTACCCGCATTAAATCCAAACCATCCCACCCACAGCATGCAGGCGCCTACCATCACCATCCAAGGTGCATGTGGAGGCTGGACTTGATCTGGATAGCCAGATCTACTACCAAGCATTTTTGCTATGACGAGTGCTGATACCCCAGCTGTAACATGAACAACAATACCCCCGGCAAAATCGTAGACACCAAGTGCACTAAGCCAGCCTCCGCCCCAGACCCAATGGCAAACTGGAGCATAAACAAATATTAGCCAGAGTGCAGAAATTAGTAAAACAGCGCCAAATTTTATTCTTTCTACATAAGCCCCAACGATTAGAGCTGGAGTTATGATTGCGAATGTCATTTGAAATGAGAAGAATAAGGATTCTGGGATAGATCCACTCATTGCATCTCGTGTCACACCTGCTAGAAATATTTTTGATAGATCTCCAATATAAGCACCATCACCTGAAAAAGCGAGTGAATAGGCAACCGCCAACCACGTAATCGATGCAAGACAACATATTGCAGCACAATGCATCAAAACTGATAAAATATTTTTCGATCTAACTAAGCCTGCATAAAAAAGAGCTAAGCCTGGCATCGTCATAAACAGAACAAGAGCCGTAGCAGTCAGTATCCAACTAGTATCCCCAGAATTAACCATTATATTTCTCCCAAATTACATATATTTGCTGACGATTATGCATAATTCTTGATTGATAATCAACGAGATTTGTCTCATTATATAAAAAGTCCACTGAGAACATTTGCTAGATTGAGAAACTTATTGCTTGATTGGAAAAAAAATATAGAGAAATACACTAATGAGAAGTTAGTAACATTCTATATTTCCTTATTTTCAATTACCGAAAGTGTCGTAAACCCAGTGCCGGTTGAGGTAATTTTGATACCATCGGTTATCAAGTTTCGTAAAAAATTCATAAAATTTGCACTTATTGCATCAGTAATGTCGACAATTGGTGCATTAATTGGATATCTTCTGGGTTTTTATCTGGAAGAATATATGATCCGTAATTTTATCGATTTATCAGATTTTGGTGAGTTGTACGAAAGCTATGGACCGTTGATCATACTTATTGGAGCCATTACACCATTCCCATTCAAACTTGTAACGATAGCCAGTGGTATTTTTAAAATTAATATTTTTTATCTAGTCATCTACAGCTTTATTGGAAGATATTTTAGATATCAGATTGTGACCACAATAACTTACATTATTGGTCCAAAAATGATTGATATTTATGATAAGATCAACAAGAGTAAGAAAGTGGTAAGTAGATCATTGATAATTCTATCTTTAGTTATAATATTAATAATGTTCTATATCTACGCTTGGTTTTAATTATGAATTTTAGAATATCAATTCCGTTAATTATCGCAATTTATGCGACCTGTATTATTTTATCGGCTTATTTCATTGAGCATGTTCTGGGATACAAACCCTGCGAGTTATGCATTATCCAGAGATATCCATATTATATCATTATTTTGTCAGCTATTGCGCTGTTCTCTCTTAAATCTAAAACAATCTCTGTCAACCTATCATTACCTTTATTTAAATATTTCTCAAAGAGAGCTTATGTTGGAGCCTATGTTGTCATTATATTAGCCTCCATAACTGGATTTTCAATTGCAACTTATCATTTTGGTATTGAAAATAATTACTGGCAAAATTTTTCAGGATGTTCAGATAGGCTCTCTGGTATGGAGCTAAACGCCACAAATTTACTCGAAGACATAAACAAAATAGAGCCAAACTGTTCAGATCCACTAAAGTTTTTTGGGCTATCCCTATCTGGTTACAATATAATTTCAAATTTACTGATAGCTGGCTTAGTCATCTTTGATCTTAGAAAGAACAGACAAATTATATAAAGGTAAACTATAAATTATCTAAAAATATAATGAGATCATCTAGTTCTTCTTGGCTAATGCTATGCCCCAGGTTGGGATAGGATTTTGCTTGGTACTCAATGCCATAATCATCTAATTGTTGTTTTGTTTTATGATAAAAATCAATTGATAAAACGTCATCCTCTTCACCATGCATCACAAGAATATTGGGTTGCGTTTCCCCAATAGGATGAATATTATCAACAAGCAATCCTGAAAGGCAAATTGTTGCCAAAGGTTTTTCTTTTATTGTTAAGCTTGTCGATAGCGCAACCATTCCACCTTGACTGAACCCACAGAGTATTACATCTGATATTCTGATCTGGCGACTTTGGGTTTCTTGGATGATTATATCTGAGAGAACCTTAGTAGAGACTTTCTCAACCTCCCCATTGTAAGAATATTCGCGATCAGGGGATAATTTAAACCACTGAAAACCATATGGATTTGAGTCACAAACCTCAAATGCATCTGGCGCAAAATAATCCAATTCAAATTTTTTTATTGCATTTTTTACATAATCTCCAATTGGCATTAAATCCATACCATTAGCCCCATAACCATGGAGAAGGATGAGTAGTTTTTTTTCTTTCATAATAATTCTAATTCCTTGCCAAAAATATTGCTGTGTTAGAGCAATCTTACAATAGGTTCTATTAATTGAAAAAATATTTTTCAATTCAGTGTTGGATAAACTTTGAAATTTCTGAACTCAGTGATTAAATAAGTTAGTATAAATGATGGTATCATAATGTCTGGTTTACTATATATAATAATTACAATTTCAGTTCTTTCTGTGGCTTTAGTTCTTGTTTTGGGTTTAGCAAACATGCTAAAGAGAGGAAGCGCCAACAGATCACAAAAATTAATGAGATTTAGAGTGGTCGCACAGTTCATTGCAGTCGTATTAATTATGATATTTTTCTATTTTAACTATTAAGGGATCAAGCAAATCGTAATCTTAAACAAAATATATACAAAAACAGGCGACGACGGTACAACCGCACTTGGCAATGGCGAACGTATCGCTAAGAGCTCAAAAAGAGTATCTGCATATGGGTCAGTGGATGAATTGAACTCCTTCATTGGATTGGCAAGATCTTTTATTGAGTCAGATAAATTAAAAGAATTAGACAAAATACTCGCTACAATTCAAAATGATTTATTCGATCTAGGCGCAGACCTCTGTATACCGGATAAAGATAAAAACGCAGACAGCCTCAAAATAGTTAACAATTATGTTAAGAACCTTGAAAAAGAAATTGATAAACTAAATAGCCAACTTGAGCCATTAAGATCTTTTATTCTGCCAGGTGGCACAAAAGTCTCAGCATATATTCATATAGCAAGAACAATCGCTAGACGTTGTGAGAGGGAGATGATAGAACTAAGACAAATTGAGGAGTCTGAAATCAGTAAGGAAGCGGTTCAATATATTAATAGATTATCCGACTTCCTATTTGTTGCAGCAAGGTACGTAAACTTGAAATTAGATTTTGAAGACATACTTTGGATACCAGGTAATAACTACGAGGAGTAACGGAGAATAATTATGAAAATACTCGTACCAGTAAAGAGAGTTGTTGATTACAACGTTAAAATCAGAGTTGATAAAGAAACAAATTCGGTTGACCTAAATAATGTCAAGATGTCCATCAACCCATTTGATGAAATTGCTGTCGAAGAAGCAATAAGGATAAAAGAAGGTGGAAAGTGTGATGAAATAGTTGTAGTTTCTCTGGGGCCTGAACAATCAAAAGAAACAATCAGGAATGCACTAGCAATGGGTGCTGACAGAGGTATTCATGTAAAGACAGAACATTCTCCGGAGCCACTGCTTGTTGCAAAAATTCTAGCAAACATAATTGAAAAAGAAGCGTTTGATTTAATAATATTAGGAAAACAATCTATTGATGATGATTGCAATCAAACAGGACAAATGCTATCAGCCCTTTTGGGTTGTTCAATTGGCACATACGCATCAAAAATTGAAATTGAAAATGACTCATTTGTTGTTACAAGAGAAATAGATGGCGGTCTGCAAACAATCAAGCTTGCAAAACCTGCCGTACTAACAACAGATTTACGATTAAATGAACCCAGATATGCCTCATTACCGAACATTATGAAAGCAAAGCAAAAGACCATTGACGAAGTTGATCCTGCGAGCTTACAAATTGAAATGCAACCTAAAGTTGTTACTAAAAAAGTAGAAGAGCCACCAATAAGAATAGGTGGTGGAAAGGTTGACTCAATAGAGGACTTAGTGGATAAATTAAAAAACGTTTCAGGAGTAATATAATGAGTATTTTAGTATTAGCAGAACATAACAATGAAATTCTTAAAGAGGCAACCAAGAAAGCAATTACTGCAGCCTCAAAGATTGCGAGTCCTGTCCATGTTCTAGTTGCGGGTATGGACTGTGCAAATGCTGCAAATGATGCAGCTTCAACAGAAGGCGTAGAAAAGGTTTTGCTTGCTGAAAACTCACACTATAAAAATATGTTATCAGAGCCAATTTCTGAATTATTAATTGATCTTATGAACGAGTATGATTATCTGGTATCTGCGGCGACCACAAATGGAAAGAACATACTGCCGAGAGTTGCAGCAAAATTAGATGTTAGCCAAATATCAGAGATTATTAATGTTGTTGATGGAAAAACATTTCAAAGACCAATATATGCAGGTAATGCGATTGCTACAGTTGAAAGTTCAACTGATAAGAATGTCATAACAATTAGGACAACTGCATTTGAAACCGCGAAAGAAAGTAAATCAACTGCCGAAATAAGCTCAATCGGAATAGAAAAAAATCCAGGCCTATCTGAGTTCGTTGAAGAAAAAGTGTCTGGTGGTGAAAGGCCTGAACTGACATCAGCTGGCACCATAGTCTCCGGTGGGAGGGGAATGCAATCTGGAGATAATTTCAAGTTGCTAGAATCTGTTGCGGACAAACTTGGCGCCGCTGTGGGCGCAAGCCGGGCAGCTGTTGACTCAGGTTTTGTTCCAAATGAGTACCAAGTGGGGCAAACTGGAAAAGTCGTAGCTCCTGAACTTTATATCGCGGTTGGCATATCCGGAGCTATTCAGCATCTAGCTGGTATGAAAGACTCTAAAGTCATTGTTGCAATAAACAAAGATGAAGAAGCTCCAATATTTGAGGTTGCCGATTATGGCTTAGTTGCCGATTTATTCGATGCAGTTCCTGATCTAGATAAAGAACTCGAAAAAATACAAAAATAAAAAAATGGTTACTCAGGTCGGTATTGCTGGTTGTGGATTAATGGGATCTGCGATCGCAGAAACTAACCTACATGCGGGCTATGACGTGATTATTTTTGATACAGAAGAAAGTCAGCTGTCCAATGCTAAAGGTAAACTTGATAAAAAAATCAACGAATCAAATCTGCAGGCTACAGTAAAATATAAAGATAAAATATCTTCATTGAAAAACTGTGATTTAATTATTGAATGTTTGACTGAAGATGAGAACATAAAGTCAAATTTCTTCAAAAATATTGAGAAAAATTGCAATAGAAAAACAATTATTGCGACCAATACATCTTCGATATCAATCAATAGATTAGCAAGCAGTCTTCAATACCCTGAGAGATTTCTTGGTCTTCATTTTATGAATCCGCCGCAGATAATCAAGCTTGTCGAAATAATCAATCATAGGGCGCTTGATAAGAAAATTCTCACAGAAATAGCGCAGTATCTTGATGTAATGGATATGATATCAATAGAATGCAATGATAAACCTGGTTTTATAGTGAATAGAATTTTGTTACCGATGATAAACGAAGCAATTTATTGCCTCGAGAATGACACATCGGATGCTAAGTCTATCGATACAGCATTAAAAGTCGGAGCAAATCACCCCATGGGACCACTAGAGTTAGCTGACTTTATAGGTTTGGATACTTGTTTATCAATTCTAAGGATACTTCAAGAAGATTTCAATGACTCAAAATATAAACCGTGCCCTTTGTTAGAAGAATATGTCCAGTGTGGAAAGCTGGGCCGCAAAACAAAGGAGGGATTTTATAAATATTAAATAAATTATTATCTTTTTGCCTTCATAATTATTATAATATTTCAACTTTACTTGAGCGTGGAAGTATAATGACAAATAAAATGTGGGGTGGTAGGTTTTCTAAAGCTACGAATGAGCTACTGGAAGATCTTAACGCATCAATAAAATATGACTATCGTCTTGCAAAATATGACATTGAAGTATCGATTGCGCATGCAATGATGCTTGAAAAATCCGGTGTTATCAGGAAAGAAGAATGTAATCTGATCGTTAATGGATTAAAAGATGTAAAAAAAGAAATTAGTAACGATAAATTTGAATTTAAGAAAAAACTTGAAGATATTCATATGAATATTGAGAGTAGACTCACAGAGATTATTGGTCCTATTGCGGGTAAACTTCATACGGCAAGATCGAGGAACGATCAAGTCGCTACTGATATTAGATTGTACTTAATCGAAGAAATAAACACCATCATACAGCTAATTGAAGAAAATCAAAAAACGCTTTCACAGCAAGCTCTTGATAATTATGATGCCATAATGCCAGGGTATACTCATCTACAAATTGCACAACCAATTACACTCGGGCATCACCTGCTTTCCTATGTTGAATTGTTAAATAGAGATAAACTTAGATTGACAGATAGTCTAGAGAGATTAGATGAAAGCCCTCTCGGCGCTGCAGCAATGGCTGGTACATCCTATCCAATAGACAGACAATATTCTTCGAAATTGCTTGGCTTTAAAAAACCAATGTCAAACTCCATTGATGCCGTATCATCTAGGGATATGCTTCTTGAGACATTATCAAATATTGCTATTTTATCGGTAAATTTATCCAGACTGGCAGAAGAAATCATCCTGTGGGTTTCTACAGAATTTAATTTCATAAGTTTGCCCGACTCTCTAACAACGGGATCATCAATTATGCCACAGAAAAGAAATCCAGATGGAGCAGAAATTATTCGTTCAAAAGCTGGAAGGGTCATTGGATCATTAAATACTTTGTTGGTTGTCATGAAGGGTCTTCCATTGACTTATAATAAAGATCTTCAAGAGGATAAAGAACCATTATTTGATGCCGTAGATACAATAGAATTATCACTAGGGGTTATGAATCAGATGATTACTGATATGAAACCAAATAGAGACAGAATGCTTCAATCAGCTAAGAATGGATTTTCTATTGCAACGGATATTGCTGATGTTTTAGTCCAGGATTTAGGTATTCCATTCAGAGAGTCACATAAAATTGTTGGATCAATTGTTAGCTTCGCAGAATTGAACAACAAATCTTTAGATGAACTTCTTATCGAAGATTATCAGAAAATTGATCCAAGAATTACAATAGAACTAGTAAATAAAATATCATTTGATAGAATTATTCATAATAAGACTTCCGAGGGCGGAACTGCCCCAAAAAATGTGAAGAAAGAAGCGGAAAAATGGTTGAAAGCTCTAAAAATAAAATGAACAAGCAGCAAAAAAAAAGTGTACCAACGAAATTAATTATGGCTTTTCTGCTATTAATTACACTTTGCGCGTGCGGCGTTAAAGGCGACATCGAACTAGAAAAAGAATCAATCTCTGAGAAAACGAGTATTTTAGACAGATTGATCTAAATAATTTTTATTTCAGCAGACTAAAAAGTATTAAATATAAAATAATGACTCCAATAAAATATAAAAGTAATAATCTATACGTTGAGGGATTGAGTGTCGAAAAGCTTGCCAACGATAATCAAACCCCTTTCTATTGTTACTCTGAAAAATATATTGAAGATCAATATCACGCTCTAAAATCTGCGTTTGATATGGAAGCAAAAATATTTTACTCAATGAAGGCAAATTCAAACTTATCAATCTTAAAGCTCCTGCTAAACCAAGGTTCAGGAATTGATGTTGTATCGGGCGGTGAGATTGAGCGCGCACTTAGTGCAGGGGCAACTGGAAAAGATATTATATATGCTGGGGTTGGGAAAACTGACGAAGAGTTAACTTATGCGATCCAAACAAAGATCCATTGCATCAATGTCGAGTCTCAGTCAGAATTAACAAGAATAAATGATATATGTGAGAAACTTAACACTAAACAGAATATTTCATTGAGGGTAAATCCTGATGTTGATGCAAAAACTCATGTTAAAATAACGACTGGTAAAGCTGAAAATAAATTTGGCATAGAATTTGATTACATAAAAAGTATGTATGAAATAGCTTCCAAGTTATCTAACGTAAATATAATCGGGATCTCTGTACACATTGGAAGTCAAATCACTAACTTAAAGCCGTTTAAAAAAGCTTTTCAAATCATCTATGATTTGATTAATGATCTTCGGAGCCTTGGACATAAAATTAAACATGTGGATCTGGGTGGTGGACTTGGCGTGACCTATTCGGATGATGATAATGTACCAACTTTTAAAGAATATGCATCGCTCATACAAAGCATATTTGGTAATTTAAATATTGAAGTATATATCGAGCCCGGAAGACTTTTGGTGGCAAATAGTGGCCTGCTTGTGACCCGTGTAATAGATATTAAAACAACAAGTCAGAAAACCTTTGTCATCGTGGACGCAGCCATGAATGATTTCATCAGACCAACCTTGTATAACTCTTACCATGAAATACTTCCTGTTAAGAATAATCTTGGAACCTCGAACAAGCTATATGATATCGTTGGACCAATCTGTGAAACAGGTGATTACTTTGCAAAAAATAGAAATATGAATTCTGTACAAGTTGGCAGTTTAATTGCAATTAAGTCAGTAGGAGCTTATGGCTCTGTACTATCCTCAAATTACAACTCGAGACCACAAATCGCGGAAATAATTGTTCAAAACGATAAATATGAAGTTATTCGTGAGAGGGTTGAGGTGAAAGATATGCTAACTCGAGAGAGGATAGCAAATTGGTTATAAATTTTTAGGATAAAATGGCAGACACCCTATTATCGTTAGAAAATGTTTATCATAGATATAGTATATCCCGAGATATTTTTAATGATATAAGTTTAAATATAAAAGAGGGTGATTTTTATTTTATTACAGGATCTTCTGGCGCGGGAAAAACGACCTTCCTAAAACTTCTCTCGTCATCATTAAGACCGACAAGCGGTAGCGTGTTATTTAATGGGACCAATTTAAATACCATACCGCAAAATAAGCTATACAATATAAAAAGAAAAATCGGCTTCGTTTTTCAGGATTTTCGATTACTACCCCACTTAACAACATATGAGAATGTTGCATTACCGTTAAAAGTTCAAAATAAAAAAGAAAAAAGCTACAAAAAGGATGTTATTGAGCTACTCAATTGGGTAAATCTGGAGCACTGCACCCATAGCTATCCAAATTATTTATCAGGTGGGGAACAACAGAGAGCTGCAATTGCTAGAGCCGTAATATCTTCACCAAAGCTAATACTCGCTGATGAACCGACCGGTAACGTTGATTATGAAAATTCAAAAAAAATTCTTGGCCTGTTTAGTGAAATGAATAAATTAGGAACAACTATTATCATAGCAACACACGATGAGAGTCTCATATCGCACAAGCGAGCGAGCATTATTGATATAGAAAATAATGAAATTAGGATACGAAATAAGTGAATATTATAAATAAAGTGATAGACAAATCTGAAGCAAAAAGAGTAATGAAACAGCTCGCTCCAAGACCGTCATCAATTATCTCAAGTACTAATTTTCACAGCAAATATCTATTTATTGTGATATCTCTTTTGAGCTATTTAATAACAATTCTTTTGACATCATTTGTCATTCTCATTGGTCAGCCTGAGTTTTCAGCATTATCAATCAGCATGATACAGACTAGCCTAATATCTTGGGTAACGTTAATTTTTATAATTTTTGTAATAATTGCGTACATAATTATGTATGGAACTCACACATCAATTATTTACAATAGAAATACGATAAATCTATTAATACAACTCGGTGCCTCAAATAGCTTTGTAATAAGCAAAATTGTCTACTCTTTCACAAAGATAGGGTTAACTGCCGGATTAACTGGATCATTTGCTGGATTAATTACAATTATTTTTATTAATCCATTCTTACTTCAAATTAGTGGGCTATTTAATAATATCTCTGATTTAGTCGTTGTATCAACCAATTCTGCCTATGCTCAATATTATATATTTATGTTAATGCCTATTTTTATTACTGCGATCTGCTCCATATCATCATATTT
>CEQY01200368.1_pt1 | contig 12322 bp, 13 predicted proteins | sample 361391 | NCBI WGS metagenome assembly CEQY01 (sample SAMEA2621075, study PRJEB7988) | marine metagenome | isolation source: saline water (ENVO:00002010), including
AAAATAATTTAAATTAAATATATATAATTTAAATTATAAGCTGTTAAATATATATATGATTCGATTTATTAAAAATAATAAGGCATCAGTATCTATTATACTTTTCTTAATGTGTTTTTATGTAATATATATACAGAAACCATCTATATTTTTCAATAATGATGGTTCGATAAAACAATTTGGTTTAGGTTATAAACATAAAACAGTATTTCCGATATGGTTATTATCCATAATACTTTCGATTATAATTTATATAATCGTTTATTATGTATCAATAAAATTTTAACGACATGCTTCTTCAGTAACATAGCTATTGGTTATATTAATTACAAATAGACCCATTAGAATAAACCATATTCCTTCTGCAATAAAATCTTTCAGTAATATTAAATTTGCAATATTATTGTAGTCATTTGCTGCAGCTGAATATGATAGTGTTTTCAATTTTGCAGAGCCAATATCAGAGCCAATTTTTCTAAATTCTTCGATATTATTTGGTGTATAATCATTTATTAAGTTTCCAAAATTATTTTCAAGAACAATTTTTATTGCTGAATTTTCATCATCATTATCTTTAATATTTAAAATTTTATTAATCATATGTTGTCCACCTAACATAAACATAGTTATAAAATAACCAAATGTATTTGAAAATGGAGATTTCCAGCCAGGTAAAACATTTAGTACTGCAAAACAAACTCCCATTATACTTAACCATGGAAATACGGAAATCATTACAATAAAATACATAGCATCTCCAGACATGTCGTCAGTAGATGGGCAGGTTTCATTATAATTTGTATAATTAATATAAAAGACAAGCATAATAATTGCCAAAAAATAAGCAATTGTAATAAAGAAGTTTCTTTTTCGCAGCATATTTTTATCTACATCGTCACTTAATATGTTTGATGGTAATATAATATATTTAATACATATTAATGCAACAGTGAATAACATAAGCCAAAACTCTAAAATACCTCCTTTACTTTTCTTGATAAATTTATTTAAAATTTCCATACTACTTTGTTCAGTATTTTTTTCAGTCATAATATATTATGGTTTTATTTTAAATAAATTATATTATTTTATTTAAAACATGCAATCGAGTGATTATTTAGATAATTATACAACACCTCGTTTAACTGAACCAGGTGTAAAATATTATATGACAGAAACGCTTAAAGTGTGTAATATGTCAAAACATAAATATTTTAATATAATTTTCAATGTCGCAACTTTTATTTTAATAATATTAATAATATCTTTAACACTATATTATCGATATAAAGGTATGCCAAACCAACAGGAGAAACTCGAACAGTCAAATAAAAAGAAATCTTATATATTAGGTAAAATACAAGCAATGCAAAAAATGAAACAAAATAATTCACTGGATTTAATTACCAATTTACCGATAAAATAATAATTCTAATAGATATATGGCGGCGACCAATAATGTAAATTTATACAAGGCAATGGATCAATATTTTTTGTATAAAAATAATATTGAAAAAAAACGGACATTAGCAAAAAATAAAATTCATAAAAATATGAATTTAACAGATACAGAAAAAAAAAATGCAATTGCCAGTATTGAAGAAAATTGCATAAATTGTAAAAGAAATGTTGGAACCACATTTAGTGAAAATGATAGAACATTTAAAATAGTATGTGGAGATGTATCCAAACCATGTAATTTAAATATTGAATTTGTTGTAGGAAAGAAAGAACATTATGATGATGTAATTCAAAGTGCTAGTGAAACAGTAAATGAATTAAAAGAAAAGATTGTTCACTTAAAAGCAGACTTAATATATGGCTATAAAGAAGAGTCAGATATTAAAGATGAATTTACACAAATAAAAGACGAATATAATAATTTTCAGAATATATTAGAATCTATTATAAGACGAAAAAACAAATTAACAAGTAAAACAAACTCACAATTAGAACCATTGAAACAATTATTGAATGAAAATATTAGTATAATAAAAAAAAACACAAAGGAATTTTTAAATGATAATGATCCAGTTCATATAACTAATAATATTCGCTTGTATAATACTGACATTAAAGAAATATTAACCGAAATTAAAAAAAATAAATATGCAACAAATTTTGTAAAAAAAGATGGTACAGAACCGTGTGAATATTTTTATCTTATACAAGAAACGACACGATTAAATGATTTATATGTTTCTCTCTTCAAGGAAGATTCTTCCAAGCTTATAAACTTTAGTAGTTAATAATATTACTACATATTATAGAATGTTCAAAAAATCTTTTATTGATATGAAGATATTTATAATTACATTATCATTAGGATTGTTTTTTAATTATATTAGTGCTCCTGTACCAAAAGTAATTCATATTTATCCTACTCCAGAAAATTATAAAAAAATCCAACTAATGGATAAAAGTAAAACCTGCTTTGGAATTGAACAGACTGAAGTTTTATGCCCAGTTGACGATAATGATGTAATGAAAATACCTTATCAAAATTAATAATAATATCAATATATATAATGCGAATAATAGAACGTTTAATATATACTGATAATGGTAAAGCATTTATATCAATAATTTTAGGATTAGGTCTTGCTTCTCTGTTTAGAGGAGCATGTAATATGCGTGGATGTATAGTATTTAGGCATGCCGAAATTGATGATATAGATGGTAAGACATATAAAGTAGACAATAAATGTTATAGATATGATTTGTATCAAGAATCATGTAGCTTAGATAAGAAAATATTAAAATCAGCAAAGAATAAACACAACGCTTAAATGTATGCGTATTAAAAAGCGTGTAAAAATCTTAAATAAAATTAATGGAAGGAACTACTAATATCGCACAGTTACCTACAGATAATGTATATTCTAGTGAAAATATAGTATTGGAAACAAATGATGTACGACAACCTCAAGCACAACACCCACAACAACCTCAACAGCCACAAATGCAGATGCAGATGCAACAAATGCAGCAGTCACAGCAACAACCGCAACAGATGCAGCAACCTCAGTCGCAACAGATTCAACAAGGACAAATTGCTCCAAATGTTGGTGGTGGTGCTTCTGCATTTTCAAGACCTTCATCTCCTCAAATTAACTATAATAACAATAATGATCCTTCACTAGTGCAACATTTAGCAGGAATTCAAGATGCAAATATGTTAAACAATGGTATGCAGTTACCATCTCGAGATATACCAACAACAACTACACATTTATCTCAAGACCAACAAACAAATCCAAATTGGGTTCCCCAAGACCAACCAACAAATTATATAAATAATCAAATATCACAAGACATGATAAATCAATTTAGTCGTCAACAAAATACAATATTAAATAATAATGATGTTTTATATGACCAGTTAAAAGTGCCAGTTATAATCTCGATATTATTTTTCATATATAATTTTGCGTCATTTGACAAGACTTTATTTAATCATTTTCCATATTTTTTTACACCAGACCAGAACATTAAAAAAACTGGTTTATTTGTAAAAAGTTTACTCTTTGGAGCAGGATATTTTGCTCTTAACAAAGGAATTGAACATTTTAGTAAAATTTAGATTATTTACTAGTTTATATCTAGTAAATAAAATACTCTATAAATATAATTAGATGGCAGGAATTTTCGATGGAAAGGTTTCATGGCTACCTGGGGTAGATGATTTTAAAGTTAATTATGTATTAGAAGGAGACCTTGCTGCAAATGTATTTGAAAGCAAAATTGGTGATGCAAGTTATGTATTTTTAGGTGATATAAACGGGCGAGAGTATATTACAAAAGCTCGTACATTTGAATGGGGTATAAATAGTATTCAACCAGATGGACAAATTGCGGCAGCAGGTAATATGCAATTGCCAATAAGATGGGGGTTAAATGGTCAATTATTAGGAATTGCAGCAGGTTCTGTTGATTGGATTACCCCATCAGACATAAGTAATTTATCAGTTTCTATTGCACAATTAGGATGTAGTGCTATAACAAATAAAGATTTATCTGGTCAATATGCTCCACCCGGGGGAGTAACAGATGATATAGCAACACCACTATTAGAAAATCTAAAAGAACATTATAGATTATTTGTATATAATGAACAAGAAAATTTTGCTGGGAGTACTACATGGAGTGGTATAGCCGGGGAAGAAGTTAGACTAAGTACTAGTTTAGGTTTGTTTTCACATGCAAAGGCAATCTCTTCAATGGCATTAGGTTGGCAAAATATAACTTCGTTGCCTTATTCTACATTAATAGGTTCAAATCTTGATTTATCTGGTCATCCATATTATTCGCAACAGACTGATTTTTCGTTTGGAGAGGTTGTAATTGGAACATCTAATAAGAAATTTGAAATGAGACCAGTAGGTAGAGAACAACGTATATTAACAATTGGTTGTGGTGATTTATCAGATAATTCAGGAAATGATACAAGAGATGATGCTATGTATATTTTAAAAGATGGTTCAAGTTATTTTACAAAAGATGTAGAAATAAATGGAAATATTGAGTTATTAGGTGATATAAGTTTCACAGGAAAAATTGATTCTTATAATAAAGCAGAAACTAATTATTTTAGAAGTGATGTTTGGTTTAAAAATACTCAGGACGACACTACAATTAAAATACATCCATCAGGTACAATATTTGCTTCTAACCATATTACTGCACAAAATAAATTAAGTACTAAAACTATTGAAACCAATGATAATTTTTTAGATGTAACAGCGGAGACTGCCGGTGAAAATTCTGTTAATTTTAAAAATTTTACAGAAGTTAAATTTTCTGCAAATGAAACGTTTGAGACCCAGAATACTATTATAAAACCTAGAGGGATATCATCTGAAGATATATCATGTAATAGAATTAGCATTGGTGGATTACATTTTCCTCCTCTCATAAATACAACCCGCCACCCCAATCATATAAATCAGCTTGGACAGGAAAAGATAAATGGTGAATGGAGTACTAACAATCAAAATTCTAAATTTGTATTAACATCTACTGGAAAAGGAACAGTTGAATGGAATGATTTATCAAGTGTTGCTATAGATGTATCACTTCATCAATTAGCAGATATTACAGTTGTAAATAGAGGACCTAATATAACAGACCCTTCTTATCTCAATATAGGAAGTACACTAGATATATGTGGTATTAAAATACATAATCTATGGGTTTCAAACGTAGGAGATGTATCAAATGCCATTATCGAAGGTTCAATTGATATTTGTAAAAATGTTTTGATTGACGGGCATTTGGAAGTATCTGGAAATACAGATATTTGTGGTAATGTTGATATTTGCGGTTCTATTGTTATTGGAGAAGATGTAGATATCAGTAAAAATGTAAAAATTGGAGGAGATGTAGATATCAGTAAAAATGTATTAATCGATGGTCATATAGATATAAAAAAAAATGTCAAAGTTGAAGGTCATGTAGATATTAGTAAAAATATAGTAATCGACGGCACTGCGGATATTAGCGGTAATGTGGACATTTCAGGAGATGTACAAATTAATGGTCGTGTAGATATCAGTAAAAATGTAACTATTGCTGGAGATGTAGACATAAGTGGTACAACATACCTTAATAATGACGTAACAATAGGAAAATTTTCAGAACCGGCATTTCTAGGTGTTACTGGAAATGTAGATATAAGTGGAACAGTAAAAACCAGTAATAATATTGAATGTAGTGGAAATTTATTTTTCTCAGAAAGTGCTAGACAAGCTGTACAGACATTAGATTTCGAGGATAAACGATTAAGTATATTAGGCTTAATTAAATCAGAAGTTGCAACTGCAATTGGACAATCTATTAAAACACCAGCGGGTGGAATAATATGGTTTGCTCGTGATGAAGCACCTAACAATTATAGAGTTTGCAATGGACAATTTTTTAACAGAGTCCACAGTCCTGATTTATATAATAATTTATCAGCATCAATTAAATATCCGTGGAATAATGGATTCAATGGTATGTCATTAAACAATTGGCAAGACAAATATATTAAAAATCGTACAATAGTATTGTCTTTTATTTCAGGAACAATAGCTGCCCCAACAGAACTTGATATTGATATTCAATGTTCTTTAACAAAAAAACGTAATAAAGGTAATATTAAATTATTAGCAAATCCTGAAAACAATAATAATAACCAAGATATTTCCTATATATTTTTTAGACAAGAATTTGACAGTACTGTAGAACAAGAACTATACATTAGATATGATGAGGATATTCCAAATATTGATTCAATTATACAGTTCGAAGAAAATGGACAGTTTGCAATTACACCCACTGCAGTCAGTCAAGGATTATACAAATTTACAATACCTAGAACTGTAAGATTTGATAATAGTCATAAATTAATTATAAATCTTGGTAATGACAAATATCATATAAATATAAATATTTATGATAATCCACAAAATTGGAATGAATTTAAGTTAAAATATATTCAATTACCTGATTTAATGGATAAATTTATTAGAGGTTCTGATGGTATAGATATAAGTATTGGTGCAGTTAAAACCGAACAGCTCCGAGATCATAAGCATATATCAACTGATCATCAACACGACCTTCAAAATATTACCGTTGATTTCAGTCATAATCATGATTTATCATATAATATGCACGATATGAGTATTAATCATCATCAACATTCAATTGCGATGGGATATATGAATTATAGTTCAAAAGTAATTAGTAAAAATTTAGAATCTCATGTTGAAATAAACCCACTTACATCGGAGGCTGTAAGTGGAAGTAATACTAGTGATATAAGTTTATTGATTCATCCAGATTCAATTATTACGAATAATTTAAAAGACGGTAACGTAAATTCAATTACATCAAAAGACCAAGGAGGTGGAGAACTTATAATCGCACGCCATACAAAAAAAAATGAAGAAATACTTGACAGCGAAGGTAATACAATTCAAGAAGATATTCGAGCAATAGCATCAGACACGAATCTGATTGGAAATTATAAATTTATTAGTATTTCAAATGATGAATATGGATATGATTCAGGAAGACATGAATTTATATTCTCTGATAATACTTTTACAGATGCATCAAGAAGTTATGTACAAAATGCATATGATGTAAGTAATAGACTAGTTGATGGTAATTCAACTAGTGATGATATTTCTCCAGAAGGATATCCAACGCATCAAACGTTGTTACCCTGTATATCAATCGGTGTAGTTCAGGGTGTTGAAGGTGAGGGAGACTTTGATTATGATAGTTATACATATCAAACACGTATTCGTTATTTAGAGAACCGTTTAGATAGAATGGACCGACAGATGAACACGACCGGAATTAATATTATTGGTGGCTTAGAACATATACAAACAACCGTTAACGGACCGGCTGAATGGGACGTACCAACCCGTGGTAATATATATGAAAGCTTTAATTATACGCCTTATGTATTTGATAATACACATATAGGTAAGTCTTATTATTTTGACTTTAGACTTACACAATTTAATGCGTCACCAGCCAACCACCACCGAGTATCAGTTGATGGTACATTGTATGATATTAGTGGTTCACCTGAGAGGCCATACGCCATCACCGACATCGATACTGTGGCATATGGCACCCCCCAACATGATGGTGTTAGCTTCTCTGATATATATAGAATTATTACAGCTACGGATAAAATTACAATTGCACGATATTATCCAGATAAAGATTTTTATCCTGAAAACGACATATCGTGGACATTTATAAATCCAGAAAAGTAATAATATTTTAATATAATATATGAGTAAAAATTGGATAACCTATAGTTCTTATATACATTATAAAAATGAATGTTTTGATGTAACATGTGAAAATGTATCAGGAACTGATATCAAAACAAATACAAAGACAACAAATTGCAAACAATGGACGACTTATGCAGAGTATATGAAGCATAAAAACAGAAAATTAATGGTACAAGATATAGATGGTACACATGAATCTTTAACAGGAAATAGTAAGCTAATTAATATGTAATAATATTATGTAATTAAAATCTAATTATATAATAATATGTCATTTACTAGAATATCCGATGATGGAGCTAGAATTAGAAAACATCTACAAGAATCAACCGATCAAGGAAAATACATGTTGAATACACCTGGACAAGGTATGAATCCTTTTTATATGGAAGACCCACATTATAGATTAGAGCGTTGGGCGGATAATTTAGGCGAAAACGCAATAGATATTGAAAATGATTTGCACGGATTAACGCGACCTTTAAACCGTGATGAAGTTGAGTTAAATACACACGCAATTCATGCAAATCAAATGCAACATCGTGCAAAATCTTCAACACATAGTGGAGGAGAAGACCAAAGTCGTGCAACACATCCAACATGGACATATAGAGAGAATAAACAACATCGTGAAGAGATATTATTACACAATCCACAAGAGAATGTATTCAGGAAGTTTGAACATAGTGTAAGTTCTAGAATTGAACAAAAAAAATAAATCAAATATTATATAATAATATATGGGAAAACGTTCTTCTTTTTCAGGAAAACGTTCTAGAAATAAGCAAGAAGGAGGTTCTAATGGATTTGATATGTCAAACTTTGGATTTTTTGGCGGAGTTACATCTGGCGTAAGATGTGATGCAGATGATAATACAATTTTTTGCCAATTTACAAAATTTACATCCATTATAAGTCAATTATTATTTTTAATAAGTGTTTTAGCAATCATATATTTTGTTGGAAAGATTTATATTCTACCAATGATATATGGTAAAGGCAGACAGCAAGGTGGAAGAAAGTAAGATAAATATAATGTTATTTCTGTGTATAATATAATTTTATAAAATATTATATTATATATAATATGGCAGAAATAGCAATTCCCATTATAGCGGCAGGGACGTATTATATAGCATCTAAGAATAAAAATCGTCAACCGCAAGAAAATTTTCAGAATGAACGTAAAAGCAGTATGTTGCGACCGAGTGATACCAAACCTCAACAGAATAAAAAAACAAGTGGTGTAACTGGTGCATTAAATACAAATGAAGTATTTCACAATCCAAATGAAAGTTCTCATAAATATTATGAAAAGGGTAATATCAAAGATATTGAAAAGATTAATCCAAAAGAAAATGTAAGTACAGAATTTGAATCATTGACAGGTCAATCATTAGATGTAGCAAATTTTAAGCATAATAATATGCAACCATTTTTTGGGTCAAAGGTTCGAGGAGGAACACTTGATGCACATCATGATAGTATATTAGATAATATGTTAGGTTCAGGTTCACAACAGAAAACGAAAGAAGAACGTGCACCATTATTTAAACCGACGAATGATGCCAAATTTATAAATGGTGCACCAAATATGAGTGAATTTTATTTATCTCGTGTAAATGCGAGTCATAAGCAATCAAACACAAAGCCATGGGAAGAAGAACGAGTTGCACCCGGTTTAGGAAAAGGTTTTACAACAGATGGTGGAGATGATGGATTTAATAATGGGATGGCATTGCGTGAATCATGGGCACCCAAAGATGTAAATGAGCTTCGTGTTAAAAATAATCCAAAACAGACATATACGTTGGATGGTTTAGAAGGACCAGCGGCATCAAAAATACATGAATTAGGTAAGATGGGTCGTATGGAGAAACATACACCAGATACGTTTTTCATAAATAATAAAGAAAGATGGTTGTTAACAGGTGCAGGAAATAGTGCACCTACGCGTCGTTCAGAACAGATGCATAAAGATCAGACAAGAAGTGAAACATCTATGGAATATACAGGTATTTCTGGTAACGCAAGTAATAATAGTGGTGGAGCAAGTGCAACTTATGCACCACATACTTATCTAGAGGGTCACAAACAGCAATTAGGTCCACAAGCGGTTTTAGGTGGAATTTCAATGTCGAAGAATGCTGGAGAGAATGATACAAATGGACGCGAAGGATTTAATGTTTTAACGAATAATCGTTCAAGTCAAAAACAACCAGAAAGTACAGGTTTTATGAGTGGAATAATGGGTTCTATGATGGCACCAATATTGGATACAATGAGACCAGGTCGTAAAGAAAATACACTTAAAAATCTACGAGAATGCGGAAATGTGAATGGTGCTGCACCTGGTACTTACGTAGATAATCAGAAAGATAGTTGTCCGAAAACGTTGAGAGAATTAAATGGTTCAAAATTTCATATGAATATTCAGGGTCAGGGTGGTGATGCGTATCATGTAACTGAACATCAAAAAGTATTTAACCAACGTGAAAAAACAAATTATTCTAGTTTTGGTAATGTAGGTGGAGCCCAACAGGGTCTCGCACCAATGTCAAATGATTCTGCAATGAATCAACGTGACAATCCTTATAAAGAAGCTACAACATTTAGCAGATTTGAGCATGGTTCATCGTCACATTTTAATAATGGTATTAATATGACAATTGATAAAAATGATAATGACCGTAACAATAATCGCATGTTTGTTCCAACGGATGGACCAATCGCCAATATTGGAGTAGATACAATGAGTCATACCACAAAAATACCGCAGTTAGGAGGTATGGGTTCAAATTCAACGCGTATGGATGGTGATTTATTGAATGCTTTTAAGAAAAATCCTTATACACATAGTTTACATAGTGCACCTTAATGCAAATAAAAATTATATTAAAGATGTAATATAATTTTTATATATGTTATCAATTCATAAACCTATTTATAAATCATTAGATTATTATCAAAAAACACAAAATGTACCAAATATATTATTTCATGGGGATAGTGGGTCTGGAAAAAAGACAATTGTAAAAACATTTATTGAAAAACTATATATAAATCCCGAAGACCGAAAAAAATATGTATTAGTTGTTGATTGTATAATATCAAACGGCATTAAATTTATACGAGAAGAGCTTAAATTTTTTGCACAATCACAAATAAATCCAAAAGATGGTATTGCATTTAAAACTATCATTTTATTAAATGCAGGCCAACTTACATATGATGCACAATCTGCATTAAGAAGATGTATTGAACAATTTAGCGGCACAACTCGTTTTTTCATTATAATAGAAGATAAAACAAAATTACTAAAACCATTGCAATCACGATTTTCAGAAATTTTTGTGCCATATCCGATGTTAAACAATCAAAATTATAATTTGTATCATTATAAGAAAAAAAAAAATATTCCACATAAAATTTACAATAACAAAAGACATGTATGGTTGAAAGCACACTTTAAAACATGTCCAATAACACCTCAAAATATTTTATCACAGGTTAATTTGTTAGTTGAACGAGGCTATAATGCACTTGAAATCGACGAATATATCAAAAAAACGAATTCACCAGATGATATAAAAGTTATATTGGTTTCATTACTTTATGAAAAATTTAGGAAAGAAATCAAAAGTGAAAAATTAATGATATTAAATTATTTAAACAACTATTTTTTACGTTCTAATGAAGAATTAGAAAATATACTAGATATGTAAATGGACGATTATACGAATGAAAATTTAATGGAGTCTAGAAATGAGTGGGTTTCAAGATTGATAAATATTCTTTTGCCACATTTAGTAGATGGCGTTAATTCTATTTTTAAAGAGTCATATGATATGTGTATTTCTAATAATGAACAAGATAAATATTTAATGACTTTCCAAAATTTTCTTAGTAGAATACCTAGTTGGAATCAAACAATAATTGACCAAGAATGTCGAAGAATTATTGCAAATAGTAAATGTAATTATATTAATGACTTATTAACATGTGTTCATGTTATAATGTTAAAATCTTTGACAAATGTTCGTGTATGTAAAAATCAAAAGAAGATTGATATTGATATTCCAAAATTTGAAGGTTTTGTACATAATGTGTATATTCAAATTGCTCGTAAATTATATAAAAATATTTATTTATATGAGCAAGAATGCACACCATTACAAAAACAGAAAAATAGTAGAGAATGTGAACATATTATACGCGAATGTATTTTATCTACAATTCGCGATACTATTCCAGTTGACACAATTTTGAGAGCATATATGAGTGAAAATATGGAAGAAGATGTAGATGTTGATGAGCCACCACCTGTACAACCCAAACAAGATGTTTCACATAATACGATTCCATCTGTTGTAGAAAATAAACCAGATATACCTGAAGTGCCTGCAGTTCTAGAAAATAAGGACCCAGTCAAAGAGGTATCCAGCACCAGAGCTCATATAGTTGACCCTACACCACCACCAGCACCAGCACCACCACCAGCACCAGCACCACCACCA
>CEQY01011083.1_pt1 | contig 12306 bp, 5 predicted proteins | sample 361391 | NCBI WGS metagenome assembly CEQY01 (sample SAMEA2621075, study PRJEB7988) | marine metagenome | isolation source: saline water (ENVO:00002010), including
TCACTCCAGGCATTTATTCGCCACCAAAACCATCTAAGAATCAGTACAAGACCAATGCCAGCTCCCATAGAAAAAATAAATTCCCATGCTTTTGATATACTTTGCATCTTTAATGCGGTAAATGCTGCAAGGATCATTAGTATTACCGTAATAATTTTACTTACAAGAACATAATGCCTTTCTGACTCGCTTGGTTTGAAAAATCTTTTATAAATGTCATTTATCAAATACGAAGCTCCCCAGTTCAAATGTGTATCTATCGTTGACATGAAGGCAGCTAAAAATGATACGATAAGTATTCCTTTTAAACCAGGTCCCAGAAGCGTATTCATTACTAGGGGATATCCAGCTTTAACCCCTAGATCGCTGTATGATTCTGGGATCATTGGGAACATAACTATAGAAACGACAGCAACAAGTATCCATGGCCAAACTCTTAATGCATAATGGGCTAGATTGAACCATAAAGTAGCGAGCAGGGCATGTCTTTCATTCTTTGCTGAAGACATTCTTTGTATAATATAACCGCCACCATCTGTACCATGATGACTCCACCACATTACTGTGATAAAAATAAGAAACTTTGAAAAAGGAGATTCCCAGAAAGTAGATGTATTCAATGCAGCTTCCGGGATAGGTGGTACAAATTTTAGAGTATTTTCATGGATTGCATCTGAACCCATAAGTTGTGATAGCTTAAATAATAATTTTTCCATCCCACCCACATGATTGAGCGCAATGATCGCAAGGGCGATAGAACCAAATATTGCAATGCAGAACTGGACAAGGTCAGTCACCACAACCCCCCAAAATCCAGATAATATTGCATAAACAAGGGCAATTGTCACGCAGAGCCATACTGCTGTCCATTTGTCCATGTTTAACATTACAGATACTACCGAAGCCATAGCATTTATAACCCAACCCATGACGATGAAGTTATAGAGGATAGAAAAATATCCTGCTTTAAATGCACGTAAAAATGCTGCCGGTTTTCCACTGTAACGTATCTCAAGTAATTCATTATCTGTCAATACCTCTGCTCTACGCCATAATCGGGAAAAAAGAAAAACTCCAAGCAATGATCCCATAAGAAGATTCCACCAGAACCAATTCTGCCAAATACCAGGACCGCGCACGAATTCAGTTATAGCAAGGGGTGTGTCCGCAGCAAATGTTGTTGCTACCATTGATGTTCCAACGACCCACCAGGGTAAAGAACGCCCAGATAGAAAATATTCTTCCGTATTTGATGCAGCTCTTTTTGAAAAATAGATACCAACGCCTAATGAAAAAATAATATAAGCGATAATGATCGTCCAATCGATCCAATGCAGTGATACAGTTTCAGTCATATAACTTTTTTATAGTTGTGGATAAAAAGTAATGTGTAAGAATATCTTTTGATGACTTACCTGATAGAGCCATTCCCAGAGAACCAATTTGGCATAGACCCACACCATGTCCCCAACCTGCTCCTTTTAAGGTTATTTTATCCAATGGGCTATTGATGCTAGAATTTGCATTAATGATAAAAGCAGAACTATATAAAAATTCAGGATGAAAAACCCTCCGAATCTCATATTCACTTTCTAAAAAGATCTCTTGGGGCTTGTTATTAACTTCACCCGATATTTTGAGTTTGATTATTCTTCCTGAAAATCCCCGTTCAATAGGATCTACTGATAAAACATGATCAAAGGATTGGCCTGTTTTTTCATTGATCATTTTTAGTATTTGATCCTGAGAGTATGTGAATTCCCACCTAAAATAATTTCCTTTTTCGTCAACGCTCCCAAGATACTGTTTTAGTTCTTCATCATTTACATAATTATTGCTGCAATAGCATCCATGACTATTTTTCAACCACTCTGTGAAGTTAGTTGTATCTGTAAGGTCTGGAAGTTCTTTTTCACCGCCATCAAAAACTCCACGAAGATACGGTTTGGGCTCCATATCCCAAACATTCTCATTGTTCTCTGAAACTCCTCCACAGCTTTTAGAGTAACGCGTGTCACAGATCATATTATCAAATATTAAAAACTTACCACGGGTATTGTTAGCTGCAGATCTTGCTTGCTCAGAAAGATTCCCTATTCCTTGGTATCTTTGACAGCAATCATCATTACAAGCATCCAAACCAAGATCTAAATGTTTTTGTTCTACAGCTGCCACAAGCCAAGATCTAGCAGCTATTGTTTGGGCTTCAAGAAGAGCTGGAGGGCAATTGCCGCTCATTTCTGATGTTGCTACACACATCAAATAGGATTCAAGGTTTATTTGATTAATAACAAACAAATAACCATTATTATTAGAGATGTCCAGAGAGCCTACAACCTGAATACTAATATTTTTTTCCCAATGGAAACCTCGTCCTGCGGGCACGCGATCCAAGGTAAATATCTGATCTTCAGATGATCCAATAAGATTAATATTTTCAGTTTTTTCACCATTAACCAATAAATGATCATTTTCTGATTCAATGAAATATCTTTTTTGATCTAGATCATTATAAATGGTTATTGAGTTTTGTTTATCCATTGGCAGAATTAGCCCAACAGATATTAGAGGTTCTCTTTTGGGCTTTTCACCTCTTACGAGCATGCTTTTGACCAAGCCGCACCTAGGGCTGCTGTGCGCCTATCTTCAGAAAATTCTATTGGTAGGGTTGTACAACCTCTGAACATTTCGCCTAATTTGTGATCATATTTCTTTAAAAATAAGCCTAGTCTCTGTCCAATGACTATCTTTTCAATTTCAACATTATTCTCCTCAAAGTACTGGACTCTGCTATCGATCAAAATTTCGAAGGCATCCTTGGCTTTGTCAATGACGTTGATAAAATCTTTTTGTTGAGATAATTCTAGCATTGTGGATATGTTACTATTGGTTGACCTATTATACATTCCTATCATCCCTGCTGGTGAAAGACAGGACTCCACTGTTTCGCCAGACTGCGTTGTTAGCTCCCATGATCGTTTTACATTATGGTCTAAATTAAAATCGATCATTCTCCCTTTTATCACAATGCCATCTGCTATCCCAGTACCACCACCAATATATACAAAATTTTCAGTATCCTGTAACTTGCCGATGGTGGAGCGCCATTCGCCTAACACGCAACAATCAGAATCATTATAGATAGTATCGATTCCCCTTACTCTTTTTTTAAAGTCAGGTATTCTAGGCCCGTTTGCCATGACCACTATACCATCATTATTTTTAATACCAGGAAAACATATTCCAATTCTATGACCATTTATATCTGAGATTGCCCTGTTAATAGTTTCAATTATAATGTTTCCTTGATCGACCTCAAGATCTGTAAGACAAATATTATCATCTAAATATTCAATTTTTTGTTCGGAAACTGGTTTAGGATTAAAAGCATCATTCCACATTTCATGATCACTGTAAAAATATTCTTTTTGAAGATCATCAGGAATCATCCTGTTTGATCTTTTATCAATTGTGGCAGATTGTACCATGATCTTTGTTGCACCGCAGTCTATGCCTGCAAAAAAAAGATCATCTGTCATACATTATATCTTTTTTTAATTTTATTGACCCTATCAATTGATTCAGTGATCCTTTTTTCAGTTATTTTCCCATCACGAATGAGGTCACAAATAACACCTATTGATCTAGGAATATAATCAGGGTCATAAATTAAATTATTACCAAGACAGAAAAGATCTATGCCTGCATTGATCATGAGTTCAAATGTATCATGTAGATCATAGTGGTCTGATATTGCTCTCATGCTGGGGTCGTCGCATATGACTGGACCGGAAAATCCAAGGTCATTTCTTAGCATTTCAGTCACTATTTTTTTTGAAAGGGATGATGGAAAATCCTGATCAAGCTTTGTATCAAAGGCATGGGATACCATTATCATTTCCAGATCACCAGATTGAATCATTTCATCAAAAGGGATAAGGTCCTTTACAGACCAAGTATCTGAAATATCTGTGAAACCTTCATGAGTATCTCCCGAAGCTGACCCAAGTCCAGGAAAATGTTTTCCACATGTAATAATTTTTTCCCTCTTATGTTGTTCAATAAATATCTTTGAGTGTTCTATGATGGCTTGAGTGTCTGTTGAGAATGCACGCTCGGAATCGCTAATAACGGTATCTTGACCATGATCGAGATCCAGTACTGGTGCGAAGTTTAAATTGATACCCAAGCCAGAAAGGGTAGAGGCCATCGTTTTTGCAAATTGCTCGGTCATTAATGGGTCATTAAGAACACCAATGTGTTGCCAGGATGGTGTTTCTTCAAATCCATATACTGACTTGAGACGGTGAACTTGTCCTCCCTCTTGATCAACCGAGATCAAGAGTGGATGTTCTGAAAGATCTTGAAGTTGGCTTACTAATTTTTTAACCTGCTTAGGAGATTCTATATTTCGTGTTCCATCTCCACCTATTTCAAGGTCCTCATCATACAGTATCACTCCACCAATATTGAATTCTGTTACATATCTGGCAATATCAGAGTCTTTTTCAAGAGCCTTGCCCCTGAATCCTGCAATGATAATTTGCCCAACTAGTTGTTCAATTGATTTTGACATCTATTAAAACTAATTTGAAAAAGTTATTTCCCTAATAAAAAGAGTATCAATTATAAAATTAAAATTAAAAGATTTGTAATATTATTGTTGATAAATATTTATGATTAATTCAATTATATCACGTTTAAACTATTTCATCTACATTGCGGCGTTAGGACTTTTTATGAGTTGCTCGACTTTGCCCAGCGGTTCGAAGAATTGGGCTGAGAGCACTTTAAAAAATTTATCATTACGTCAAAAGATCGGGCAAATGCTCATATACCGCATGAGTATGCGCTTAAAAGATATTCCATCAACTAAATGGGATGAGATAGTGGAGCTTATAGACTCCGATGGTTTAGGTGGTGTACACCTTTGGTATGGTGATGCGAGCAGCTCTCTGACCATAATGAATGAAATGCAAGGCAGGTCCAGGGTTCCTATTCTTTTTGATGCAGATATTGAATATGGTCTTAATCAGAGATTCCCAATGGGTACTGATCTTTTACCATTAATGGCGATTGCAGCAACGGGTAAACCCGACAATGCATATGAAGTAGGAAAAATAATTGCAAAAGAAGCAAGAGCAGTTGGGATTCAGTGGAACTTTTCACCTGTTGTGGATGTGAATAATAATTCTGCAAATCCAATTATTAATGTGCGATCATTTAGTGAAGATCCTAAAATAGTCATTGATTATGGGATACAGTTTATGAAGGGTCTCCAGGACCATGGTATGCTTGCCACTGCTAAGCATTTTCCCGGGCATGGTGATACAGAGACAGATTCGCACTCCTCACTTGCTATGATCTCTAGTGACTCACTAAGGCTATGGACTATAGAGATTCCACCCTTTGAGGCAATGATAAATAATGGAGTTGATGCTGTTATGGTTGGACATATACATGCACCTGATTATCAACCTGACTCTGATAGACCCGCATCGATGGATTCATTTTGGGTAAATGGTATTTTAAAAAATAAACTGAATTTCAATGGAGCCATTGTAACAGATGGCATGGGTATGGGCGGCATTACAAAAAACTATTCGGATGCATTTGCGCTGGTTGAGGCCGTAAATGCAGGGTGTGATATCATCATACAGAATTACGATATAAGAGGCTCTATTAATACTTTAGAAAAAGCTGTTATGGATGGCAGAATATCAGAGAGCAGAATTAATGAATCCGCATTAAAAATGCTAAAAATGAAAGAAAAAGTAGGTCTTCATTTAAACAATAATGTCTATCTAGAAAATATCCAAAATAATCTTGGCCATAAGGAGCACAAGAGTACTGCAAAAAGGATAGCTTCGGAGGCTATTACATGCGTAAAACTTGACAAACCAATGATACCATTGACACAATATCAAGGCCAAAATTTGTTTGTGATAGATATATATGATTCAGAACACAAGCACTCTATATCTAGCGTAACAAAAGGACTTATATCATCTGGTTTAAGAGTAAAGCCATATCAGATCGATGGCTCTGATTCGGAAAACGTATTAAACGTAATAATTAATGAGATACCTGAAAACTCAAATGTGATTCTAAATACCTTTGTCAATTATAAGGCTAGAAAAGATAAGATATCACTGCCTCCCAATGAATTGAATTTCATCAAGAATTTGCTTAAAAAAACAAGCAACGTAGTCTTAGGCAGTTTGGGTAATCCGTACATCATTCAGGATTTCCCTGATGTTCCAGTGTACATTTGTGCCTACAAGAACAATTCTTTGATGCAACAGGCTTATTTAGATGCTTTGTTAGGGAAAATAAAGATCGATGGAAAGCTTCCAGTTAACATTCCCGGGGTAGTGAATATCGGTCATGGAATAACTATTGAAATGGAAAAAAAGAAAAGAAAAAATAATCAATCAAAACCTGGGCGGGAGGTTAAACAGGTAATTCCATATGAGTTGAATGCAAACACAGAAAACTTGTCTTCTTTGCTTGATAAAGCAATTCAAAATAAAGCTTGGCCAGGATGCGTTTTACTTGGAGCTAAAGATGGAAAGATATTTATACATGAAGCTTCAGGTTTTCATACTTATGATAAAAAGAGAAAGGTAAGAGAAAGTGATATTTTTGATCTAGCCTCCATTACAAAGGTCATTTCTACAACATCAGCAATTATGAAACTATATGATGAGAATCTATTGGGATTAGATGATCCTGTTATTGATCACCTTCCCAAGTTCAAGGGTAAACAAAAGAAATATTTTGATCATAAGTCCAAAATAACCATAAAACATTTATTAACCCACACATCAGGCTTGCCTCCGTTCCGACAGTATTTTTTAATGGAAGGATCTGTAGATACAAGATTGGACAGTATATTTAATACAGAGCCAGTTTTTGACCTAAATGAGAAAATGGTTTATTCTGATGTTGGAATTATTATACTTGGTAAGATCATTGAAAGGGTGAGTAAAGTGGGGGTTGATGAATATGTTCAATCAAATATTTTTGATCCATTAGGAATGAACAATACTTTCTTTAACCCACCAAAAGAAAAATTACATCGTATTGTTCCTACTGAAATTGATCTAAAGGGTAATTTGATCAAAGGATATGTCCATGATGAGAATGCCTACAGTATAGGTGGGGTTGCTGGCCATGCGGGTCTATTTTCAAAGACCAAAGATCTAGCAATTTTTTCTCAAATGATGTTGAATAAGGGCCTATACGGTTGGAAAAGGGTCTTTAGAACCGAGACCGTAGAGCTATTTACTCAGAGAGCGAATATTATCGAAGGCGATTCGAGATGCCTTGGCTGGGACAGTCCATCCGGTAAGGCTTCGGGAGGTGTATATTTAAGCAATACAAGTTATGGACATACTGGTTTTACAGGTACCAGCCTCTGGATAGATCCGAAAAATGACATGATCGTGATCCTTTTAACCAATTCGGTACACCCAAATAGAGAATCAAAATCCCCAAACTATTTTGATTGGCGCCAGAAGATCCATTCAGCGGTATATGAGTCCATTGGGATAACTGAAAAAAATACAGATCTACAATGGCGAAAAGAGTGGTAGTATTTTGATAATAAATTATTGCAATCAATTTTGATAACATTATATAATCATTCAATGCAATTGGTCAGATTCATAACAGTTCTATCCCTTTCTAAGGTATTATTGTTGGGTGGTGTCACTGGAAAAGTATCGGGAAGGGTCATTGATTCAAATACAAATGAAGCACTTATTGGCGTGAATGTAATGTTGGTAGGTACCTCTTTAGGATCTGCCACTGATGATGATGGTTACTATCACATTTTAAATGTACCACCTGGGTTTTATGATCTTAGATCAAATATGATAGGATACGCAGAAAAAACTATAACAGGAATAAGAGTTGAGATCGACCTGACCGCCGTTATAGACCTGGACCTTTCTGTTGAAGCAATTGAAGGTGAAATGATTACAGTTGCGGCAAACCAGAAACTTGTAAAAGTGGATGTGGCCTCTAGCCAAAAATCGATCTCATCTGAAAAAATATCAGAAATGCCTGTTAGTAGTGTTTCTGAAGTGGTTGGGCTTTCCGCTGGTGTCTCAGGCCTCTCGGTTCGTGGTGGAAGTTTTAATGAAACACAATTTATGGTTGATGGCTTAGTGCTCAATGATGAACGAACAAGCGAACCAACCACAGGCATACCATTGAGTTCTATCCAAGACATATCATTACAAACAGGTGGATTTGGGGCGGAGTACCGCAACGCCCGATCTGGCGTTATAAATGTTGTTACTAAAGAAGGTAATAAGGATAGTTATTCAGGTTCCATAAGTATTCGACAATCTCCTGCAGGTCAAAAACATTTTGGTATGTCCCCGTATGATGCTAAATCATTTTGGTTTAAGCCTTATCTGGATGATGCAGTCTGTTGGACGGGAACTAATAATGGTGAATGGGATGAATATCAACAGAGGCAATATCCTTCTTTTGATGGTTGGAATAGTATTTCAGAGCAAACACTTGCTGATGATGACCCCGATAACGACTTGACCCCAACTGGTGCTCAAAGATTATTTTCTTGGGAACATCGGCTGAATGGTGCTGTCCAACTACCTGATATAAATGTTGATGCTGGTTTTGGTGGCCCGGTTCCTTTCATTTCTGAACGTTTCGGTGACCTCAGGTTCTTTTTGTCAACAAGGCAAGAGCAAGATATGTATCTCTATGAAGTGAGCAGCCCAGGGCTTTATAGAACGTCATATCTACTTAAACTTACATCTGACCTCACCGACAGGTCCAAATTGGTGTACTCTTTCTATACCGGGAATATGGAAGGGACAACTCTTTCTCGCGGGGGAGGAACATCGATCATGAATGATGTATGGGATTTAGCAAGTCAGGTTAATAGTTCAGGTTTTACAATGCCATGGCGACTTTACACAAATGAGTATTGGGCTCCAACACAAGTCAAGAATACAACACACGGATTAAAATACACTCAGTTCTTGAGTAATGATTCTTTTTACGACCTAATTATGAAGATCGATTCTAAAGATTACATAACGGGTCATGGACCAAGAAGGGATACAACCACTACCTATACTATCTTTGGCTCAGGTGATAATGAATGGTTAGCAGATGAAGCACCCGTTGGCTTTTTTGGGGGTCCTCTTTTCAGTGTAGAAGGTAGGCTTGCATTCGGTGGCGCTATAAGTACCTCCAGAGATTCTAGTAGGGTTAGAACCTATACACTAAAAGGAAACTATACAAAACAGCTTAACAAGAATCACCAGCTCAAGGCAGGTGGTGAGTTTGTATTATCAGATCTTGATCTAAAATATGGTTCTCAGAATGAGTTTCTACCAGGAGGCAATTATTGGTCTATGATGGATGTAGACCCCTATCGACTTTCGTTCTTTGCGCAAGATAAACTTGAGTATAAAGGTTTTGTGGCCATTGCAGGCATAAATCTAGATTATATAGATCCAAACGGTGATTGGTATGTCGTAGATCAATATGACGACGATTTCTTTTCTTCGAATTATACCGCGTCCTCAGAGGGCTTATTTGAAAAGATAAAATTAGATCCTCAGATAGAATTATCACCAAGGCTTGCTATTTCACATCCAATTACAGAAACATCAAAGCTGTATTTTAATTACGGTCACTACCTACAGATGCCCATTGCTCAGGATCTATACAGAGTGAGAAGGGGATTCAGTGAGGAGGTTCTTACTATTGGAGATCCTACCTTGCCCATGGCCAATACTATTGCCTATGAGATCGGTTTTGATAAATCTTTTCTTGAATCATATCTGATACACCTCTCTGCTTATTATAAAGATATATCTGAACAGCAGGATTATACCAAATTTATTAGTGCAAATAGCAAAGTGAACTATTCTAGACTGACCGCAAATAGTTATGAAGACATTCGTGGGTTTGAACTTGAACTTTCTAGAGTAAGGGGTAAATGGCTTACAGGTTTTGCTAATTATGAATACCGTGTCAATTCTTCTGGATATTTTGGTTTAGGAAGATACTATGAGAATCCCTCTGACCAACGCAACTATGAATTAAATAATGAGAAGCAATTTAAACCAAGACCTGTACCGCTTATTAAATCTGTTTTGGATTTTCACACACCTGTAGCATTTGGACCTAAAATAGCCGGGCAACACTTATTTGGTGACTGGCACATGAATTTAATCGGCAGATGGTCTGGTGGCTCATGGTTTACTTATAATCCTAACAATATTCCTGGCATAGAATATAATGTGCAGTATAAAAATAACTATAATTTAGATGTCAAATTTTCTAAGACCTTTCATATTGGAAAACTTAATTTGAAATTGTACGCAGATATTTTCAATGCCTTAAACACAAAAACATTTTCAGGGTATGGATTTGAGGATGGCTTTGACTATAATTATTATATGCAATCCTTGCATCTCCCAGATGATATAGCAGGTGAGCTAGGCTATAATTATTTTTCAGGAAATGATAAACCGGGTGATGTTAGGAAGGAAGGGGCTGATTTTGTTCCCATGGAATGGGTCTCAGATGTTGCCTATGTTGATAATCCTAGTGAGCGACCTATCTATTTTGATCATGCAACAAACTCATATCAGCAATGGACCCAAGAAGCAGGATGGAATGCTGTTAACCAAAGCTTTTATGATCAGGTAATTAGAGATAAACAATATATTGACATGCCTAACCAACTTTACTTCGTATTTTTAAACCCTAGAGATATTTTTATCGGATTCAATATCAGCTATGATTTCTAATAACAAAACACTGATATTTGGTTTATTTATGGTAACCGCCTTTTCACAGGAGGTTAAATGGATGTCTATAGGTGACCTCCACAATTGGTATTCTGCGGCAGGCTGTGAGATTGAAACTGGTAGAACTGGTCAGGTAACAGATCAGCAGGATGGATTGCGTTACCCCGCATTTTATCGGGTACAAGATAATCAAGCAGCAAAAGGATTATGGCTAGGAGCCACGAACTTTTATGACCCTGTAGTCAATAAGGATTATGAATACAAGGTTGTACACGCAGGACCCAGACATCTAGATATTGAAAGTGAGACAATGCCAGTAGATATTTCCATGGATGGAAAATACGATCATCCAAATGTGTTTGTAGATGGCGATCCTGCAACAAACCTTCAGTATTTAGACAACGTGGATAATATTGATCCATCTCTTTCGTCAGATAGAAGGATCAATAATATTGTTCAGACATCTATTGGCGTACAAATGAAGCGAACAATATATGCATTTGCGCATCCAGATCATCAAAACTATCACATACAGGAATATGTGTTTACAAATAATGGCTGTTTTGATGCGGATTGTAATACTAGTTATGAGCAAACATTAGAGGGGTTTCAAGTATATCTCCAATATAGATATGCAATCAGCAGAGAGGGTATGGTTTATGATGGTAATTGGTTACCCCAGAGTGCTGCTTGGGGACACAACACAATGAATGATGTCATTGGTGAGCATCCTGATGCTCCTTCTACCAATGATCAATTCTATGATGATGGAGAGATCATGCGTGCCCTCTTTAGTTGGCAGGGGTATCACTCAGATGCTAGTTTTGATAATATAGGAGGACCAAATGCACCAGGAGAAGGCCATTTGGGAGCTGCGCAATTTGTAGGAGTGGTCACTCTCCATGCAGATACAAGCCCAGCAGACGATACTGATAATATTAATCAGCCCAGTACAACTTGGTTTATTACATCTGATGATCCAACCACATCGGGGAATGATCAGTACAATGAGGTTAAATCCACCAATGAATACACTAACTATATGACCGTTGGTCACCCAGAACAATCTCAGGCAGAGATAGTTGGTACCGGGAATGCAAACCAGTTCAACGATCCAAGAACTGGTTCGAATCCAGGTGGAACATCTCAGGGAATCGGGTTTGGTCCATATACGCTTGCACCTGGAGACAGTATTAGAATAGTTTTGGCTGAAGGAGCTGCAGGTTTAAGCAGAGAGATGTGTTATGTGGTTGGTCAAAATTGGAAGAATGAAGCCCATAATGATAACCTGCCAACCTCTTCTGATCTGCAGACACATATGATGAATAATTATCATCGAACAACCAATGATAACAATCTTTATAAAAACTCTTGGGTATTTACTGGGGTAGATTCGATCATCAAAACATTTAAGGCTGCTAAGCATAATTTTGACCTCATGGAATCTGGACAGTCTCTACCGCAGCCTCCCCAACCTCCATCTATATTTAATGTGACATCT
>CEQY01041404.1_pt1 | contig 12306 bp, 7 predicted proteins | sample 361391 | NCBI WGS metagenome assembly CEQY01 (sample SAMEA2621075, study PRJEB7988) | marine metagenome | isolation source: saline water (ENVO:00002010), including
CCTCCGTTACTGACCTCGAATGGAAATTTCCATATATTACCAAGCCCAACAGCAGAGCCTGATGCAGCAAGGATAAAACCTAATTTAGAATTGAAAGATCCCCTTTTCATCAAAAGTTATTAAACAGATTATATGATTTTTTTGAAAGGAAATAATCTGCAATTTTTCTATTTAAATCTTTAATATTAAATCTTCTAAAAGATGTTGAGTTATCAAGTAGTTTTAATGATATATCTGTATCTTCTTCACTCATAAAACTTGTAAGTGCTTCTATTGAGTTCTCCCTGAAATCTAGCAGATTATAATAAATTGATGATTTAGAGAAATCTATTAAAATCTCGTTCTTAGTGGTATGATACACTTTTTCACATCTTTTAATTGTAGACTCCATAACATAAATTGAGATGATGATATTTGCAATATTCATCATAACCTCCTGTTCACTTTTAATTTTTTCTCCAAAATGTATCGCTGATTTGCCTAAAACATATAGGAAGTATTTCTTTAAATTATCAATTAGGTTATATGAAGACTGGAAGTGATCATTTTCTGCGTAGACACAGGGGTTTATATCCATCGACTTGATAATGTTCATGGATTCATTTAAAAGATTAATTTCATTTTTCATTGATCTTTTAAGAAGTGTTCCTACAATTAACATTCTATTAATTTCGTTAGTCCCCTCATATATTCTTGAAATTCTAGCGTCTCTGTAGGGTCTTGCCATTGGAGCTTCTTCAGAGAATCCCATTCCTCCATACAGTTGAAGTCCCTCATCAACAACAAAATCTAAAATTTCAGACCCATAAATTTTTGCAATAGCACATTCCACAGAGAAAAGTTCTATGGCCTTTAGTTCCGATTCGTTTAATGAACTTCCATTTTTTTGAAGTTCATCAATCTTTTTTTCGATATCGTCACCAGCTCTATAACATATTGACTCACAGCTAAAGGTTTGGAGTACCATTTTAGCTAACTTCTGTTTTATTGCTCCAAATGAAGAAATTGGAACATTAAATTGTATTCTTTCCTGTGAGTAGTTTAGTGAGTTGTTTATCACACCTCTACACCCTCCTAAAACTCCAGCTCCTAACTTAATTCTTCCAATATTTAACACGTTCAATGCTATTTTAAAACCCTCTTCTCTTTCTCCAAGCATATTTTGTATAGGGATTTCTACATCATTAAAAAAAATCTGTCTTGTTGAGGAACCTTTTATACCTAGTTTCTCCTCCTCAGGGTTCATGGTAATTCCATCTCTGGTTTTTTCAATGAGGAAAGCAGTTAGGTTTTTATCATCATCAATTTTAGCAAATACTATATAGAGATCAGCAAAACCACCATTTGATATCCACATCTTTTGTCCATTAATAATATAATTTTTTTTATCATTCGTCAGTTTGGCTCTAGATTTGGCCGAGTTAGCATCTGAACCAGAGTCAGGTTCTGTTAGACAGTATGCACCTTTTATATCACCACTAACAAGACCAGTTAGAAATTTTTCTTTCTGGGAGTCATTACCATAATATTTTAATGGTAATGTTGCTATACCAGTGTGTGCACCGTATGCCGTTGAAAATGAGCCAGTAATACCTACAATATCTGCTATTAGCATACTAGTGTTAAAACTCATATTCATACCACCATACTCCTCACTTATAGATAACCCAAGTAATCCAAGATCACCAGATTTTTTAATGAGTTCTGGCATTAACTCAGGGTGTTTCTTACTATCAATTTTTTCTGTTAATGGAATAATTTCTTTCTCTAAAAAATCTAAACAGGAATCAGCCATCATCCTTTGGTCTTCTCCAAAATCTTCTAGTGTAAATACATTCTTATAGTTTACATCATTCAATAAAAACTCACCTCCAATAACAGAATCTATTTCTTTTCTCATATTGTCATACTTTTAAATTTCTTAAATCTACTGGAACTACTTTAGAAACACCTTGTTCTGGCATAGTTATTCCATAAATTATATCGGCATTATTCATCGTTCTTTTATTATGAGTTACTATAATAAACTGTGAAGAACTTGAGAATTTATTAATTATTTTGTTGAATTTATCAATGTTATTATCATCAAGTGGAGCATCTACCTCATCAAAGACACAAAAAGGAGCAGGTTTAAGTAGATATATTGCAAAAAGCAGGGAAGTTGCGGTTAAAGTTTTTTCACCTCCTGAAAGTTGATTTATAGTTAATGGTTTTTTACCTTTTGGTTTTGCCATAATTTCAATGGATGACTCAAGCGGATTCAACTCGTCACTGATCAGGAGATCACAATCATCATCCTCAGTAAATAAAGATCTAAAGACAGTTTTAAAATTACTTTTAATCTTCTCAAATGATGATATAAATGACTCTTTTGCAACTAAATCAATTTCATCTATTGTTTTTAGTAATGATTCTTTTGCTTCTAAGAGGTCATCTCTCTCTTTATTTATAAATTCATGTCTTTCCTTTATCTCGTTATAAGCCTCCATTGCTAGAGGGTTAATTTGACCTATCCTTTCTATTTTATCTTTTAACTTATCCATTCTCCTAGACATTTTTTCAACGCTTTTTTCCTCAAAGAAATTTTCATCAGGTTTACATTTACTTAGTTCTAAATCAAATTCTATAGAGATCCTCTGTTCCACTGAATTTAATTCAATTTCATTATCATGAATTGATGTCTTTAATTCGTCAATTAAATTTAAATTAACATCTTTTTTACCCTGTAAATCTCTTATTGATGAATCATCTAAATTGATATTAGATTTAAGTTTGTAGTATTCATCCTCAAATTTTTCTAAATCACTCTCTGATTTATTTTTTTGATCATATAATTTTATCAGGGAATTATCATTTGAATCAGAGTCAGAGTCAATTTTTATAATCTCTTTTTCTGAAATCTCTAAATTTTTAATATTATCATTTATTCTTTTTTTGTTTGACTCGTAGGTTGTATTCTTATATTCGATCTCTCTTTTAAGTGACTCGATATTACTTAATAATGAGTTATAGGTTATCTCGTCAGAGGATAGATCTTTTGACTTCTCAGTAAATAATTTATTAATTCTAATTATTTCTTTATTCTCAGTCTTAAATAGATTTTCAATTACATTAAAACCTTTCCTGAGCTCTTCAACTTCCATATCAATTGATTTTATTTTCTCAACAATCGAGTCTCTATCAATATTCTCAATAAGTAATAAACTCTCTATTTGATTTCTTTTATTTGATATTGATTCAAGATTATGATTAAGTTCTCTGAACTGATCCTCCACTTCCTTTATATCAGTGATCTTGACATTTTTATCTTTTAGCTCTTCCTCATATTTTTTATAATCCTTCTTTGTTTTCTTTAATTTCTCTTCAATTTTTTTGAGGTCATTTTCATTATTGGTTATCTCTTTCTGAATACTTGATATTGAGAATTCAGATCTTTTATTACTCTCAGTGTCAAATTTTATCCTATCTCTGAGGTCTTCTATTTTCTCGACAAGCATCTTTGCTTTTTGAGACTTCATTCTTTTTGATTCCTCGAACTCCCTGATTTTTTCTAATACGGAGTTGAGATCTTTCTGATATTTAATTAATTTTTTTTCATATGGGATGAGTGAGGATTTTGCTGCCTCAAGTTTAGAATTTTTTTTAGCCAACTCAGTTATAACCTTTGTGTTTTCATCCTCAATCTTTGCTAGCTTCTCTCTACTATCATTGAGTGTCTCTCTTGTATTTTTAGAAACCTCAAGTGCGACATTTATACTAATTAGTTTGTACTCTTCCTTATATCTATGAAATCTTTCAGCCTGTTTTGCTTGTCTCTTTAAAGATCTTAGGTTTTTTTCAATTTCATATACTAAATCTTCCACACGATCTAAATCCTGATCTGTTTGTCTGATCTTGTTGAATGTCTCTTTTTTTCTTTTCCTGAACTTAGATATCCCGGCAGCTTCTTCAAATAAATGAAGCCTAGAGTTATCCTTATCATTTAATATGTTATCCACCATTGACAGCTCAATAATTGCATAATTATTAGAGGAAATTCCTGTATCTAAGAAAAGGTTTGTGATATCTTTTAGCCGACATTTTACATCATTTAATAGATACTCACTATCACCTGACCTAAAATATTTACGTGTGACTGTAACAGTTGAGTACTCTGTAGGTATTAAATTTTTTGTGTTGTCAAATGATATAGAAACTTCAGCTAATTGTAGTTTTTTTCTTGATTTAGAGCCGTTAAAAATTATATTCTCCATCTTATCAGATCTCAGTAAACTTGTTTTCTGTTCTCCTAAAACCCATCTGATCGCATCAACTACATTAGATTTTCCACAGCCATTTGGACCTACAATACCAGTTACCCCACTGTTAAAATTTATAACTGTTTTGTCACCAAAACTTTTAAATCCTTTAATTTCTAATTTATTTAATCTCATTAAATAATTATCATTTATTTTTGACCTAAATATAATAATATAAGAATGGATTTTTCTGATTTTAGTGAATTTATAGGACCGTTAATTTTTGCCTTAATTGCCTGGCTATCAAACTACTTTGGTAAGAAGAAAAAGCAAGATGAAAAGCAACCAGTCATATCAGATAATAAACAAAAAAACAATGATGAATCATCCATCGAGAAACTATTTCAGTCAACATTCAAAGAAATTAATGAGGAGGTTGAATCAGAGACATCAAATGATTTAAAACTTGAAAAGCAATTCAGTGAGCCAGAAACTAAAAATTTTGTAAGAGAAGAAGGTAGTAAACCTGAAATATCAGCTGTTGAGGAGCCTGAGGATAAAAAACCTCAGATAACAAAAAGACAACATAACAGAAAGGTGTCATTATCTAGCAAACTGAAAGATAAGAAAAGTTTGAAAGAGGCGATTATATTGAAAGAGATATTGGAAAGAAAATATTAGTTACCTATTACCTATTTCCTTGTAATCTCTGGCTTTTTCGCCTGTGTAAATTTGTCTTGGTCTCCCAAGTGGTTCTTTATTTTCCCTCATCTCTTTCCACTGTGCAATCCAACCAGGTAATCTGCCGAAAGCAAACATCACTGTAAACATTTCTGGTGGAAACCCAAGTGCTCTATATATAATACCACTGTAAAAATCTACATTAGGATATAATTTTTTATCTACAAAATATTGATCCTCTAATGCGATTCTTTCAAGTTTTTTAGCTAAATCAAGTACAGGGTCATTTACTCCAAGCTTTTCAAGAACATTATCAGCAGCAACCTTAATAATTTTAGCCCTTGGATCAAAATTTTTGTATACCCTATGTCCAAATCCCATTAGCCTGAAAGGATCATTTTTATCTTTTGCCTTCTTAATATACTTTTCAATATCGTTTCCATCTTTGATGATAGAATCAAGCATTTCAATTACTGCCTGGTTCGCACCTCCATGTAGAGGTCCCCATAGAGCATTTATTCCTGCAGAAATAGAAGGGTATATACTTGACTGTGCTGAGCCAACAACTCTTACTGTAGAAGTTGAGCAATTTTGTTCATGGTCAGCATGAAGAATCAGTAATTTATTAAGTGCATCAGTTACAACTGGATTCTGTATGTACGATTCCGATGGCAGGTCAAACATCATCTTCAAGAAGTTTGAACAATAATCAAGACTATTATCTGGGTAAATAATAGGGTGTCCATTCCTTTTCTTAAAAGACCATGCAGCAAATGTTGGGAATTTACCTAGTATTCTTGCAATACTTAGATCTACAAGATCTTTGGATCTATTTGGATCTAAAGATTCAGGGTAGAATGCAGTAAGACTAGTAATTAGAGAAGATAAAATACCCATAGGATGTGCCTTAGATGGATATCCTTCTAAAATTATTTTAAAATCCTCGTGTACTAGTGTGTGAAACCTTATCTTATGTTCGAAATTTTCTAATTCTTCTTTTGTGGGAAGATCACCGTAAATCAAGAGATAACAAACTTCTGTAAATGTTGACTTGGATGCTAAGTCTTCTATGGAATAACCTCTATGTCTTAAAATTCCTTTTTCACCATCTAAGTAGGTAATGTTACTTGTTGTGGAACCAGTATTTTTGAAGCCTTTATCGAGGGTTATCAAGCCAGTTTCCCCCCTAAGTTTAGAAATATCAATAGATTTTTCATTCTCTGACCCAGTTATAATAGGTAGAGATATTTCTTTGCCTTCAAAATGTAAAGATGCTGATTCACTCATATTTTAGTTATTTCCACCTAGAATAATAGGCAATCCGTCTTTGCCACTTCCAACAACTACAACTTTTGAGTTTTGAGATTCAGCTAGCTTACTAGTTGCTTCAATTCCTCTCATCTTCAATAGGTTAGGAGTTAAACTATTACTAACTATTCTATTCGCATCTGCCTCTCCTTTTGCCTCAATTCTCTTTCTCTCTGCCTCACTTTTCTCCCTCTCAAGCCTGTACTGATATGCTAGGGCCTCTTGTTCCTGCTGTAGCTTATTTTCAATCGCACTCTTAATTTGGGCTGGAAGAGTAATTGATCTAATAAGTAATGACTTCATAACAATATTGTTGCCAGGTTTAAGTAGTACCTCACTTGCCTCCTCTTGTATCAAACTTTCAACTTCTGCTCTTTTTGTAGAATATATTTCCTCAGCAGTGTACCTACCCATTACATCTCTAACTGTTGATCTGAACACAGGTCTAACTAACCTCCTTAAGTAATCAAACTGATAGGTCTCATAAATTTCACCAACGCTATCATAACTAAGGTGAAAATTCATTGTTACATCAACATTAATACTTAACCCACTTCCGTCAAGAACGTCAATAGTCTCCTCAACTAGGTTATCTGTTATATCAAATTTATAAAGATCATTCCACGGGGCCTTGAAACCGAACCCAGGAGTTATCACATTTTTTTTATCTAGTCCTGTAGAACCAAATTTATAAAAGATAACTGCTCTTTCTGTTGACTCAATTACATAGAACATGCTTGAGGCAAATGAAAATAAAATAGTTAAACCAAATAAAAGAAAAATAATAACTGAAACTAACTTAGAATTTTGCATAATTTTTAAATTTTACCACAAATATAAATTTATTCGACAATAATAAAAGTATAATTCTTCTTACCCTTCTGTAAAAGTAGATATTTGTTAAATTTTAACTTACCTGACATATCAAAATTATCTCCTGTAACTTTTTCTTTATTTATACTTAATCCATTGTTTTTTATCAATCTTACCAACTCTGATTTAGATTTAAAGATTTCAAAATTTGAGTTTTCAGTGAGAATACTTTTAAAATCATTTTTTAAATTTTTCCTACTAACTTTTACACATGGGACAGCAGTAGATAATGACTCCATAACACCTTCTTCAAGTAAGTCAAAATCCTCTTTCTGAAATTTACCAAATAAAACTTTAGAAGTAGATTTTGCTATCCTAAGTTTTTCTTTATCGTGAACAGTTTGAGTTATCTCCTCTGCAAGAGAATTTTGAAGTATTCTTAGGTGAGGTTCTTTCTCATGATCTAATATTAATTTATCAATTTCTTTTTGACTTTTATGAGTAAAAATTTTAATAAATACTTTTGCGTCTTCATCTGATATATTAATCCAAAACTGATAAAATTTGTATGGACTTGTTTTCTTCTCATCTAACCAAACATTTCCCTCCTCTGTTTTACCAAATTTACCACCATCAGACTTTGTAATTAGCGGTGTAGTTAATGCATATGATTCACCACTTTCAATTCGTCTAATTAACTCATTCCCAGTTAAAATATTTCCCCACTGATCCGAACCACCAAATTGTATTTTAACATCTTCATTCTTCCACAGCCAATAAAAATCGTATCCTTGAATTAATTGGTAAGTAAACTCAGTGAATGAAATACCAGATTCAAGTCTATTTTTAACAGAATCCTTTGCCATCATATAATTTACGGATATATGTTTTCCCACTTTTCTTAGAAACTCTAGGGTATTGAATTTTTTAAACCAGGTTATATTATTTAATATCTTAGCTGAGTTGTTACCGGAGAAATTTAAAAATTTTTCAAATTGAGATCTTATCTTTTCTTGATTTTTTATGAGTGTATCCTCATCAAGAAATTTTCTCTCTTTGGATTTTCCAGATGGGTCTCCAATCATACCAGTAGCACCACCTATCAAGATTATAGGTCTATGTCCACATTTTTGAAAATGAACTAATGTCATTATCTGAACTAAATTTCCGATATGTAGAGAATCTGCGGTAGGGTCAAATCCGATATAACCAGATGTAGAATTATTTAATAGAAAATCTTCTGTAGAGGGAGTGATATCATGAATCAATCCTCTCCATCTTAATTCCTCTACAAAATTTTCCTTTTTCAATGTTTTTAGTAATTATTTACATGCAATATTATTAAAAACTAATTACTTTTATGTATTAATCTAATGATTCAAACCTATAATCAAATAACTAGAGATTTGACTGAAGGTAAATTTTCAAAAATTTATCTTTTAATGGGTGAGGAGACCTTTTTTATAAAAAAAATATCTCAATTCTTTGAAACTAATTTTATAGAGGATCAATATAGAAGTTTTAATTTGGAAACACTTTACGGTAGAGATACATCAATAGAAAATGTTGTAGGATCTTCTAAAAGTTTTCCTATGATGTCAGATAAAAAGCTAATTATAATTAAGGAAGCTCAGGACCTTGATATATTTAAGAGAAGTAACGAAAAAAAAAGTCAGGTATTAATAGATTACCTAAACAACATTAACAACTCAACAACACTTATATTTTGCTTAAATAATAAGACGTTAGATAAGAGAGGGAAGCTCTACAAAACCATAAATGAGTTTGCTTGTGTCCTTGATTCAAGCTCAAAGGAAAATAAAATTTATGATAACAATTTACCTTCATGGATTAATTCCCAAGTTAAAAAAAATAACTATTCGATATCTGAAGATGCAGTCTTCCTATTAATTGAAAATATTGGAAATAATTTAGAGAAGATAGATAATGGGTTATCTAAAGTTTATTCAAATATTAAGGGAGATAGTATATCTAAGGAAGATATTTTAACATGTGTGGGGATAAATAGGGAATATAATTTTTTTGAGTTTCAAGATAGTCTAGTAGATAGAAGTGCTCTCAAATGTAGCAGAATACTTAATTTCTTCATTTCAAATCAAAAAAAATATCCAATTCAGCAGGTAATAATATATCTCTACAGCTTCTTTTCGAAGTTATTAGTAGTGAAGTCACAGAAATTAACTAATTCTGATAATATATCTTCTGCCATCTCCGTTCATCCATACGTAGCCAAATCATATTTGAAAGCAATGAACAACTATAATCTGACAGAATTATACCTTATAATAGGTTTCATAAGAGAACTTGACTTAATATCTAAGGGATTAAAGCAAATTAAAGCAGATAACAGATCCTTATTCTCAGAATTAATTTTCAAAATATTTAATAAATGAGATTTATATTTTTACTCATAATTCCTTTTTTATCATTTCCTCAGCAAGATAGGCTTGATCAATATTTTTCATCGAAAAATTACTCAATGTATATCTCACTATTTGAAGATAACTTTTCCTTAAATCAAATTGATGACTTAGATTCAGAAGTAGTTTCAAAATATATTATATCATTATTAAAATCAAATTTCAATTCTTTTGGAATACTCCCATCAAGGAAATTAGATAATATAAAAAATAAGGTCGAAAGCTTTATTCTAAAAAATAATTCTAGAACAAGAGATGAACTTTTGTATGAATATGGAAAATCAGAATTTAATTTGAATAGGTTCAAGTCATCAGTTATCTATTTAGAAAAAATCAGAAATAAAGATGATGAAATTAATTTTCTGCTTGGAGTAGGAGAGTTCAATAATAAGAATTTTGAAAAGTCTAAATTATATTTAGAGGAAGTATCCTCATATATTTATGAGGATAAAAAAAATTTATTTCTTGGGATAATATCCTATCAGGGAGAAGAATTTGATCTAGCATTAAATTATTTTGATAATATTTCCGATAAAGATCTTGAAAAACAATACCTCCAATATATAATAAGCATTAATTATTTAAGAGAAGATTACGAGGCAACAGTTAACTTAAGTGACAGGATAAATAATAATAGGACTTTAGTATATAACATTGACTACTGTTTTTTCTTTATTGGAAAAGCACTATTTATTCTTGAAGATTTCAATAACTCCATTATTACTTTGAATCAAATAAAAAACTCTATTGATAGGGAAGATGAGATATCATTTTTAATTGCTTACTCAAATTATATTCTTAAAAACTATGAAGAATCAAAACCAATTTTTAAATCTTTATCAGACAATTCATCAGATTACTCTCAATTATCATCATTTTATCTTGGAATGATATTTTTAGAAGAGAGAGAATTCAATCTTTCAAAAAATTATTTTTATGCCTCCTATAAAAATGATAAAGATGAAATTTATACAAAAAGTTCACTACTTAATTATGCTAAATCCCTCTACGAACTAGGGGACTATGATCAGTCAATAGCTGTTCTAAATAAACTAAAATCAACATTTCCTGATTTTGAAGTTAGACAGGTAAACGAGTTAATTAGTGAGAATTATTTTATGACTAATAACTATTCGAGAATAATATCATACTTAAAATCAAAAGATAAAATAACTGACGAGGACAAAAAAAAATTTCAGTATGTAACCTATCAGAAAGGTGTAAACGAGTTCAATAGAGGTAATTTTAAAAATTCAATTCAATATTTTGACTTATCACAGAGATATAATTCTGATAATGATATATTTATTAAATCTCACTTGAATAAATCTGAGGCATTTTTTATTGGTAATATGTATAAGAAAGCTTCAGACGAAATCTTGAAAGTTATAAACAAAGAAATTGATAAAAAGTTAAAACTTGAGTTGTTGAAATTATTAGGATATTCTTTATTTAATCAAAATGAATACTTAGAATCTTCAAAATATTTAAGTAATTACTTTAAACTAAGAGATAATGATATCCAAAATGATGATATAGATCTTCTACTCCGTCTTGCTGACTCTTATTATGGATCGAAAAACTTTAAAAATGCTATAGAGACTTACAATAAGTCATTAAAGAATAACGATACAAATAAAAATTATATTAATTATCAGATAGGTTTAAGTTATTATGGGCTCGATGATTTTACAAATTCTATATTATACATGGATAGGGTAATATCAAACCCTGACAAGTCATTAGATGATGATGCAATATTTAGGAAAGCTCAGATATATTTTGAGAATTCCGAATTTGATAAATCAATAAATAACTATACATCATTAATTGAAAATTTTAAGTTTAGTCAATATCTGCCATATTCCTACATTAACAGGGCAACATCATATTTTAATTTAAAAGCTTATGAACAAGCAGAGGATGACTACTTATATGTCTTGAAAAATCTTAAAGATGAAAATATTCAGAGTCAGGCAATATTAGGAATGCAGAAAACTGTTTCTTTCACTAATAGTTTTTCACGGCTTAATTTACTCATATCTGAATATAAGAATAGATTCCCTGATAATGATAACATTTTAAAAATTCAATTTGATAATATCAGAAATCTTTACTTTAATCAAAAGTATGAAGATTTGGTTTTATATTTCAAGGATATAACAGCTAAGGATCAGGTTATTTATAATGAATATGAAACTAATTATTATCTAGCCGAATCATTATTTAAATTAAATGAGAATAATTCTGCTAAGGAGGCATACTTTGTTTTGGCTGACAGTATAAACTCTAAATATTATACTAGGTCAGTCAATAGATTAGCTCAATTATATTTTAAAGAAAATAATTACGAAGAGTCTTTAAAATATTATAAAGATTTAGAATTAATAAGTAAGAACAACAGAGAAAAAATTGATTCTTATGTTGGATCTCTTACAAATTATTATTTCTTAAAAAAATTTGATTCAGTTCAATACTATTCACAGCAAATAAATAATTTTGATAAGATATCATTTAACAATAGGAATAAAATAAATTTATTATCTGCTAAATCCTACCTTGAGTCAGGCAATACATCTACCGGAATTGATAAATTACTTACAACAATTAATTTAGTAAAAGATGAGAGTGCAGCCGAGGCAAATTATTTATTAGCGAAAATATTTTTTGATCAGGGTCAAAAGAATCAAGCTCTTGAAAGTCTTTATTCACTTAATGAAAATTTTTCAAATAATCAGTTTTGGGTTGGTAAGTCATACATTCTAATTGCTGAAATTTTTATTTCTATGGGGGAAGATTTTCAAGCTAATGCCACATTAGAATCT
>CEQY01177270.1_pt1 | contig 12301 bp, 15 predicted proteins | sample 361391 | NCBI WGS metagenome assembly CEQY01 (sample SAMEA2621075, study PRJEB7988) | marine metagenome | isolation source: saline water (ENVO:00002010), including
GGTATGGCAGCAGATTTATTTGAAACTTACGCTGTTACTATTGTTGCGACAATGGTCTTATCCTCTATTTTTTTTCCGTCAGATTTTAATTTAATGATCTATCCTTTAGCTATTGGTGGAGCGTGTATAATAACATCTATCATTGGTACATGGTTTGTTAAACTCGGTAAGAGTAAAAATATCATGGGAGCTCTGTATAAAGGATTTATTGTTACTGCATTAACATCTCTTTTAATTCTATATCCAGTTACTGATTCTATAGTAGGACTTAATGATTCCTATTCAAACAGTGATAAAACTTTTAATGGAATGGATCTTTATATTTGTGGAGTAGTTGGTTTTATAATTACAGGATTATTAATTTGGATAACTGAATACTATACAGGTACAAATTATAGACCAGTTAAAACAGTCGCTAAATCATCAACAACAGGACATGGAACAAATGTAATTCAAGGTCTAGCAATTTCTATGGAGGCAACTGCAGTTCCAGCCTTAATTATTGTAGCTGGAATATTGTACACGAACGAACTTGCTGGTTTATACGGTATCGCTATTGCAGTAACCGCAATGTTAGCTTTAACTGGAATGGTAGTAGCTTTAGATGCTTATGGACCTGTCACAGATAACGCCGGTGGAATTGCGGAAATGTCTAAACTACCAAAAAATGTTAGAAAAACTACCGACGCTTTGGATGCAGTAGGAAATACAACTAAAGCTGTGACTAAAGGTTACGCAATCGGATCCGCTGGTTTGGGCGCATTAGTGTTGTTTGCCGCTTATACCGAAGATATTAAATATTTTTCAACAGTAAAAGATTCAGCTTTAGAAGGTATCGTAGTAACTTTTGATTTATCAAATCCTTTTGTTGTAGCAGGACTTCTAATTGGAGGAATGTTACCTTATTTATTTGGATCAATGGGTATGCAAGCGGTAGGAAGAGCAGGGGGAGCTGTAGTAATTGAGGTGAGACGACAATTTAAAAAAATCCCTGGCATCATGAAAGGAAAAAGAAAACCAGACTATGGAAGACTGGTTGATTTATTAACAAAGGCTGCAATTAAAGAGATGATAGTTCCATCTCTTTTACCTGTTTTATCTCCTATAATCCTTTATTTTATTATCTTACAAATTGGAGGAATGGAGGCTGCACTTTCATCTCTGGGAGCAATGTTATTAGGTGTTATAATAACTGGTTTATTTGTTGCTGTATCTATGACTGCAGGCGGTGGTGCATGGGACAATGCAAAAAAGTATATTGAAGATGGAAATTTTGGTGGCAAAGGATCAGAGGCACATAAATCTGCTGTAACAGGTGACACAGTTGGTGATCCGTACAAAGATACAGCTGGACCAGCTGTCAATCCGATGATTAAAATAACAAATATCGTGGCTTTACTTTTATTAGCTGTAATTGCCCATTAAAATTATTTTCCACCATACATCTTAGTCTTAATACTTTGTAAAAACTCTTGAACAAAACTTTTTTGGCTTAAATTATTTTCTGTAATTTTTTTTGTGAATTTAATATCAGCAAGTTTTTCTTTATTGAGAAGATTTTTTTCTTTTAAAACTCCATATTTGTCAAAGGTTAAAACTAAAACATTATTTTCTTTAACAACATTTTGTCCTAATTTATGGTATTTTCCTTTAGATAGTATTCTTTCAATATAGATCCATGTATTTTGATCAGTAATTGATTTGGTGTGTGGATTGCCGACTATTTGCAATGCATCATTAGTATTCGATTTATTTACTACCAATTTATTATATCTATTTTCCAAGAATAAAATACCGTGATTTTTTGTAGTTTTTTGTATTTTGCAGTTTGACAATAGAGAGGAAAATAAAATTAAAATTATGGTATAATATAAATTATGTTTAAAAATCATAAGACACATTTGTATAATATATTATTAACCTTATCTAGAAATATTTTCTTTTATAAGAAAGTTGCTTTACCAGATACTTTTGAGTCTCGTATCTATCTAATGTTTATTCATTTTTCAATTATAATGATTATTTTTAAAAAAAAAGGTAAAAAATTTGATCAGAATTCATATGATTATTTTTTTAATAATATTGAGTATAATTTAAGAGAACTCGGATTCGGAGATGTAACTGTTAATAAAAAAATGAAAGAGTTTAATAAAATTTTATATGATATTTTACTTAAAATAAATATTGAAAAAAATACTAAAACAGAATTTAAGCTTAATCATTCACTTATCTCTAAATATTTTGACAGTCTTAATGATATAAAAAGCTCAGAATACATACAATTTGAGACTTATTTGCAAGATTTTTTTCACTTTTGCTTTGATCAACCTTTAGAAAATGTGATAGAACGATTGAATAATTTTAAATTATAAATATGGCTGTACCAAAAAGAAAAACATCTGTTTCGAAAAAAAAAATGAGAAGATCTCATCACAAGTTATCTGCTATAAATGTTGTAGAGGATAAAAAAAGTGGTGAGTATAGACTTTCTCATCATGTAGATCTTAAATCCGGTTATTACAACGGAAAAAAAATACTAGATATTTAATACATTATATTATGTCTAAAAAAATTTCCATTGCGATTGATGCAATGGGCGGTGATAATTCTCCAGACAAAACAATTGAAGGAGTAAAACTTTTTATTGAAAAAAATAAAGATAATAAAGATTTTACCTTAAATTTATTTGGAAGAGAAAAGATTATAAATAAAAAAATAGAAGAATATAAGATTTCATCAAATTTAATTAATATAATTAATTCAGATACTGTTGTATCAAATGAGGAAACGCCTTTAACAGCTGTAAAAAATTCTAAGAATACAAGCATGTGGAGTTGTATAAAACATCAACTTGATGGAAAATCAGACATTAGTTTATCAGCAGGAAGCACAGGAGTATTATTGGTTATATCAAGAATGATTTTAAAAATGATGGATGAAGTTAATAAACCAGCTCTGGCTGGTTTGTGGCCAAATCAAAATGGAATGAACATAGTGTTAGATTTAGGAGCAAATATTGAATGCAATGAAAATAACTTAGTAGATTTTGCTGAATTAGGCTCTGCTTTATTTAAATCTTTATATCCTAATGATAAAGCAAAAGTGTCCTTACTAAATGTTGGTTCTGAAGAAATTAAAGGCACAGAAATTCTTAAGTCTGCTTCAAAAAAATTGAAAGAGTTATCTAACGAGGAAAATTTTATTTATAATGGCTATATAGAGGGAAATGAAATTATGAATGGAAACTCCAACGTAATTGTTACAGATGGATTTACTGGAAATATTGCATTAAAAACAGCAGAAGGAACTGCTAAATTTATTACAAGCAATCTAAAAAAATCACTTACAGAAAATATTTTTACAAAAATATCATTATTATTTTCTTATTTTTCACTTAAAAAATTCAAGGAAAAATTAGATCCTAGAAAGTATAATGGGGCAATATTTTTAGGTTTAAATGGACCTGTTGTTAAAAGTCACGGTGGAACAGACTCAATCGGTTTTTATCATTCAATAGATTTATGTTATAAAATAGTAAAAGGTGATTTGATGAGTCAAATTAAAAAAAATTTAAATCATTCAAAAAGTGACTAATAAAAAAATTAAAAAAATAGACTTAGTGAATATTTTAAGTAAAAAAACTGGTTTTTCTCAAAATTATTCAAAAAAATTAATTGATGATTTGCTGCTAATTATAAATTTAAACATTAGTAAAGGACAATTAAATTTAAAAAATTTTGGATCATTCAAGATATTGAATAAAAAACAAAGAATTGGAAGAAATCCAAAAACAAAAAAAGAATATATAATTTCCAAAAGAAAATCCGTTAGTTTCATTCCATCTAAAAAAATTTCTGATTACCTTAATAAGTTATATGAATAAATTATTAAATATAACTCAGCTTTCAATATTATTAGATTTGGTGGATCCGTCTACGAAAAAACCTCTTAATCATATTTTAAGATATTGGGAGAAAGAATTTAAAGAAATTCGTCCAAGAAAAATTAATAATAGAAGATATTACTCCACTAAACAAGTTGAGAAGATTAAAATGATTAAATTCCTGCTTAAAAATAAAGGCATGACTATAGCCGGAGTAAAAAGTATACTAAAAAATAATATAAATAAACTTGACGGTACTTACGATCATAGTTTAAAAGCTGAATATTATAAAAACGCTTTAAAATCAAAAAGTAAGTTATTATTAGATAAAATTAAAAAATTAAAAAATTAAAATAAATGGCTAAAAAAACACATCTAAAAGTAAGAATGGTTCCAGAAAATAATCCTGATAGCAAATTTATTTATTACGCAAAAAAACCAACTAAAGGTGAAAAAGCAAAAGATAAGTTAAAATTAAAAAAATATAATCCCAATACAAGAAAACATGAATTTTTTGTTGAAAAAAAACTTCCTCCTCATAGTAAATAGCTACTTTTTACCGAAATTTCTAAATTCGTAATCAATAAAAGATTTAATCATTGATTTCCATATTTTTTGAGTAATTTTTGGATCAATTTTTTTAATTCTAGATTTTTTCGTTATATTTTTTAAAATAATTAAAATCCTTTTTTTATCAATTATATCTTTTTTAAATTTTTTATTTTTAATAACTAAATCGACCAATTTCGTTCTTTTTTTTATTATTTCTAGTAAATCGTCATCTAATTTATCAAGTTCTTTTCTTATTTTAATAATATTTTTGTTTACCATAGCGACAATATAAAATTTAACTTAATTTAATAAATATATATTATAAATTATGTTTTCAAACGAGCAAAAAATAAAAAAGTTTTTTCTGTATTGGCTTGTTACTTCTTTAATATTGGTCTTTTTAATAATTATTGTTGGTGGTTTAACAAGACTAACAAACTCGGGTTTATCCATAACTGAATGGGAGTTATTTAGAGGAATTCTTCCACCTTTGAATAATAGTGAATGGATTTTCTACTTTGATCAATATAAGCAAATACCACAATATAAATTATTAAATTTCAACATGAGTTTAGAGGAATTTAAAGTAATTTTTTATTGGGAATATTACCATAGAATATTAGCAAGATTTATTGGAATATTTTTTTTGATACCTTTAATCTATTTTCATTTTACTAAAAAAATTAAAAAAGAATACATGAATATTTGTTATGTAATTTTTTCTTTAATTGTTCTACAGGGTATAATCGGATGGTTTATGGTAAAAAGTGGATTAGTTAATGTCACCACTGTAAGTCATTATAGATTATCTATACACTTAATTACAGCGATTTTAATAATATCTTGTATTTTCTGGCTTATTAAAAATGTAGTCTCAAATAAAAGTAAAATATTTTTTAAGTTTTCAATCGATAGTTCTATTTACCAAATATGTATTTTATTAATTTATATACAAATTATGATGGGAGCTTTTGTATCAGGGTTAGACGCTGGCCAAATTTATCAAACTTGGCCTATGATGGGTGATAAATTTATTCCTAATGATTTACATTCACAAAAATTAATAAACATTGCAGATTTTAACAATCATTCATTAGTGCAATTTTATCATCGTAATTTAGCTTACATTTTAGTTATATATATTTTATTTTTAGCCGTATTAATCTATAAAAATAAATCTATAAACCTATACAATCCAATTAAAATAATGCTATTTTTTTTATTCCTTCAAATTTCATTAGGAATTTTTACTCTTGTTAGCGGACTAAATATTTATTTAGCTTCAGCACACCAGATTACCAGTATCTTACTTGTATTTAGTGCATTAAACCTCTATTTTTTTAAAGTTAAATAAATTGACTTTATTACTTAATATTTGTATTTATCGCCCATTATTATGACACCGTTTATTAAAAAGAAAGAAGTTAAACATGACTGGTATATTATCAATGCCCAGAACGCTGCTGTTGGTAGACTAGCCGCTTATATTTCAAGGGTATTGAGAGGAAAAAACAAGTCTACTTATAATCCCCATATTGATAACGGAGATTTTGTAGTTGTAACTAACATCGATAAGATTAAATTTACTGGAAAAAAATTTACAAATAAAAAATATTTTAGACACACAGGACATCCAGGGGGAATAAAAGAATCTACTCCCGAATTTCTTAAAGAAAAGAATAAGATGGAACAAATTTTAAAATTAGCAGTAAAAAGAATGCTACCTGGTGGACCATTAGCTAAGAAACAATTAACTAAGCTTAAGATCTATAATGGAGAAACACATCCTCATGAAGTGCAGAAACCAAAAATTATAAATTTTGAAAATTTAAATAAGAGAAATATTGTAAAATAATGGATCAAACTAACCAGACATCTATTAAAACTAAAAAGATAAAATTAGATTTTAAAGATAGTAAATATGCTACGGGAAGAAGAAAGAGATCTATAGCCAAGGTTTGGGTTAAAAAAGGGTCAGGAAATATTCATGTTAACGGTTTAAAAATGAATGAATATTTTAAAAGACCCGTTCACCAGATAATTGTTACAAGACCTTTAGAAATTTCTGAAGTAGTAACAAACTACGATGTAAAGTGTTCAGTAAAAGGAGGTGGTTTATCTGGTCAAGCTGGAGCAATTATTCTTGGAATTTCAAAGGCATTGATAGCACATGATGAAAATTTAAAGAAAAATTTAAAAAAAGATAAGCTTACCACCAGAGACTCTAGAGTTGTGGAACGTAAAAAATACGGCCACAGAAAAGCACGAAGAAGCTTTCAATTTTCTAAAAGATAATCATTTAGATTTAACTATTAACAAAGACAATGATATAAGGCTTTATGCCTATGCATGATAAAATAAATATAGCAGTAATAGGAGCAACTGGATACGTAGGTTTAGATCTTACTTTAATGCTAACTAAACATCCAAATGTAAAGATAAAATATTTATGTGCTACAAAAAATTTAGGAAAAAATATTAATTTTTTTGATAAAAGGATTAAGAAAAAACTCCCAAAAATATCTTCTGTAAAGAAAATTGATTGGAACAGTTTGGATTTAGTTTTTTTATCATTACCAAACGGGGAGGCTCATAAGCTTATTTCAAAAATTTATCCAAAATATCTTAATTTAAAATTTATTGACTTATCTGCAGATTTTAGAATTGATAATCCAAGAATATATAAAAAGAATTACCAGATTACACACAAAGCTAAAAAATTTATAAAAGAGTCAATTTATTTAATACCAGAATTAAATAATAAAAAGATTAATAAATTTAGAATAATATCCAATCCGGGATGTTATCCTACTTCAATTCAAATTCCGTTAATACCATTAATTAAAAACAATCTTATAAAATTAGATAATATTACAATTGACTCAAAGTCTGGTTATTCAGGAGCTGGGAAAAATTTAAAAAAAAAATTCAAACATAAAAACTTATATTCATCTACCTTTGCTTATAGTACAAAAAATCATAGACACAGTTGTGAAATTGAACAGCAATTTTATAAAATAACAAAGAAGAGAGTAAATTTTTCTTTTAACCCGCATTTATTACCAACATTTAGAGGAATTTTATCTTCGATTTATTTAAATACAAAAAAAGGTGTGACTGGTAATCATTTGAGAAATAATTTAAAGAAATTTTATAAAAAATCAAAATTTATAAAAATATTAAAATTAAATAATCCCTTAGGTTCAGGAAACGTTTTGAATACTAATAATTGTGAGATCTCAGTTTGTGAAACAAAGATTAAAAATAAATACATTATTCTTTCTGCTATCGATAACCTGGTAAAAGGAGCGTCGGGACAAGCTATACAAAATATGAATCTTTTATACAAATTTCCGGAATTTTTAGGATTAAGATGAATAAAATTTTTCTTATAATTTTAATTCTATTTTTAAATAATTGTAGTAAACCTAATACAGTTTTTATTTGTGGTGATCATAAATGCATTAACAAAGAAGAAGCTAAACAATATTTTGAGGAAAATCTTTCTATTGAGGTAAAAATCATAAATATTAAAGATAAAGAAGAAATCAATTTAGTGGAATTAAATTTAAGAGAAAATAAAATTGGCAATAAAAAGATAAGTGTTTCATCGAAAAAAAAAACAAAAGAAAACATAAAGATCTTATCTAACAAAGAAATAATTAAGATCAAAGAAGAGATAAAAAAAAAGAAAACAAAAAAAAGATTAGTTAAAAAATCAAACGATAAAAATAAAAATAAAAAAAAAGTTTCTAGTAATAAAAAAATTATTCAGAAAAAAAATATTATAAAAAGGAATGATTCAAAATCTTTATATGTGAATAAAAAAAATGATATTATTGATGTTTGTACAATTTTAGAAAAATGTAATATTGATGAAATATCAAAATTTTTAATTAAACAAGGAAATAAAAGAGACTTTCCTGATATAACATCAAGACAATGACTCAAATATGAAAAAATTAAATATAGCAATAATTGGTTTAGGTAATATTGGTAGTTATCTATTTAAATACCTAAAGGACAATAAAAAAATTTTAACTGAAAAAAATAATTGTGAACCGGTTATTAAATACGTTTCTGCTAAAAATAAAAACCGTAAAAGAATAATTAATTTTAATAAAAAACAATGGCTATCTAATTATCTAGATGCAACAAAATTAAAAGATGTTGATTTAATTGTTGAATTAATTGGTGGAGCAGAAGGAGCAGCTAAAAAATTAGTTTTTAATGCCTTAAAAAATAAAAAACACGTTGTTACAGCGAATAAGGCTTTAATTGCTAAGTATGGTGACCAACTTTCAAAAATCGCTGAAAAAAATAAAGTTAATTTAGAGTTCGAGGCTTCAGTTTGTGGCGGTGTTCCCATCATAAGATCTTTAAAAGAAGGTTTAATAGCTAATAAGATATCAAAAATTCACGGTATATTTAATGGCACGTCAAATTATATTTTATCTTCCATGGACAAAGAGAATAAAAATTTTGAATATGTCTTAGCTCGCGCAAAAAGTCTTGGTTATGCCGAAACTAATCCTTCAGCAGATCTAAATGGTGATGATGTTTCTTCTAAATTAAAAATATTATCCTCTTTATGTTTTAATTCTTTTTTGAATGATGAAATTTATGTTGAAGGTATAAAAGAAATAGATAAAACGGATATAGATAACGCTAATAAGTTAGGCTACAAGATTAAATTACTAGGATTTGCCGAACAAATCAAAAATATTATTTATCAAAGAGTTCATCCAACTTTAATTAAAAAAGATTCTTATGTAGCTAGCATAGATGGTGTTTTAAACGCTGTAATTATAGATGGTAGTCCCGTTGGACAAAGTATTATTCAAGGTGAAGGAGCTGGACCAGCTGCAACTACATCAGCATTGGTTTCAGATATATCTTCAATATTGAGGGGGAATATTAAATTTCCTTTTTCATTGTCATTTAAAGAAAGAAAAAAACTAAAATTTGACAATATAGAAAATAGATTTTTTTCAGCTTATTTAAGGTTTGAAGTGCAGGATAAATCTGGAGTTTTATCGAATATAACAAAAATATTTTCAAGAAATAAAGTTTCTATAAAAAGATTGATACAAAATCCCAACAAAAATAAAAAAATTTCATCTGTAATAATCATTACTCACAAATCTAAAGATAAATATTTAAATAAAATATTAAAAGAAGTTTCTAAAAAAAATTATATAAGGCGAAAACCTAAATTGATAAGAATTGATGAGATTTAATGTCAATCGATAAAAAATTTTTAAATCTTTTTATAAAAGTTACTGAGAAAGCAGCAATAGGTGCATCAAAATTTATTGGCAAAAAGGACAAAATAGCCGCGGACAAAGGCGCTGTAGACCCCATGAGGAGAGAGTTAAATAAGATCAACATGGAAGGAACAGTTGTAATTGGAGAGGGTGAAATGGATGAAGCACCAATGTTATATATAGGAGAAAAGTTAGGAACATTAAATGGTCCAAAATTTGATATCGCAGTTGATCCATTAGAAGGTACAAAATTTACTGCAAACGGTGAACCAAACGCATTTTCTGTATTGGCAATTTCTGAAAAAGGTGGGTTATTATCAGCGCCTGACACTTACATGGAAAAAATAGTAATAGGTTCTAATCTTCCAAAAAATTTGATGGATATAGATAATGGAGTTGAAAAAAATTTAAAATTATTATCTGATGCTAAGGAAAAAAAAATATCAGACTTGAGAGCTTGTGTACTTAAAAGACCTAGACACAATCATATAGTAAAAACTCTAGAAAAAATGAATGTAAAAATAAATTATATTACAGATGGAGATATAGCCGGAGCTCTCAGTGTAATAGGAAAAAATCCTAAAAATGATATTTATTATAGCACAGGAGGAGCGCCGGAAGGTGTAGTTGTAGCTGCTGCTTTATCTTGTTACGGAGGTCAAATTCAAGGAAGATTGGTTTTGGATGAAGAAGAAAAAGTTAGGGCAAAAAAACTAGGAATTACGGATTTTAATAAAAAATATAACATTGATGATATGGTTAATGGTGATGTAATTTTTTGTGCTACAGGTGTTACATCAGGGGATTTAGCAAATGGAGTTAAAGATTTAGGTAACGAATTTGAAGTTAATACTTTCGTATTACATAAGAGCCAAAAAATAATAAAATCTGTAACAAATATCTATAATAAATGAATTCACTTTCTGTTAGTGGAAAAAATTGGGTGCTTAAGAGATATAGTGAAGAAAAATCAAATTTTATAAAAGAAAATTTTTCTTTAGATGAAATAACTTCAAAATTACTTTCTATAAGACAGATCAAAAAAAGCGATGTGAATTCTTTTTTAAACCCTTCGATTAAAAACTTTTTGCCTAATCCATATAATTTAATCGATATGGAAAAATCGACATTAAGAATTGCTAAGGCTGTCAATCAAAAAGAAAAACTAGGAATTTTTGGTGATTATGATGTTGATGGAGCAACTTCAACAGCTTTATTGGGTAATTATTTTTCAGAATTAAAGATAGAATACGAAACTTATATTCCTGATCGTAAAAAGGAAGGATATGGCCCAAGTATAAAGAGTTTTAAAGAATTGATAGATAAAAAGGTTAAAGTAATTTTTACTGTAGATTGCGGCACACTTTCATTTGATGCAATTAATTACGCAAATGAAAATAAAGTTGATGTTATAGTTTTAGATCACCATCAATCTGAAATTAAATTGCCAAATGCGTTTTCAATAGTCAATCCAAATCGTTTAGATGATAAATCTAATTTACAGTATTTATGCGCAGCAGGTGTGTCATTTATGTTTTTAGTATCATTAAATAGAGAACTGAGAAATAAAAAATGGTTTGGTAAAAATAATATTAGCGAACCAAATTTGATTGACTACCTTGATTTGGTCTCCCTAGGAACAGTTTGTGATGTTGTGCCTTTAATTGGATTAAATAGAGCTCTTGTAAAACAAGGTTTAAAAGTCTTTAAATCGAAAAAAAATTTAGGATTAAAGACTTTATCAGATATTTGTAAAATTGACTCTAGTCCATCGATTTACCATCTAGGTTATTTACTTGGACCAAGAATAAATGCAGGTGGAAGAGTAGGCAAATGTTCACATGGTGTAAATTTATTATTAAATAAAGATCCTAAAAATTCTTTTAAGTTAGCTTCAGAATTAGACCAATATAATAAGGAAAGACAAATGCTAGAAAAAGATCTTTTAAAAAAAATTTTAGAAGAAACAAGAGACTATTCTAATGATCCTGTATTAATTTTAAGTGGAAAAAATTGGCATGAAGGAGTAATTGGTATAGTCGCTTCTAGATTAAAAGATAAATTCAACAAACCAGTAATACTTATTTCCTTAGACGGTGATATAGGAAAAGCATCGGCTAGATCAATAGTTGGTTTCGATATTGGTTCAATAATTATTGCAGCCACTCAAGAAAAAATTTTATTAAAAGGTGGGGGGCATAAAATGGCAGGGGGTTTTTCAATTCAAATTGAAAATATAAATTTGTTTAAAGATTTCATTTTTAAAAAATTTAGAGGCATTAATGAAGATTTAAAAAGTGAAAGACCACTGTTATTAGATAGTATTATCGCACCATCTGCAGTTAATTTAGATTTTTATAATAAAATTGAATTATTGTCTCCATTTGGCTCTGGTAATCCTGAACCAAAGTTTATTATTGAAAATGTTAAGACAATAAATAGTAAAATTGTAGGTGAGAAACACATAAAATCAATTTTAATTGGTGAAGATGGATCAACCATTAAATCAATAGCTTTTAATGCGACAGAGAATGTTTTAGGAGGATATCTTATAAAAAAGAATAATAAATCATTTAATATTGCAGGAAAATTATCCCTA
>CEQY01030769.1_pt1 | contig 12289 bp, 11 predicted proteins | sample 361391 | NCBI WGS metagenome assembly CEQY01 (sample SAMEA2621075, study PRJEB7988) | marine metagenome | isolation source: saline water (ENVO:00002010), including
AGTGGCTGTTAATCCAAAAGAAATCACTCAAAGAAATTTTGTATCTATAAAGATCAATGGAAAGAGTTACTTTGGAGATCCTAGTGAGACAATACTCCAAATTTCCAAAAGAAACGGAATTGAAATCCCTCATCTTTGTTATAAAGAGGGAATGAGGCCAGATGGCAATTGTAGAGCATGCATGGTTGAAATTGAAGGTGAAAGAGTACTCCAACCCTCATGTGTAAGGACTATTTCTGATGGCATGATTATAAACACCGATTCTAATCGTGTTAAAAGTTCTCAAAAAATAGTCCTTGAACTTTTGTCTTCAGATGTATCAGATAAAGTGTATAAAAAGAAAAGTGAACTTACAGACTGGGCTGAAAAACTAGAAATCAAAAAAAATAGGTTCCCTACGAATATACAAGAAAAACATGATCTTACTCACCCTGCCATAGCTGTTAATCTAGATGCTTGCATCCAATGTACAAGATGTGTTCGCGCATGTCGTGAGGAGCAAGTCAACGATGTGATTGGTTATGCTAATCGCGGTTTCAAATCAGAAATTGTATTCGATATAGATGATTTTATGGGTGAGAGCACTTGTGTAGGTTGTGGTGAATGTGTTCAGGCGTGTCCAACTGGAGCGTTGATGCCATCAAAAGAAGTTGCATTAAATACCCCAGATAAAAAAGTCGAGAGTGTTTGTCCATATTGCGGAGTTGGTTGTCTGCTGACTTATAATGTTAAAGATGACAAAATACTTTTCGCTGAAGGTAGAGATGGTCCGGCAAATCTAAGTAGATTATGCGTCAAAGGAAGATATGGTTTTGATTATATTCATAATGATGGAAGACTTACCAAACCCTTAATCAGAAGAAAAGGAGTTAGCAAAGACATAGACCTTCGTTCATATGATTTTGATAATATTGGGGAAATATTTGAGGAAACAACATGGGAGAATGCACTTGATGTAGCTATTAATGGATTTAAAAATGTCAAAGAACAAAAAGGGCCATCTGGCCTTGCGGGGTTTGGTTGTGCTAAAGGTTCGAATGAAGAGGCTTATTTGTTTCAAAAATTAATAAGAACCGGTTTTAATACTAACAACGTTGATCACTGCACAAGGTTATGTCATGCCTCATCTGTAGTTGCGCTTTTAGAGATGGTAGGGTCAGGCGCTGTGTCTAACCAAGTTGCGGATGTAACAGAAGCGGAAGTTATAATTATTATTGGTTCTAATCCCACAGTCAATCATCCAGTCGCAGCGACATTTATGAAGAATGCAGCAAAAGAAGGAAAAACTTTGATAGTGATGGATCCTAAAAAAACAGATATATCACGTCATGCAAATTACTATCTTCAATTTAAACCTGATACTGACGTAGCAATGCTTAATGCCATAATGAAATCAATCATTGATCAGGATTTAGTAGATAAAGAGTTTATTAAAAATAGAACTAAAGATTATGATAAATTAAGAAATCATTTGAAAGACTATTCACCAAAAATCATGTCAAAAATCTGTGGTATACCGGAAGAAACTTTAAACGAAGTAGCAAGGCTATACGCAAAATCAAAAGGTTCAATGATTTTCTGGGGCATGGGTGTATCTCAACATGTTCATGGTACTGACAACGCTAGAGCGCTAATTTCCCTCGCATTAATGACAGGTCAAATAGGGAGACCTGGCACAGGTTTACACCCTCTTCGTGGACAAAATAATGTTCAAGGTGCATCAGATGCTGGTCTTATCCCAATGGTCTTCCCCGATTATCAAAGAGTTGATAATCCAGAAATAAATAAATTCTTCGAAGAATTTTGGGGCTCTAAACTAGATAAGAATCCAGGGCTAACTGTAGTTGAGATCATGGATGCAATTGTAGCTAAAGATTTAACAGGATTATATGTTATGGGTGAAAATCCTGCCATGTCGGACCCTGATCTAAACCACGCAAGAAAAGCTTTATCAAGTCTAGATCATTTAGTGGTTCAAGACATTTTTGTAACAGAAACTGCATTTTTTGCCGATGTAATTTTACCTGCCTCTGCATTTCCAGAAAAGACAGGTAGTTTCACTAACACAGATAGAAGAGTTCAGCTAGGAAGACAAGCTGTTAAACCCCCGGGGAAAGCAAAACAAGATCTTTGGATTATTCAAAAGATTGCTCAAGGGATGGGGCTTGATTGGAATTATAATGGTCCTCAAGAGGTATTTAAAGAAATGACACAATGTATGCCAACTATTGCCGGCATAACATGGGAAAGGCTCGAGGAAGAGGATTCAGTAACTTACCCATGTAATACGAAGGATGATCCTGGGCAACCAGTTATCTTTACTGATGATTTTCCGACACCTGATGGTTTAGCATCTTTTAAGATTTCTCCTTTCAAAAACGCTGATGAACTTCCAGATAAAGACTTTGAATACATTCTTATCACAGGTAGACAGCTTGAACACTGGCATACTGGTAGTATGACTAGAAGAGCTAGTCTACTACATGAAATTGAGCCTGATCCTTTTGCAAACATGTGTCACGAAGATATGAAAAAATTAGGTGTTAAAGATGGCGATATCATTACCATACAATCTAGAAGAGGTAAAATTGATGTATATGCGCGAAGAGATGATGGCTTACAGTTAGGACAGATATTCGTTCCATTTTGTTATGTTGAAGCAGCTGCGAATGTTCTTACAAACGCTGCGCTAGATCCTGATGCTAAAATCCCTGAATTTAAATTCTGTGCTGTAAAAATTTCAAAAAAGACAGTACATTAAGTTTGGAAAAAATAACACTTAATGAATATTTAGAAAAGCTTCAAATTTTAATCAGAAGAAGTGACTACGATTCTTGCATTGATTTATTATTAAGTGCTATCGAACAATACCCTGATGAATACAAGTTAAAATTAAATCTAGGGAATGTCTATAAGATTCTTGGTAAGAACTCATATGCTATAGAATTATACAATTCACTCTTAAGAACAAACTATAAAGGGATTGCGCAAAATAATTTATCTTTAATAATGTTAGAGGAAGGAAAACTAGATGAGAGCATTCTACATGCAAGAGGTGCACTTGAAAGTAATCCAAAATACGGGGATGCAAAGTTTAATTTATCTCTTGCGCTGTTTGAGAAAAAAAAATATCAGGAGTCTTTAATTAGTTGCAATGAATTGTTGTCGAATGAAGAATATAAAGATAAAGCATATGAATTAAAAATTAGAATTAATCAAATAATATGTTCTTGGGACTCATTTGATGAGACTCAAGAACTTCTAAGTTCTAACAAAATAACTGTTCATCCTTTCCTTCATATTTCTTCAGTGACAGATGAAGAAAAAAATTTTATTAATGCAAGAAAGTGGAATAATAACTTAGATGAAAAAAATAAAATTAATCAAAACTTTAAGATCAATAAGAAAATAAAAGTTGGTTTTTTATGTGGTGAAATAAGAAATCATCCAACCATGTACTTAATAAAGAATCTTTTTAAAAATTTAAGTGGACTCGAACTATCTATGTATATGTTCTCTTATGACCATGGCGTCAAAGAGAAATCATATATAGAAGATAGCTTTGATAATTTTATTGATATAACAGATCTTAATTTTTCAGATGGATATAAAAAAATTAAAAGTTACGATTTAGATATACTTATTGATCTGACGACAATAATTTCTCATAACAGAATCGATATGCTTGATAAGAACATTGCTAGAGTAATTATTGCATATCTTGCATTTCCTGGGACTACCGGTAACTCAGTTTATGATTATATACTCACAGATGAAATAGTTACTCCTAAGGGCGTTCAAAAGTACTATCAAGAGAAATTTTTATATCTGCCAGATAGTTATCAAGTAAATAATGGTGAATTAAATATTGAGATTAGAACAAAAAGAGAAGATTATAGGCTGCCTAATGATGCTGTGATTCTTGGATGCTTGAATCAGTCATTTAAACTTGATCCGGTTTTTTTTAATATATGGTTGGATATATTATCTAAGTACGACAATACATATTTGTGGCTTCTCGATGAAGGCCACGAAATGAAAAAAAATATTTTTCATTTTATAAATAATAGAATTAGCTCAGAAAGAATAATATTTGCAGAAAAAATTGATTATAAAGATCATCTTCAGAGAATTCAGCATATTGATATTGCTCTTGATACTAGAATTTATAATGGTCACACAACATCTTTAGAAATGATACAAGCTGGCGTCCCTCTAGTAACATTAAAAGGTAGCCATTTTGCATCTCGTGTAAGCACAAGTATTCTCAAAAGTCTTGGCATGGATGAGCTTATTACAAGCAGTGATATTGAGTATAAAAATATGATTATATCTTTAATTGATAAAAATTATCGTGCTGAAATTAAAAATAAGATTATTAAATGTCTACAGACATCAAAACTTTTAGATAGCAGACATTTTTCAGATAATTTTAGAAAAACGATCGTGAGCGCAATTACATAGTACTTTTGGCTTTTTCAACCACTAAAACGGTGTCTTTGGTAATACCAACATCATGCACTCTTAAATAAGTTATATCTTCGATTGTACTTATCGCAGAGGATGCGAGATTTGCTACCTTAAGATCATCTTTTGTCTCTACTCCATCAAAGAGTTTAGAGGAAAACCTTTTATTACTCGTGCCGATACAGACATTAGAATGGATTTTTAAAATAAAAGCTAAATTTTTGATAATTGTTAAATTATCGTCACCTGATTTTCCAAACCCTATTCCTGGATCAATGATTATCTTTTCTTTTGCTACACCAGCTTTTATACATGTATCTATACGTTCTCTAAAGAATGAATCTAGTTCAAACAATATATCATCAAATTGCTTGATAGAACCTGACTTATGTTCATCTGGCATATGAGTCATGATATAGTTACATTTTGATTCTGCGACATACTCTAACATTTTGTCATCATTGAAACCAGATGATACATCGTTAATATAAGATATTTGGTTTATGAAATGTTTCACTACATGACTTGAACGAGTATCTATACTCACAAGAACATCAAAGTTTTTTTTAATAAATTCTATTACTGGCTCTAGTGTATTGATTTGATTAGTATGGCTTACATCTGAGAAACCAGATCTTGTTGATTCAGCGCCAATATCAATTATATCTGCACCCTCTTCGATCATATCAGAAATATGCCTCTTCGCAGAATTCAAATCATAATATAATCCGCCGTCAGAGAAACTATCAAGTGTTAAATTTAGTATTCCTATTATTTTAGTCATAAGTTTTTTTGTTTATAAATATATATTTCCTCTTTAAGGTCTATTGTCATTAAATCATTAGCAATCAGCACCTCATGGTTTGTCATGTTATTTAATTTCTTTAGTATCTCCTCATCTGAAGAACCGTCTAAAGATAAAACATGGTTAAGAATCGTAAGTTTAGGTCTAACCTCGTTGATAATTTTACTTATTTGATTTACATCTGTGTGATAAGAAATAACTCCTTTTGCTTTTGGATATTTTTTTAGAGTATGATCTGATGCGTGAGCTATTTCATGAATTAAAAGATCACAGTTCCTTGCTTTTTGTACTACATTTTCAGAATATGTCGTATCACCAGATATAATCATACAATATTTGTCATTAAAAATTTTAAATCCAAATGCATGGGTGAAAGGTTCATGTTTTACAGAGAAAGCCTCAATAGTTAATCCATTTTTACGGAATTTATAACCATCCTCTATTATAGTAATATTAGATTTCAGATTATTTGTATCTAAATTCTCAGGATGACTACTCCTAACTTTTATATCCTCTTCGTATGACTTTAGAGTACTTTTAACAAAGTTTTTGGTCCCATGGGGTCCAAATATATTTAATGGTAAATTCCTATGATAAACCCAACTTGTCATAAGAATATCAGCAAAACCAACTATATGATCAGAATGAAGATGTGTAAAAAATATGTTATGTATCTCATTTGGCAAGATATCCGATTGATACAACCTCACTAGTGCCCCTCTTCCCGTATCGAATAAAAATTTATCTTTTTTGTGTTCAACTAAAATTGATTGGGAAAACCTATTAATATCTACTCTTGGCGTTCCGCTACCCAAAATTGTAATTTTTATTAAATCAGCATAAATATTGTTTGTAGCAAGTAACAATAATAATAAAATAAACTTTCTCATCAAGGTATTGTAATATAGTTTATTAGATATGAATAATAAAACTAGAATAGAGCTGTCAAAATCAAAAAGGCCTGAAGCTTCAGAAATTACAGTTGTTGACGAATATCAGAATGAGAGGGCATTTCCAATTACTGGTGAATTACCGCTTACTATATACCTCGACAAGAAAGAAGTAGTAACTCTCATGACTTTAGGACATTATCCAGAAGCTCTTGTAATTGGTTATTTAAGAAACCAAGGAATTATAAATAATATTAATGAACTTAAGTCTGTTCATGTTGATTGGTCCGTTAACTCTGCTGCGGTAATAACTAATAATTTAGACCTTAAAAAGATTAATAATAAACTAGCCCATAAAGTTGTAACATCCGGTTGTGGTCAAGGAACAACCTTTGGCGGGATTATGGATGAGCTTAAAGAAAAAAAAGTTTGTGAACACAAAATCAAACAATCTACGATCTATAGTCTATTAAAATTACTCCATGACAAGAATGAGATCTATAGAAAATCAGGAGCAGTTCATGGATGTGCTTTATGCTCTAATGAACAGATTCTTGATTTTGTCGAAGATGTAGGTCGTCATAACGCGGTTGATGCGATTGCCGGGCATATGTGGCTTAATAATTTAGAGGGTGATGGAAAAATTTTTTATACCACAGGGAGATTAACATCGGAAATGGTGATTAAAGTTGCTCAAATGAATATTTCTGTTCTTCTTTCTCGATCCGGAATAACTGAAATGGGATTAAATGTTGCTAAGGAAACAAATGTCACTTTACTAGGAAGAGCAAAAGGCAAACATTTTCTAGTTTATAATGGCAGAGAAAATATAGACTTCGATGCTACGCCTGATCCAAGACCAGAAGGTTCGTCTGATATTTGGAAGAGAAGGTAAAACTATATCAACTTGTTAGTTACTTCACCAATACTAGTCACGGATACAGTTACGGTGTTTCCAGAAACCATTGGACCAAGACCTGAGTTGGTTCCACAAGCAATAATGTCCCCGGGGTTTAGTGTCATATCATGTGATAGAAAACTAACAATCTCATAAACATCAAAAAACATGTCGCTTGTTTTATAGTTTTGTTTGATTTCACCATCTAAAGTTGTTGTGACTGTTAGAGACATAGGATCAATATCATTAACAATACTTGGCCCAAATATTCCAAAAGTGTCATAACTTTTTGATCTTGTCCACTGATCAAAAGTAGGGTCCTTTTTAACAAGATCCATAGCAGTGACATCATTGATACATGTGTAGCCAAAAATATATTCCACAGCAGTTTTTATTGACACATCTTTACAGGTTTTACCAATAACTATTCCAAGCTCCCCTTCAAAAAAAATACTTTCACTGTAACTTTTTGGTCTGATGATGTTCTCTCCTTGATCAATTATGCATGATATAGCTTTGTTAAGGTAGAGTGGGTTATTAGGCTTAGATAAACCTTTCTCACTTGCTAGAGATTGATAATTGTTCCATAAAGCAATCATTTTGGTCGGCTTGCATGGATTGATTATTTGAACATCTTTACGGCTTATGACCTCATCTGTCATAGATGGATTAGAAAACATATCGCCCTTAAAGACAGTTACATCATTACCATTCAGAATTCCAAAGGACTCGGTGTTGTTTTGTATGAATCTTATCCAGTTTGACATTTTGGTTATAATATATTTCTGGTGTATTATAACGAATAAATGAGTAAAAAAAAGCCAAGAATATTAATAATAAGGTGTGGTCTATTAGGAGATACCGTAGACTCAACTGTTGTGGTGAAGCCATTGATTAGCTACTACGGTGAAGATTTAATAATCAATTGGGTCACAAAACCAAATTTACAGGACTTATTCAAGTTTGATGCAAGAATAACTCCATTATTGGTTAGATTTACCAAGTTGCCACTCTTATTCAATATAGATAAGCTTAAAATAATTTTTAACTCTCTTTTCAATCCTTATGATGCTGTAATTAATTTAGAGGTAGGAGATAAATTTAATAATTTAGCAAGGCTTACAAAAGGTAAAATTAAAGTTGGTATGCCTTATAAATATATTGCTGAAAATATCAAAGATGAGCATAGAGTTGAACATCAACTAAGAATTTTAAAATCTTATTTTTCTGATCTAATAACAAAAGATTCTTATCCTTATCTGAAAGGATCAGATATTGATGTCAAAAAAAAATATAATATTCATAATGATTTTATAATTATGTGTCCTACAAATAGTAAATATGGAAGAGAAAACCACAGAGGCTATAGAGCGTGGCCCATTAAGAATTGGAGGATACTTATAGATAAAGTTTTAAAAAACACAGACTTAGATATTATTATTACAGGGAGTCTTAATGAACAAAATTTTATTGAACAACTAGACTTATATAATCAGAGAATACACAATTTGACTGGAAGGACAAATTTACCCAATCTAATTAATTTAATGAAATATTGTGAGTGCGCAATAGCAAATGATAGTGGCTCTGTTCACGTTGCTGGGGTATGTGCTAAGAAAGTCATTGCTCTACATGGACCTACTCCTTTTAAAGAGACAGGGCCATACGGAAATGGTAAAAATGAGGTAATTGAAGCAAATATTAACTTACATTGTTCACCTTGTTATGGCACAGATGTAATAAAAATGTGTAACTCTAATAAATGTATGATTAATTTATCGCCTGATAAAGTCTTGAATTATATAATCCATGGCGAAAAAATTTCAGTAAAAAATAATGTAGTCAAATTGATTAATAAACAATAAGATTACTTATTAATATAACGAGAGATATGACTAAGCATAGATTCCTTCCCATTTCTTTTTATGCCTTTATCTTCAATATCATCAGATAGATTTTTTATAATATTATTTATTTTTTCAGATAATTTTGTGTATTTTCCAAGATCCTTGATTAACAGAATAATAATAAAAATGAGTATAGGAAACATAACCATAGATGTTGTCGTATAAGCTTTTATAAATAAATCATATGTCATTTTTTTACTTCTTCTAATTGTTTAAGCTTCTTTTCCATAAGAATATCAATTTCACCTTCAATTTTCTGATTTTCTCTTCTCGCTTTTTTAATGTTTATTATGCCTCTTTCAAATTCTTTCCAAACTTTTATTCGTTTATTAAGAGCCTCAAGTGTAACTATATGATAGTGCCTTTGAAGACGGGTCATATCCTTAGTGAATGGAGTTAGTATATCATTTCTTGCATCATATCTACATTGAAGATAGTCGGAGGATTCAGCGATCAACATATTTTTAACTTTTTGCAGCTTAAGTAAGTTCTGTCCTTTTTCAGAAAATTCACACTGAATCATCTGATTATATGATTTATTTCTTGCCTCCGAAAAAGAATATTCAGGAAATTGATACATGATATTATCTGATATCACTCTCCCATTGATTGCAACATCATGATCTAAATTTGAGCTTAATATCACAGTAATATCATTTAAGCCTACTGGTAGAATCCTTACAAAATGATATTCACTATATATCCGACTGACATATTCTCCATTAATATATAGCTTACCATAACCCTCTGTGGGTAAATTATTTTTCATATTTTTTTCTGGAGTAAATTTAAAATTTTTAAGACTTGTCTTTATCTGATAAAAAGGTTTATTTTTAATTAATGTGATTTTAATTTCAGGTGTACGATCGCTTATAACTTCAACTTTTGGGTTATAATATTCTTTCCAAAATTTTATTCTCTCTTCACTATCCTCATGCGCAGGAGCTTGATTAATCATAAGGAGTATTAAGCCAAAAAAGAGAATAATATTTTTCATCTAGGGTCAATAGTATCAAAATGTATTGAAAAGTTCCCCTCTTTCTTGTCCTTAAAATAAAGTTTTAAAGTTTTTTCAATTACTGTGAATGCAATGTGATCCCAAGGAATTTGAAATTCAGAAAAAAGCTGAACTTCTTCGCTTTCAGGTCCTGGTGAATATTTCCCATCAACAAGTGTTCCACGGTACATCATATATATTTGACTTATATGTCTTAAATCACACATAAAAAATAGATTAATGTCATTAGATTCTGCGTTAGCCTCTTCAGATGTTTCTCTGAGAGCTCCTTCGGCGATTGTTTCATTATTCTCTAAAAATCCTGCTGGAAGGGTCCAGTATCCACTTCTTGGCTCTGTGGCTCTTTTACAAAGGAGTATTTTATTTTCCCATTCTAAAATACAGCCAGATACCACTTTCGGGTTTTCATAAAATATAGTGCCACATTTATCACATACTGCTCTTTCTTTGTTATCACCGTCTGGTATTTTATATGAAGTTGTAGCTCCACAGTAAGAACAATATTTTTGTTGAGGTTTTTTCATCATGAAACAATTCCAGTTTAACATATTAATTAAATCATCATGCTAATTAAAGTAACAACAATAAAGGTCTTTAGTATTATCTTTTTATTAAATATCTCTGTATAATATTCCAAAACTGTTAAGTCCCCATCGTCTAGAGGCCTAGGACACTGCCCTTTCACGGCGGCAACAGGGGTTCGAATCCCCTTGGGGACGAGATAAATTGTAAAAACTTCCCAATAAACCATAGAAATAAATGAGATAATGTGTTTGGATAATATAAACAATCATGGATAGACCTTGAATAAAAATCTGCAAACAAAAATTCGATTTAGGACGATGATACGTGTGTATCTTATTTCCTTATTTATAGTAATGCCTATTATATTTTTTATTTGGTATATATCTAAATAAATTTACTTATATACTTCTAGAAATTTAGATATTCTCTCTATTACTCTTTTTTTTCCTAACAAGAAGCATAAATCATCAATCGATGGAGCATTTAGTTTACCGGTTGTTGCGAATCGTATTAAAGGCCCAACATCTTTAAACTTAAGCGAAAGTTCTTTACAAGTGTCTTTAACACATGCGCTTATTGAAGATTTGTCATTGAAGTCAATAATAAATAATTTAGAAATAATACTCTTTAGAATATTCACAGTTTGATCTTTACTATATTTTTCAATTTCTTTTAAATTGTAATCAATTTCATTTTTATAAAAATACGTTATACTATTGGCAATATTTTTCATCGAATACTCTCTTTCAATACCTAACCTGAGTATGTTCTCAAGATATTGATTTTTCTCTGGTTTGTTAGGTAAATCTAAAGATAACAAGAATGGAAGAATTTCATCTGCAATATTATCGATGCTATCATTTTTGATATAATATTGATTTAACCAATTAAGTTTATCTAGATCGAAGGTTGCTGCTGATTTAGTAATTCTATCAAGATCAAACAACTCAATCAGTTCAGATAAGCTAAATAATTCTTGATCGCCATGAGACCAACCTGTTTTTGCTAAATAATTAATTATTGCATCAACTCTGTATCCTTCATTTAAAAAAGAGTTTATATCAACTGCGCCATGCCTTTTTGATAGTCTTTTTCCATCAATACCATGAATCATTGGTAAGTGTGAAAAACTCGGGACATTAGCTTGAAAAGATTCAAATAAATTTACCTGTACTGGCAAATTACTTAAGTGATCATCACCTCTTATCAAATGAGTAATGCCAAGATCAATATCGTCTACAACAGATGTGAGATTATAAGTAGGTACTCCATTTGATCTTAATATGACTACATCAAAAAAATTTTTAGGATCAAAACTTACTTCACCATGAACACAGTCATTAATTATAATACTTTTTTCTGTTTGATTTTTAAATCTAACTACATGACCTTCCTTGTTAAGCCTATTATCAAATTGAATACTGAGGTCGGTTTGCTTAGTTTTGTCATTTATTTCTACTTTATCATAGTAAGCCATGCCATTCTGTATAAGCTCTTCAATCTTGTTTATATAATGATTAAATCGTTTAGATTGATAAATAATTTCATCATCATGTTTTAACCCAAGTTGATTAAGTGCAGATATTATTGATTTTTTATATTCATCAGTACTTCTTGTTGTATCAGTATCATCTATTCTTAGATAAAACTTACCATTATTTTTTTTTGCATATAACCATGAGTATAATGCAGTTCGCACGCCACCTATATGTAGCCATCCAGTTGGACTCGGTGCAAATCTAGTTTTGATAATCATAATGTCATTTTAAAATTATTTAC
>CEQY01396338.1_pt1 | contig 12264 bp, 7 predicted proteins | sample 361391 | NCBI WGS metagenome assembly CEQY01 (sample SAMEA2621075, study PRJEB7988) | marine metagenome | isolation source: saline water (ENVO:00002010), including
ATGTGACCGCAGGGCATGATAATATCGGTAGAGCATTCGATGATATTTCAAGACTCGAGTCACTCGGTGTTTGTTATAATGGAAGTGCTCCTGCTCCGAGGCAACCAGATATTACTCCTATCCCTAGAAGAGATGGTGGATATGGTTTAGGGTTTAATTTTAGAAGCCGAGCCCTTTTTATCGCGACGACAGTTGTAAATGTTTCTAGAGCAATGGAAGGTTTTGTCAATAATGATCAAGAAAGAGAGATTGATGAAATTAAAATCAAGGCGATTCGATTAAGATCAAAAATCAATGCAGGAGCTTCACTTCAAGAAGTTCGAAATGCAATGTACTACCTATGGTATGACCTAAACAATGCAAGTGGATATATTGAAAGCGCTCTAGAGACAGATCGATTAGATTCTTTAGGAGAAGATTATTTAACTTCGCTAGATTCACTCACGGTAATGATAAACTTTCTTGATAATACCTTCACCGGTCAAAGACAAGAGCTTTACTAATAGTAACTCTCTCCCCCATTAGGTTAGTGGGGGAGTATTTAGGATTTTAAATATGAAAAATTTGTTCGCACTAATGATGACTCTGTTGGCACTAGATTCCTACGCTTGCTTGATTCAAAACGGACTGAGGTATTGTAGACAAGACAGAGTTATCTATAATTCAAGTGAGGTCACTCTGTTCGCCACTTTGCCAAACGGAACGGCAAAAGTAAAATATCAAAATAACAGCGATTTCTATGATAGGTCCATAGAAGACCTCGCCGTAACCTCAGGGTGTACTCGCAATGGCTATTGCGTCGGTCAAGAAGTTATTTATTCTTCAAGTTTAGTGACCATTACTGGAATAATGCAAAATGGAGATGTAAAAGTTCAGTACCGAAATAATAGTGATCATTACACGAGAAAAACTGAAGACCTGGCTGTCCTTTTTGGCTGTGTTGATGAAGGTTTTTGCGTTGGTGATCGAGCGATCTATTCATCAAGTTTAATAACTATTCATGGGATACATCCAAATGGAAACGTTAAAGTAAGGTACAGAAATAATAGTGACTATTATGATAGAGACCCCCGCGAGTTAGCTTACACTACTGGTTGTAACGATTTTGACTATTGCGTGGGAGATGAGGCTATTTATGGTAGCAGTTTAGTCACCATCGCTGGAATTCAGCAGGATAATAATGTTAAAGTAAGATATAGAAACAACTCCGATTATTATACTCGAGATGCAATGGAGTTGGCGATTCTAGATACTTCAGGACGTCAAAGTGATTTTCGTCGCTATCCAGAATTAGGTTATAGCTTCAAAGCAAGAGCTTTAAACCTAGCTGAATCACTTATTCAGCATACTAGAAGTATCGAAGGATATCTAACTAACTCAGAAGAAGTTGATATCGACGCGATTAAATCAAAGGCGATTCGATTGAGATCAAAGATAAATTCTCAAGCTTCAATTTCTGAGGTGAGAACGGCCATGTTTGAACTTTGGCAACAATTACAACTCGCAAATTATTATTTTGATGAAGCGATGGAAACTGATAATCTTGACTGGTTTGCTGAGAGCTTTTTAACTTCTCAATACAGTCTCAATGAGATGATCCGATTCCTAGATCAGGATTTTTCTGGTCATCAAAGTCAACTTTATTAATTATCAAATAATAGGCTTTATAAATATTAAATAATTGGTATTTATAAAGCCTTCTTAAGTTCCAATTCAGTCCATATTTAGCTTAGGAAAAAAGCAAAATCTTCCGATAGGTTCTCGTCAGGAGATCTTACCCATGCAAGATGATGATGAATTCAAAGAAGACGGCAGTGTCTGGACTTCTTACTCAGATTTATTTACTACCGTAGCTGTTATTTTTCTCGTTATGTTTGTTTTTGCTCTCATAAAGGCTGGAGTTTCAAAAATGAGCTCTATGGTTGAAGCAAAACAACATGAACAAGAATTGAGAGCAAAAGTTAGCGATAAGGTAAAAAAAGAAACTCAAAAGAAAGTCAATGTCGTAGAAGACACATTACATGAGATGGAGAATTACGAAGATCTCGTTAATCAGAAGGTCAAAGAACTGAACTCTTTCGTGAAAGATCTTAAAAAGAATGAAAAAGTCATGAAAGACTTAATTAAAGATCAAGAACGAAAAGAGGCGATGTTAACTGTTGCCAGTACAAAAATAGATTCGCTAGAAGAATCAGTTAAGGAATCTCAACAGGTTAATTCAAAGCTCGATCAAACACTAAAAGAAAAGCTTGAGCAAATCTCTAAACTTCACAATCTTCAGGAGCAATTACAAAAGCAGCTCAAAGAGCTTAATCAGCAAGTGAAGAATCAAGATCAAGCTCTTAAAGATGTCGAAAGCCAACGAGTAAAAGTTCAAAAAGAATTACTCGAAACTCAAAAGGTAAAACTAAAACAGGAAGAATTATTGGCGGTTAAAGAGAGTAAAATAGAAGAACTCTCTCAAAACCTCAATCAATCTCAAAAAACATTAGCTCAAACGGACTCTCAATTAAAAGCCAAAGAGCAGCAACTCAAAACCCAAACAAAAAACTTTGAGGTAGAAATTCAAAAAAGGGATGATGAAATAGTCAAAAGAGAAGAGACGGTAAAGAAAAAAGACCAAGAGCTTTCTGACTTGAATAAATTAAAAGAAATTCAAATTCAAAAGATCCAAAAACAAAGCGAGAAGTTAAATACACAAGACAGAGAGATAACGGCTCTAACAAAAAACCAAAACGAATTGGAGAGAAGTCTTTCTCAAGAAAGACAGCAAAAAGAGCTGAAAATTTCTGAAAATCAGAATCTCAAAAATCAATTACAAAAAACATTTAATGACCTCAATCGAACCAAGCAGAATTTAGCTCTTAAAAATTCTGAGTTAAACCAGTCAAACGAGAGAGTAGAGAATTTTAAAGCTCAATTAGAACAAACGGGGAAAAAATTGGCGACGACCAGTGCAGAGTTGACGAAAGCTCAAGCATTGAGTGCTTCTCAGGCCAGTGAAATAAAATCATCAAAAGCTGAGTTGGCTAAACTCACTCAGGCCAAAGGGCAGCTCGAAAATAAACTAGCTGGTGTTCAGGCAAAACTGGGAAGTTTAGAAAATTCGCTCAAAGACTCAACAGATCGAAATAAGGAGCTTAGTCAAAAAATTGCCTCGTTAGAAGGTTCCAATAGGCAATTGAAAGCGAGTTATAATCAGCTTGCGCAAATGAATAAAAATTTCGATGGAGAGAGAAGAAATTTAATCGATCAAATCAAAGGCTATCAAGGGGATCTTAAAAGGCAGCAGCAAAACAATCTTCTAGCTCAAGCGAAAGTTAATACCTGTCAGGATAATAAGAAAAAGATGCAAGAAAGGGTTGCTCAGCTAGAGAGAAATTTAGTTGATAAGACTGCGAGAGAATCAGAGCTTCAGGATTCGCTAAATAACTTTGCGAAGAAAGTGGCTAATATCAAAGGTAAACTTAGGTCAAATATTGCAGCTGAGCTCGCTAGAGAATTCCAAAAAGCAAATCTCAATGTTTTTGTAGACAATAAAACAGGTAACGTAGTTCTTCTCATGGATGAAAATTTTCGATTCAAAAAAGATAGTTATCATCTCAATAAAAAAGCGAGATCAACTCTTCAAAAAATTGTTCCGATTTATGCAAAAGTACTTTTTGGAAACGATAAGATAAAGGATAAAATCCAATCATTTAATGTTGTTGGGCACGCTTCTCCGTCATGGGGAGGGAATTATGTGGAACCCCTAAACTCAGGCAGTAAAGCTTATTCTTATAATATGAGATTAAGTGCTCAAAGAGCGGCTAGTATCACGAACTACATTTTTGGAAACTCAGTAGGAGATTACGATCATAAGAATACTCTCAAAGGGTTTACAAAAGCCATAGGTCAAGGGTTCACAAAGCCAGTTCTAAAAGAAATCAATGTGGGCAGATCTCTAGCCTCTGTAGATAGTAAAGGTGGATGTGGTCCTTATGATTGTTATGGATCTCAAAGAGTTGAATTAAGTTTTTCACTAAAAAATGACGGAAAGTCTTTAAAAAATATCATTAACATGGCCCGCGAGGTCCAAAAATAGGAGTCGTTCATGCTAGAACTTGTTCTTAGCTTTTTTTCGGATTATCTCATTGAATTTATGGGCTCGTGTATGGCCATAGGTTTAGTCTTTAGATTTGCTGCATTTAAAGCGGCTAAAAATGATAATAATTACTACTCCTCATTTACACGTGAGTTGGAACTCAATGTTGAAAGAGATAAAGAAGAGAATGTTTCTATTGATGATGTTGATAGATATCTTTCTGAAACGCTTGGAAAGGTAGGTAAAAAACTGCCTCAAAGATCAGTTCGGTTCGGAAATAAAAAATCTCCAGCGGAGACCTCAACTGAAGATGGCCATAAAAAATCTCTTTCTTTGCGTGATTACGTAGCAGGAAGACAGGGGCTGACTTCGAATATTCTCTCTGAGAGTTCGGTCTTTCACAATCAAACACCTCCGAATTTCACCGAGCTTACTCATAGAATCATGTCTCAAGATCCACACTGGACTAAAGTCATGAAGCATTTCCCTATTGATAGTGTTTCTAGAATGCTGGATATGCTTCCGGGACTTTTTATTGTTCTCGGTGTTTTTGGAACCTTCATTGGAATTTCTATGGCCCTTCCTGAGATTGCGAAAATAGATTTTGATGATCTTGCCGCCTCTGAACAAACGATCAATGCCTTCGTTTTAAATGTTACCTATGCGATGAAGACCTCGATTGCAGGTATTTTTCTTTCGATGATTCTAACGGTTATGAATACGCTTTCACCTATCCGACAAACTCGTGCTAGAGTTTTTAAAAAGGTGGAGTCTGCACTGCAAATGCTTTGGTATCATGTTCAACAAGAGACAAACAAAGACAAGTCTTCTGAATTCGTTAATACGAAGCTTTTAAAAGTTCTAGAGAAGCTTGAAGCAAGGCTTGATAAAGAATCAAAACATAATGATGAGGCTGCTTAATGAGTATTATTAATACCATTAAAGGAAGTCCTCTTTTTTATGAACTATTTGATGAAGAAATAGAGACTATTATAGAGGACTGCCATGTTTTGAATCTCGAAGCAGGAGATTATATTTTCCATGAAGGTGATCATGGAGACGAAATTTTCCTTATTTTAACGGGGGCTGCGGCTGTTAAAAAAGGAGAAGTCACTTTAGTTGAGCTTCGAAAAGGTGATCTCTTTGGAGAAATGGTCCTTTTAGATGAAAGAACAAGAACGGCAGATATTGTCTCTAGTACGTATACAGATGTTTTAGTTTTAAGTTACGAAGTTATATTTGGTGTTTTTAAAAAGAATCCGAAAATATTTTCTCTCTTGATGCTTAATTTATGTAGACTCTTGGCCAAACGCCTCAAGGGGTCAAGCGATCAAATTAAAAAATTGAATTCCATGATTGCCGAATTTGAGAATAAAAAAGCGGCTTAAATTAATGAACAGGTTTGGTAAACTCTTCTGATCCTATGTAGTAAAGGGTATTACAATAATCACAGCGAATTTCTACGGGGTCATTTTCAGCGAAGACATGGTCTCTGTCATCTTCGGTCAAAGTAAATAGATTTTCAATCATTCGCTCCTTAGAACAAGGACAGTGAAAATTCATTTCTTTAGAACCCAAATAAACACAGCCCTGAGATTCAGTTAATTCTTCTAACTGTTTTTGTGTGTAATCATGATTGAGAATCTCTTTAAAGAGGTCTTGATATTTTTCTAGTATCTTATCCATTGTTAGAGGATCAAGTTCTTCAAATTTAGAATCAATATTGGTGGGTGGAAGCAGGGTTACCATGAGCGAGTTCTCTTTGTCTTCAGACATGAGTATTTTGGAATTGGTTTGGTAAGATTGCTTCATAACCTGATTGATAATTTCATCCAGATCTAATTTCTCAAACTCTAAAACAGAGGTATAGGGAGATCCACCTATGATTGACTTGTATATCCTGCATTTGCCAGTAAATAGCTTGGGAAAATCGCTAAACTCCTCTGGAAGCAGTAAAGTTCTCATCATTCCCTCTGAGGACATTTCAACCTTGAAGCGATAATAAGGCTCTTCGGAATCAATATAAAAGCCAAGGGACTCTCGAGGTTTTAGAAAATTTACCATCTGCATTGAAGATAAAACGGTTCGATTATAGAAGTCTTTTGCATGCGGACCGATATTGTGGATAGCGTCGATTTGTGCGATGAGCGGTGCGCCTTTAATTAAGCTAAAGCTAAATCCATTGATATTATTAAGAAAATGATATTGATGACATTTTTCCATAAGTCCGTTCTTTTTCCATCTTTGATAGAGTAGACTTGTCTTACAACTTTTTTCCTGTTTTTAAAAGATGCTTAAATATATTCAATACCAGACATCCGAAGATTTTTTTGAACAATATTCACATTTTGTGAGTAGTCCACTGGTTATTTGTCCAAATCCCCAAAAAGCTGATGAGGCCCGCTCTAGATTTGAACGTGTGGGAGCAAGCTTAGACTGTCTAACGATATCGAAGTTTATGCAGGACCAAATAGGTGAGCTTTTAGATGAAGAAACTTTAGGGTTGAGAAAGAATAAGTCTGCTTTGACGCTTTTTTTAGGGGCCATTTGGAAAAAGCTCAAAGGCGAAACAAACTATATGGAGTTCGTGCAAGCTTTTAATATTTTTACCGAACTTCGAAGTTATAGTGTGGAGACTTCAGTCATAGAAGGTGTTCTTGAGCTTTACGATGACAGTCTTGCAGAAATTATCATTGTTTTTCAAAAAGTGATGACAGACTTGGATATTATTGATGAGCATGGCGCTTATAATCTTCTTACTCAAAGAATCAGAGAGGGAGATCTTCCTGTCGATCATAATTTGCCAGAAGAAGTTTTGCTCTACGGGTTTGAGACTATGACAGCCTCTCAACTGGATCTTCTGAAAATCTTATCGACAAGAACGAAAATCGGACTATTGATTCATGAGCATCTCCTAGAAACCTCGACTACGATGGATTGGGTTGGTTGGTTGAAAACAGATTTAGTTGAAAGTGTTCCTGCTCTCAAACGAGAGCCCTCACCGGTGAAGGCTTTTGAGTACTCACCAGGCTTTCTTGCGCACTCTCTTCCTAGAGAACATGATGTTGTCATTTTAGGAGCCAAAAAAAATCAATACCACTATATTCAAGAAATACCTTACGCATTCCAATATAAACAGTCAGTGGATCTTTTCTCTCATGCTTTTAAAACGGTGTGGAGAGAGCTTGAGGAGTATACGGGACCTATTGAGAGACTTAAAAATTATTTAATTGAGAAAATCTCAGAATTCAGTACTTCTCAGAAGTATTTTGAAATTAAAGTCTGTTTGGTTATTTTGAATAAACTAAGCGAGTGGGAAGAAATCTCAGACGAAAACCAATCACTGGGTCATTTCGATTTGAAAATCATAAGAGATGCAAGTGAACTAGACTTACCAAGACTAAATAAATTTGACCCAAATGGTGAGGGAGTGATCCGAGACCTCTCTCAAACTGAAGGCTTGACGCAAAAAAAAGTAGCCTTGGTTATTGGTTCTCAATATCAGAGACTAAAATTTTCCGATCATAATTATACGGATTCAATTGAAGCTTACTTAGCAGCTATTGGGCCTTTACGAAGGTCAGACTTTGAGTTTAATTTGTATCTTGCCAAGCTAAAAGAATTAATAACACTTAATCAGGTTGATTTATTTATCGAGCAGGGTCTATTAAAGTCTGAAAAACAATGGAAGAGGCTCTTGGATCACTTTGATTTTGATGCAAAGCCAGTGACATTAAATCTTAAAAGTAAGACCAGCTATTACGAGCCTGAAGTTAGAGTCACTCCATTGGAAAGAGTTTCTTCTTCCAGACTGCAGGTTTATACAGATTGCCCTAAAAAATATTATTTTTCATATATCGAAAAGCTTGAGCCGAGAATTCATTTAAAAGAGCATCTTGACTCTATGGAATTAGGACAAATTCAGCACAAAATTATTGAAGTGTATCTTTCAAATTATAAAGAATTTGACGAAGCAGCCTATTTAAAAACTCTCAATGAAACCTTAGAGTCTTTCTTAGAAAAAAAGAATCAAGTTCAAATAGAGGGTATCATGGTCGAAACGAGGGCTTATACCCAAAAGATTATTTCTGCTTTGCTCGAAATCTCTAAGGATCTTCAACTTAAAATTGAATTTGAAAGGGACTTTAATTTTCAAGGCGAAAAGCTGCAATATATTGGAAGTGTGGACTGTTTTGGCACTGGTACATTATTGGATTTAGTCCTGGATTTTAAAAGAAGTGGATTTAGTTTTTCTAGTCAAACAAATATTTTAGAGTTTGAAAAAAACCAATTATGGTTCTATCTCTCAAGACTTAAAGATTTAGGGCTAATCGTAGGTGAAAAGCCGATTGTATTTGGCTATATAGATCTTTCTGATCTTTCGAATTCCCTATTGTTTTCAAACGATAAAGAAGTCTTATCTCTTGTGACAGGGCATCTTGGAGGCTCTAGAACAAAGGTTATCGAAGATCTCGCCAGTTATTTAAATGATTATAGAGAACTTGAAGATAATCTTCTAGATGAGTTAATAGCACAAAAAGCCTTTCCCCCCTCTCCTCGTGATACAAAGGTATGTGATTTTTGTTTTCTCAACGCCACTTGCTCAAGAGGGGGGTTAAATGGTTAGTCCTAATCTTGAACAGAAAAAAGCGATTGAACATCAAGGTGGAGTGCTCTTGAGTGCTGGTGCTGGTTCAGGAAAGACTTTCGTTTTAGAAAACCATGTTATTTATTTGACTGAACAGTGGATAGAAGAGTTTCAAAAAAAACCTCAAGTAGTAGATCTTAGATCTTATCTTAGACAGAAATTCAAATCAGTTGTCCTTATGACTTTTACTCGCAAAGCTGCGGGAGAACTAGAGTTGAGGATTCAAAAGTCTTTTGAAAGAAAAGCCTCTGAGAATGAAATCTGGCAGGTGGCACTTAAAGAATTACCTTCTCTAACCGTTGGAACCATACATAGCTTTTGTTTAAAACTTATCTCTCAAGGTTTTTTTCCGAGTCTTCCTAGCGCCCAGAGAATGCTATCAGATAGCGAATTTCATGCCTTAATTGAAAATTACCTAGAAAATTGGTTGGATGAAAATAAATCTTTTGAACTAACAGAGCTCTTTCATAAACAACAGAAAAGCTTAACTGAGTCCATTCAGGCCATTATGATGGATCCGTCTTTAAGAGTAGCTTGGGATGAATCGAATCTTGAAGAATTGGAAGATTCGCGAGTCAATGAAATTATAAAGGATCTCTATCAAGAATTTGGCTTAATGAATTGCAGTCAGGACTTTCCTCTTGATTCCTATTCCGAATTTAAGTCCAAGCCTTGGTTTAAAACGTTTGAAGACTATTTGAAGGAGAACTCTTATTTTAGTGTAGATATACCAGGCTTTTTAAAGGCGATGAGTTTTTTTAAACAAAGAGACTTTAAAATTCCTCGGACCCCCACTGGAAAGACTTTGCCACAAGACATTCCTGAATTCTGGGAGAATATAAAAGGGCTTAAAGACTTTTGTAAGAATTACGGCCAAGACATCCAAGCTTTTTTAGATTTTAGACAGTCTCATGTCATACCTTGGTTCAGTCAAATAAAGAATTTAGTTAGTTTTGTAGAGTCAGAATATCAGAAACAGGAAGGACTCACTTTTTCAGATCTTGAATTTTATGTTTTTAAGGGTTTGATGAGGAAAAATTCAGTAGAGCGAATTAGAGAGCAGTATAAATACTTTATCGTGGATGAATTCCAAGACACATCTTATATACAATTCGAAATCTTGAGAAGGTTGATAAATAACGACTTTAATCACCTTTTTTGTGTTGGTGACGTCAAACAGGCTATCTATGGTTTTAGAGGGGGAGAGCTGGGTGTCTTCATGGAGTGCTCTAAAAAAATGGGGCAAAGACTTTCTCTAAAGAACAATTATCGTTCCGCGAAAAATATTATTGAATTTAATAATGTTTTTTTTGAAAAACTTTTTCAAAAGGGTAAAGGTTTCCAAGGACTAGAAATAAATCAAATTCCCTATGAATCCCAAGCCGTACCAGAAACAACAAATTTAGAGGGTTCAATTAGAAAAATTTCTAAAAAGATTTTCCCAGATGACACCAAGGTCTCAAATTTTGAAATTAATTACTTAGAAGCTCAATCTCTTTTAGAGCAAATTAAAAATGCACCGCTAGATGAAGAGGTGGCCATACTGTACAGAAAATTAGCGCCCAGTCGTCAACTTATAAAATTATTAATGGAAGAAGAAATAGGATTCAGTGCTCAGGTAAAAGTACCTTACGGTGAAGATCCAATTGTAGGATTGTTTTTTACCTTGATTCAAAGAGATCTTAATCAAGAAGACGAAAACAGAGATGGGTCGGCGCTTTTATTGATAAAGCAGTATATATCTTTGATTAATGGAGATCCTCAGAATGTTTGTTCATCCTTGCTGATGGAGTTTGATAGAAATCACCAATTTTTTGATCTCAGTTATGCTTTTGAAAAATTTATAGAAAGCCTGGATATAGCTAATACAAAGTTTGGGCTTAATTTCGCTTATATTCAAGATATTATTAATATTGAGCTTGATACCGAACGAATTTATTTACGCTTAAAACGCGAGTCAGGGGAGGCAAACTCGGTAGAATTTAAATACGGAGAAAACCCTGATCGTATAAAAATCATGACTGCTCATGCTTCAAAAGGGTTAGAGTTTGATCATGTATTTCTTGGGGGAATCTATACTAATGATTCTCGTTTTCCTGATAGTAGTCTTATTGGTAAAGTCCCTTCTAGTTTTAAATGGTCTGAAACGATATTTGGAAAGAACAAATACAAAACTCCTCATTTAATTTTAGAAGAAATCCAAACTAAGAATAAAGAATTTTCAGAAAACAAACGTCTTTTCTATGTAGCGAATACGCGAGCTGTAAAAACATTATCTTGGGTCGAATTAGATTTTTCTGAAAGAAAGAGAGAGCGAGATCAGAGTTCCCATTGGTTTAAGGGGATTGAATCTGTCATGAGTGAGCTAGATTTCAAGACAGAAACTATTGAAAGCTTAAATTCAAAAATTAACACAGATATATCTCAATTAAAAAATTCCCCTCCACTATTTCATATTAGTAAGGGGGGACTTCTTTTGAAAAAAGAAAAGAGCTCCTCAATGCTCCTTCCCGAGTTATCAGTTACTCGATTGTCTCAAGTTGAAGTTTGTCCTAGAAAATTCTATTTGGGTAATATTTGTAAGATCTCAGAGGATGATTTAGGTATTTTAGAGGGGAGAAGATCTTCGTCAAATAATGACTTTGAAGTGGACGAGAGAGCACCCTCCTCTGCAGAAAGAGGAACTAAAATTCACGAGTTAATATCTCAATTAATTAAGGCTGACTATCTTCCTGATGAAATTGATCTGAATAAAGGAGATCGAACTAAAGCAGAGTGGGCTGTGGAAAATATCAAAAGCCTTGGGGAAAACTTTGATTATTATTCCGAAAACCAAATTAAGTTTGAAATTTTTAACTATATGGTTTCAGGAATTCCCGATTTATATGCTCTAAATTCAAATGAGAATAGGGCCGAGATTTGGGATTTTAAAACAGGGAAATATGCTGAAGATAAGCTTCCCCCATATTGGTTTCAGCTTTATGCTTACGCTTATGCGCTTTTTTCTCTCAATCTAGTGAGAAAAGAGACTCCGATAAAATTAGTCTTGTGTTTTGTAGATGAAGAGAAAAATGTTGAGAAAACTGTTCAGTTAAACGATGTTGAAAGATTTTTAAACTTGGCCCTAGAAAAAACCCAAACCCCTTGGGTTGTCGATACTTCTCATTGCCAATATTGTCAGTTTCAAAAGATTTGTAAGCAATAGCGATCCTATATTGCGCCAAACCCAAAAACTGTTAAAATTTAAGTAGTTAGTCTTAAACAAGGATGTTTATGAAACGAATTATATCGCTTATTGGAATCGGCATTTTTTCTGCGATTTCTTCAACTTTTTCTCCAACAAATTCTTTTGCTGCTGAAAACAACGTTTATGATTTTTCTTGGCTAGATAAAGAAAAAGAAGTTTACGTTTTACAAAATAGAAAGTTTAGAAAAAAAGGTGCCTTCTATGTGGGTGGCACTTATGGTCTTTCGGTTAACGGTGCTTATATTGATAGCACTGAGATAAATTTAATGGCTGGCTTCTTTTTCT
>CEQY01189135.1_pt1 | contig 12207 bp, 10 predicted proteins | sample 361391 | NCBI WGS metagenome assembly CEQY01 (sample SAMEA2621075, study PRJEB7988) | marine metagenome | isolation source: saline water (ENVO:00002010), including
CAAAAAAAACCTGGAGTTTTTGGGATTCAAAAAATTCAAAATGGAATGATTTCGTTATAAAATCTTGGGATAATATCTCTTTCAAATCTTATAATTTTAATACTAAAAAAAAATTAGACACAATCAATTATAAAATGATTAAAAGTGAACCGTTTTATAAAAAAATTCTTGATGACTTGAAGTCTTTAACAAACATTACTTTCCACAACGCAGAAGTTAAAAGTGTTCAGGATACTGGTAATCTAGTGAAAGTTACCACAGATTCAAATCAATTTCTTGGAAATAAGGTTTTCAACAGTATTATAGATAATTCATATTTAAAAGATGATAAATACCCTGTTTTATTACAACATTTTATGGGCTGGTCAATTAAGGTTAATGAAGATATATTTGATGAAAACACAGCACTTTTGATGGATTTCTCTATTAAACAAAATGATGAAACTAGATTTTTTTATGTTTTACCAATAAGTAGGAGAGAAGCTTTAGTTGAGTTTACATTATTTTCAAAAAACAAACTAGATGACAAACAATATGAGGTTGAAATAATTAATTATTTATCATCATTAAAAATTGATAATTATACAATTAATGAATCTGAAAAAGGCGTTATTCCGATGACTTGCTATCCATTTGATAAAAAAAATTCTAAAAATTTAATTCACATTGGTACTGCTGGTGGTTGGACAAAACCATCTACCGGATATACGTTTAGGTTTATTGACAAATACTCATCCAAACTAATTGATTTTTTAAAATCAAATAAAAGTTTAAAGAAATTTAAAACTAAAAATAGATTTTGGTTTTATGACTTATTGTTTATTGATGTATTGTATTTCAATAATAAATTGGGATCGAATTTATTTGAAAGGTTGTTTAAGAACAATAAGTTTAGTTCTATTTTTAAGTTTCTTGATAATGAAAGTAATTTTATTGATGAGATTAAAATTATAAATTCATTTCCCAAATGGGTATTTATAAAATCTTTAATAAAAAATATTTCAAAAATTATTTATAGATTTTAATTACTGTTTCAGTTCCTGACTTCTTGTAGCCTCTATACATTCCTTCAGTATTAAAGTTCATCATGACATTTCCTTTATTATCTATTCCAATAACTCCACCACTTCCACCAAGATTTTTAACTTTTTTCAATGTATTTTTTGCAGCTTTTTCAATAGATTCTTTTTTATATTCGATTTGTGATGAGATATCATAAGCAACAACATTTCTAATAAAAAATTCTCCCCATCCGGTTGAGGATATGCCACAAGTTAAATTATTTGCATAGGTTCCAGCTCCAATAATTGGAACATCTCCAATTCTATTCCATCTTTTATTTGTCATTCCCCCGGAAGAGGTTCCTGCACTTACATTACCATTAATATCAATTGCAACACATCCAACAGTTCCAAATTTATTATCCATTAGTGAATCTTTCTCTTTTGCTTTATTTAATGAATTTAACCTTTTTTCAGTTATAAAATAATCATTATCAATAAATTCTAATCCGTTGGAGAGAGCAAATGATTCTGCTCCTTTTCCTGATAATAAAACATGATCAGATTTTTCCATTACTAATCTTGCTGCAGATATAGGGTTTTTTATTGTTTTGATTCCAGTTACAGCTCCTGCATTCAAATTATTACCATCCATGATCGAAGCATCCATTTCTACAACACCATCATATGATAAAACAGAACCCTTTCCTGCATTAAATAAATCAGAATTTTCAAGAATTTTAATAGTAGCTTCTACTGCATCTAGACTTGATCCATTATCTTGAAGAATTGAAAATCCAGTATTTATGGCTTCACTTAACTTACTCTTATATTCTTCCTCCATCTCCTTAGTCATATTTTTTTTTAAAATAGTACCAGCACCACCATGTACAACAATTGCAATTTGTTGAGTATCATTCTTACAACTTAAATTAAATATTATTAAGAAAAATATTAAAAGCCTCATCTTAAAGTGAGTTTTTAGTAATGTAATATCGGTAACCGATTATCAATAGCTGAAATTTATTTGCATTTTTAAGACTAAGTCCTTTTTTTGTATAGCTAGGTAAAAAAAGTTTGTTCAAGAATGCTAAAAACTTAAATATTTTGTTCATTACATTGATTATTATATTTAATTAGTTAGACCTCCATAAAGCAAAATAGATCCAAAAACTATCATAATATATCCAGTGATATTAGATGTCGATTGCATTTTTTTTATCCGATATTCGTAAAGTACGGGTATTTTAACAATTCTATTGATACCTTTCAATAATCCTGACCAACCCATTAAAGAAACAAATATTTCCCATGGACCAGTCCAAATGTTATGTAAGATTACTATAGGTAAACAAACTAATAATGAAAAAAACCCAAGTAGTAGACTATTGTTTTTTTCTAAGTCAAAAAACTTTTCCCTATTTTCTTTTTTTAATAAAGAAAAACCAACAACTATTATAAAAGCACCCAAAAATATCAAGAAGAATGCTGTTAAAGAAATTTTCATATTTCCTAATATAGTATATTTAAGTAAGTTTTTAATTAGATATATAATTTTAGTTATAAATTTGAAAAAGATTTCAAATGATTATTTCTTTTATAAAGGTTTTTATTTCAATTTATTTAATGTGGAAAGTTTCATCCAGTTTTGATTTGGCTGCGAATTTCATAACGAAAAATATGGGTGATGGTATCAAGGGTCCAACTGTTAACGCAGTAGCATCCTCTCTCCCTGAGCTTATGATTTCCTTTTTGTTTTTATTTTTTTACAAAGATATTGAGGGTTTCTCCGCTGGATATGCAACTATAATTGGTAGTTCTGCATTCAACATTGCTATAATTCCCTTTATAGCATTCATTTTTGCTTATAGAAAAAATAAAATTAAAACCTTTAACATTAACAAAAATATAGTTAAGCAAGATGGTTTTTTCCTTTTATTTTCAATTATCTTGCTAGGTTTAGGTTTTGTTGTTGGTTTAAATTTATACTACGCTTTATTACTAATTTTAACATATTTCTTTTATGTTTTATTTATTTATAAAAAAAGAAATACTACCAAACTCAAGGATAAAAATAAAGAGATTTGTAATCTAAAATTTGAAAATGGCTTGTCTTACACTATGTCAAAATCAATAATTAATTTAAGATTATTCAATCTTTTGGGTTTTAAAAAAATTAATTATTTAAACTCTTCTTTAGTAATACTAATTTCAGTCCTAATCATTTCATTAGCCTGTTATAATCTTGTTATTGTAGTTGAGGAAATTTCAAATACTTTGGGAATTAATTTATTCATTTCAGCATTTTTTATTGCTGCTATTTCCTCAAGTATTCCAGATACAATTCTTTCAATAAAAGATGCTCAGCATAATAAGTTTAATGATTCTTTCTCTAACACATATGGTTCTAATATTTTCGACATATGTATAGGCCTTGGATTACCTGTTTTTGTTTATTCAATTTTCTATCCTCCAATTTCTTTAGATGTTCCTATTGATAGACTTGGTATTACAAATTTTGGTGATAATATATTAGGAGGTGATTTAATAATGTGGTCATTGCTTATATTATTTATTTTCACTGCTATAATTACTCTTATTTACAGTCCTGGTAAAATTAGTTTTAAGAATTTGCCATTCATTTTTGCAACATATTTTTTGTATATTATTGCTTTAATAATTTTTTAGGTATGGATGAAAAAGGTATAAAAGAAGAACATGAACAGTCTAATTTTGAAAGAATCGGAGAAGGATTACTTTGGAGCACAAGATATATTGTTATATTCTCTGTTATAAGTTCTGTAGTTGCTTCTATAGTTTTATTTTTAGTTGGTAGTTATGAAATAGCTGAAACAATTTTTAAGCAAATTGGTAATCTTCTCAGTCATCAACCTTATCATCAGGAACTACTTGTTGGAATTATTCAAGGTATAGACTTATATTTAATTTCAGTTGTTTTAATGATTTTTGGTTTTGGTATTTACGAGTTATTTATTTCAAAAATTGACATTGCACGTCAAAACATTGATATTACCATACTCGAAATAGAAAATTTAGATGAATTAAAACAAAAGATAATTAAAGTAATTATTATGGTTCTTATAGTTAACTTTTTTGAAAGAATTTTGAAAATGCCTTATGGAACACCAGAAGATCTTCTATGGTTTGCCTTATCTGTTTTAGCTCTTTCATTAGGCATATACTTAGTTAGAAAAGATGATCCACATGTTCATTCTAAGAAGAAAACTTAATCTTAAATCAATCTATAATAATTAAATCAGACTCCAAATCAATTGATGTCTTTCCAAGCTTGTCTAGGGCTGACATGCCGAAAAGAAAAGATCCTCCATCCATTGCTGCTGCATTCACATTGAGAAGTTTTATCGAACCAATTGATAATTTTGGAATTTTCCATACTTCTGCAGTAATCATTTCTCCACTTGCAACTAAATAACTTCGATATGTAATAAAATGTTTTCTTCTTGTAAGAAACCCCCTTCTTACCAATTGATTTAAAAAAGAGTTGGATATTAATAAATCAGATGCTCCAGTATCAAGAAGAAATTCTTTTCTTATTCCGTCTATAACTAAATAAATATATTTTTGTCCATTGATAGTGGTTAGGTTTATTACTTTTTTTGTTTTTAACGAATTTTCAGTTTTAATTAAAATCTCACTTGAATCTTGTTTATTTAAGATTGGAACAATAACTATAATTAATAGTAAAAACCAAATGCTAAACAATACTTTCACTTTATTTTTATAAATAAAGTCTCTTATTACTGGTTTTTGTAATTTATTTTTCTTTTTACTTTCAATTATTTTAATGTTTTTTTCTTTTATTTTATTATCAATTTTTTCAGATGAAATCTTTTTAATTAACTGATTTAATGAATTAACTTGCTCATTCTTAAAAATCAGATCTATTCCTTGACTATAATTAGTTTCATTAAATTTTAAAACTTCAATCAAAGACAATATGGAGAGTTTTTTTTTAGTATTAGAGCCTTTATATAATCTGTAAATATTTTGAGGTGATAAATCTTTTGTTAACCCTAATTCTTGTCTTTTAACATCTATGCTAGTTATTTTTTTCATATCCTTAGACTTATATGAATTGTCAAAATAGTATTTTACGACTTATTAATTCCCTTTGGGTTTTTACCATAAGAATTATCTCCATACTCACCATCTCCAAAAAGCATCCATAATGTATAAAATGGAATAATTTGATACCATCCGCTGTTTCCTCTGTCATGACATCTCTTTGCACCCTGCGCTATATAAAAATAAAATCCTGGAATCCACAACACAAAAACTAAACCACCATTACCAGGACCAGAAATTAAAAGTGCTTCAAGCAAAACATCGTATATAAAATACAAAATAGTACTTATACCAAATTCTAGTCTTCTAATTCTTCCCTTAAAGGAAAAAGGATTGCTAAACATAGAAGGTTTTTCATTTGTATCTGCATATGAAACTTCTCCATCTATAATTGTTTTGTTTTTTAATTCATTTATTTTCTCTTTTGAAATACTTATGTTAATAGTGTCATTTGAGTTTATATTATCATCATCTTTAACTTTCTGATCTGTCTTTTTGTTGTCTGGATTATAATTTTTATGTAGTGAGTCATGATCACTTTGTTTTAAAAGTTTTTCTTCTTTACTCATCACCATTTATATTTTCTATTTTTTCAGCTTTACTTAGTTTAATTTCAGTTTTTTCATTCAAATAGGAAATATCTCCGAATCTTTCATAAATCAGAAAATCTTCAATCTTTAAATATTTTCTTAAATCTTTAATAAAATCTTTTTCTACTTCCAATTCAATTTCATCTGCAGATATTATTCTCAAAGAAATTTCAAGTATCATTAGTTCTTGAACAATATTTAAGTCAATTTTTTTTAATTTCTTAAAAATATTTTCTTTAAACTTTTCAACATCGTTAAGACATTGATTTAAGGCTTTATCAAGTTTATTTGATAAGTCGACACCAGAAAAATATGGTGTTTCTTTTTCAATTTTTTTTAAAGCTTCAATTTCTCTGTCGTCAATATCACCATCACAGGCTATTGCGCAAACAGCAATATTCATTAAAACTTCTTTAAATTTAATTTTATCCATAATTATTAATTTCTGTTAAATCCTATCATATTTCTTGAGTCATTATTGTCTTTTTTATCTCCTTCAAACTCCTTTCTAAAATCTTGGTATTCTTTTAGTTGTTCTGGGGTTAATGAAGATCTTTGTTCGCCAATAGTTTCTATCAAAATTTCTGTTGATATCTTCACTTCTCTTAGTCCAGATGTGTGTGAAGCATTATTTACAATAAGTTCAATATCACTAGCTGTGTAATTTTCTGTTAATGAAGAAAGTTTATCAATATCTAAATTTGAATCAGTATATCTGTTTTTTAAAAATAATTCGAACAGACTTTTTCTAGCAATTTTGTCAGGTTCAGGTACATAAACGTGAATATCACACCTACCTGATCTAACTATGGCTACATCTATTAAATGAGGAATATTCGAAAGAACAATTATAAAAATCCCACGTTCTGAACATTTATCAATTTGAGTTAAATATTCATTTACCTCAGCATCTGAATGTTGACTTTGCTGAGTACCTTTTCTTTTAGGCATTATAGCATCTGCTTCATCAAAACATATTATACTAGGTGCATTTATTTCTGCTTCATCAAAAAGTTTCCTAATTTTTTCAACTCCTCCTCTAACATATGAAGATGATACATCAGATGGTTTTATTAATTTAAAGTTTAATCCTGCTTCTTCACAAAATTTCTTAGCTATGAATGTTTTTCCACATCCAGGAGGACCATAAAGTAATGCCCCATTAGGAATGGTAGTACCATATTTTTTCCAATGTTCGGGTCTTTTTATAATATCAATGATTTTCGTTTCTAGCTCATTTTTTAAATCTTCCATTCCTGCAACATCTGCAAAACCATTTCCTCTTTTTATAACCGGTTCATTTTTTTTAATGATATTTTCTTCGTCTACAATAACTATTCTTTCTTTATTTAAATAACTTGATAACTCTGACAAGGAATCATACCTGTCATTAGGGTCTGAGCTGAGAGTTTTTTCTAAAACAGATCTTAAATCTACACCAATTTCATCTGAAAGTTTAAAATCATCATTTCTAAATTCTTTAAGTTCTCTCTCATTATCAGAATCTTTAATATCTAATGAATCATCATTAAAAAAAGGTAGCATTCCAGTATGGATTTGATAAGTTAAAGCTCCTATGTTATATTGGTCGGATTTTGGACTAAAAGTATTATTCAATACCTCAGGTGCAATATGATTAATATTTAATCCATCTAAATATGTATATTTAAAATTGTCGGTTAACAACCTCATATTTATTAGATTTCTAAACCTAATCTTTTCATCATCCTCGCTCATATCAATCATTATATTTTCTAATGATAATCCATTTATTAGTACTGGCTTTGATCTATTGTGGAGTTTCTCTCCAACCTCACATAATTTTAGAGCAATTTTTAATGTATCATACTCGTCAAGAGGACCATTTCTTTTTATTCTGTCAGAAACACTCTCCCCTGCAATATGTTCTGTTGCTATATATCTATATTTATCAGAATTATTATTAAAATCCCCAAAAGTTACAAGCTTAGGAAATGCATCTATACCTATTTCTAAAAATTGTATTTCTTTTAAATTACCATCCTCATCTAAGTCATCATCTGCAATCTCAGAATCTTTATAAATACTTAAGTTTATAATTTTTGACGACGTAATATCAGTGCCAGTATATATTTCACAAAAATCTGTTTTCTCTATGAAATGATCAACTTTGTATAGGTTATTAATTTCAATTCCCTTTAAATTCCACATTTAATTAAGTTTTTAATATGTCATCTGGTCCACCTTTTTCTTTTGGATTTGGCAGTAATTTCCATAGTTGTTGACAATACATTATTGCAGTATCTCTAGTTAAATTATTGATATTAGATAAAGCATTATTTAATATACTTCTAGCTTTCCCTTTATCTTTCCATTGGTGAGAGTCAAAATCTTCATTCATGTTAATTAGTAGCCCAACCCATAATTGAACACCAGCTTCGTCATCAACAATTGAAACTAATAATTCTCCCATTTGATCATTTAAATCTTTAATTTGAATAACATCATTAGATGCAATAACTCCATCCATTCTATCTTTTAACATGTTATAGGATTTTTTAAATCCTTCGTTTTCAGTTGATTCACCTTTTTCCTTTAACAAAGAAAAAGTTGCCTCAAGTTTTTCAATGGCATTGGGAAGTTCATTTTCACTTGCAAGGTTATCAAGGTCAGTAAATTGTTTTCTAATTTCATCTCTTATCATCATCCTTGTACCATCATCCCCTTTATTGGAGTTATATTCTTTTTTTGCTTTAGAAACTTTAAACTTGATTTTTTCTAGTTTATTTTTTTTGTCACCTTTTAAATTTTTTTCTAATTCTAGAATTTCTTTGTCAATGTTTTTAAATTGCGTTGTAAACCAACTATCATCTTCTCCTTTTTGTTGTTCTAGCTTAAGTGGTTTTTCAATTATTTCATCTAGATAGGGTATGTCAATAGTTAGTTCATAATCGCCTTGATCTTTTATGTCTAAAATTAAATTAACAGATGAACCTTTAGGTAGTAGTTTTGGAATATCTTTTCCACTTAATATTGCAGTAGCAACCCATAACTGATTGACTGCTCTTGTTCCCTCAGCATCAATTGTGCCCTCATAAATTGGAATATTTATCTCATTATTTGATCCTGGTTTTAAGTCAATTTGAGTTGTCAAACCTTCCTTTTCTCCTTTGGCTGGATATTTTTTACCTTTTTCAAGGCCTGGAATAGGGTAGAAGCATCCTTTTCCATTTGGACCTAAAAGTTCTACACCATAGGTGTATCCCAAAACACCACCATCTTCAATATCCATATTTGGAATTATACTAATTTCGTCCGGTTCGCATTCAATTGTATTATTTTCCTTATCAAAAAGATTAATATTAAAAATATTTGTCTTTTCACCGCTAATATCAAGATATATTATATTCCCACTCTCAGGCAGTTCAGTTTTATCGCTTTCCCATGCACCATCAGACCTTTCGACTTTTACAAAAATTTCTGAGGGTAATTCACCACTAGTTTTATCTGAATCAACTTTAACAACTAACATAACTTCAGTATCAGTCGTTTGAGATGGATATTCTAAATCTAATTGTACTTTTGAAGAATCTCTTTTTTCCTCTTTTATCTCATCACTTACATCAATTGTAGATGCAAAGATTGCAGCTCCTCTAGTCACTACTGTCATTGGGTCAACAGATGTATCTGGTTTGCAAATTTGATCTTCTAACATTTCCCTTAAAATTGGTGAAAGAGTTGGCCCTCCAACTAAAATTAAAGAATTTATGGTCTTACCATCTAAATTATTTCTCTTCAAAACCTCTTTGGTAATATCGATAGCTTTTTGAAAAACAGGTGAAAGTACCTTTTGCATTTCATCTCTTGTAATGTTGAAAGCTAATTCAATTTCCTGTCCTTCGTCATCATTTGGATAATCATCAGGATTAGATTCAACATAACAACTATCGGAGAAAGAAATTTCAATTTTAGCCTGTTCAGCACGTACTTTTAGGGCATCCCTAAGTTTTTGGTTCTTAACATCATCTTCTATTAAGCTTTCAATTTTATAGTTTTTTTGTAAATGTGGAATAAAAATTTCATTTACGATTGCATCATCAAGATTTTTTCCACCTAGCCACATATCACCTTCAGTATCTTCAACTTGATAGTTACCATCTTCTACATTTAGTAAACACACATCAAATGTTCCCCCACCAAAATCAAACATTAAAATTTTACCTTTGCTTACTTTTTTATCTAAACCATACGCCATTGCGGCAGCAATTGGTTCCATTAACAACTTAACTTGTTTAATACCTGCTAATTTTGCAGCATTTATTGTTGCTGTCATTTGATTTTGATTGAACAATGCAGGTACAGTAATTACAGCGGATTTTAAATCATCCTCTTGAGTTATAGATTTTAGTTCTTTTAAAACTTCAGCAGAAAGTTCTTCAGATGAAAATTCTTTTTCCATATGAGATGAATAATATTTTTTGTCAGACCCCATAGTTCTTTTAAACTCAATGAAACAATTAGACATATAGTTTTCCTTTTTCAAAGAAAGAACTTTGTCCATCCCTAATTGATTGTAAGCTTGGTCTCCAACCCTTACACCTTTATTTTTAGTATAAGAAATGCAGGAGGGTGTTGTATCTTTTTGAAGTGAGTTTTTAACAATAAAACTTTCACCTTGGTTCATTTTCGCAATGCCTGAATTGGTGGTCCCAAGATCAATTCCGTATTTAATTTTCATAATATATTTTTATTCTCCAACACTCACTATAACTTCAGCTGATTGGATTAGTTTTCCTTTGTAATTTATTTGTGGTTTAATTATTTGAGTTATTATTCTTTCACCCTTTGAAATTGAATCATCCTCTCTAAATGAGGCTACTAATTTCATTCCATCATTATATGGTTTATTTAATAGAGGAACTAATTCATACCCATTATCTTGTAGTGACTTTTCAAGTCTCTCACAATTTATAACAAGCTTTTTATGCCCCTTTACATCTTTATCCATTATATTCAATGTTGTATTAAGTCTGGTAACCAAGCCACCTACTTTTATTGCAAATGAATGATCATTGCTAGTTAAGTTTTTTTGTGAAAATTCTTCTTCACTTTGTTTGTTTAGTAATTCAGTTATTTGTAAACTATCATTTATTTGTCTTTCAAATATTTCCTTTTGTTTTTCTGCAAGATTTTTGGTGTCTTTTGACCATTTTTTAGAAAGAACTATGTATACAATTAAAATTAGTATTAATGCTAATCCGAAAATAATTATTCCGTACTGTTGTTTTTCACTAATTACTCTATTTACGTTTTCTATGTTATTGGAGTTTATGGATGATGATTTTTTAATTTCTGATACATCATTATTTGCATTTTTTATATCATTATTCAGAATCTCAGCATTTTTTTTAATCTCATTTAGCTGATTATTCAAATTTTCATCTTTTAATATTAGTTGATTGATTTGACTAAAAATTAAAGAATTAATTGAGTCATAACTTTTCGAGTAATTTATTAAAAAAGATTTTTGGTTTTCATCGATTTCTTCAATTTCTCTTGTAAAAGATTTTTCATTCGACTTGATTAACTCAGTTAGCTTATTGTTTTGATTTTCTACAGATTTAATTAATTCTGAAATCTTAAGTGTTATTTTATTTATTTTATCATTAGTAATAGTGTCATTTAAACTATCTTGACTGTTTAAGAATGATGTCAGAAAAATAAAAAAAATTATGATGGTTTTTTTCATTATGATTGTTTAACTAAATTTAAAAAAATAAATATAAATCAGTCTTTTTTTAAAAGTAATTTTTAATGAGCATAATTCAAAAATTCATTGTAGAAAACCCTTACAGGTTAATTGGAATTTTATCTAACTCAAAAATTGGTGAAATAAAAAGAAACATTAATAAAATAAAAGCCTTTAATAAAATTGGAAAAGATTTGAAAATTGAGTTTGATGTTGAAGGTATTTCATTTCCTAATTTTAAATTAAAAGATTATCCAATTGATAAAATTGAAAATTCCATTAACTCTCCTATTGATAAAATTAAGTATTCTCTTTTTTGGTTTTCTGATATTAATCCTGCGGACGCAATGGGTTTAAAGCTTTTAAATGATAATAAAATAAGTGAATGTATTGAATTATGGAGTAAAATTGTTAAAGGAAAGAAAGTAACAAAAAGCAATTACAGTACATTTAATAACCTCTCAAGTTTATTGCTAATAAAAAACATAGATAAAAACAAAAATATTTTTTTCAATCAAGAATCCTCAAATATTGAAATCAAAGAATCTATCAATATAAAATTCAAATTTTTAAGTTCAAATTTTCTTACAAATTACTCTGAATCTATATCATCATCATCAAAGTCTTTAACACCAAAGGAAATGATAGATTATTACTCAGATTCAATTCAAAAAATTCTTGAGACTACTTTTAAACAAAATGAAATTAACTCAATTTTAAATGATTTAGATGATTCAGTCATTAATAAAATACATGGTGATAAGACAAATGTTTTAATTCG
>CEQY01193832.1_pt1 | contig 12206 bp, 15 predicted proteins | sample 361391 | NCBI WGS metagenome assembly CEQY01 (sample SAMEA2621075, study PRJEB7988) | marine metagenome | isolation source: saline water (ENVO:00002010), including
ATTTTAAAATCACGAATTTAAAAAAATTTATGTTTTCAAATCAACTTGTTGAGTAAAAAAAAGAAACTTTAAAAATAGTGATGTGGTAGGTCATTGTAATTTTTATCGCACATCTTTTAAAACAATGACATTACCTGAGACGGTAATTAGAGTTATATTATTTACCGCCTTTATCTCAATACTCAATTTTTTGATTAATACTTACTTAATGATGCGCGACAGAAAGTGATGGCTAATGATCAACGTAAAATTTCCGTGATGTTATTTTTGGCGCAAATCAAACAAACGAGTTTAATATCTCCACATTGAAAATATTCAGATATTTTGTGCATTTTTAATTTTATATATTTTGAATAGTGTAATATTGCACCCGAATCTTCAATCATTTCAAAGAAATCAATGTTATTTAGATGTAGGCTTCGTGAACACATCTTACAACATTGATTTTTAAAATATTCTAAAAGAAAATCTCTGTGTCTTATATTTTTACCCTTTCGCTTTTTAAACCTACAACATCCTAAACATGCAATGATTCCATCGTCTCGCAAACGAAGCAGGCGTTTATCTGAAGCTATATCTGTATCAGGACAATCAATACATTGGCATTTTTGTAGTTGTAGACCGCAATTGTTTCGACTGAAAGACGATTGTCTTTCATATACATAATAGCACTCCTTACATCTTTGCACAAACCTCTTCCTACCTTGGAAGAAATGGAATAAAGGTTTTGTTTCGTGACATGTACGACATATCTTTTGACATTGCGCCATTTACTCTTGGTGTCATGTTTTTTTAAAGAAAAAAAATATGTCCCAAGTTCAAGATCGACAAAGTTTTTTTTTCTCTCTGGCTATAAATATGAATATTTATCAGATCGTAGAAGGATGCAAACTTGGGGCACGATCGGCAAATAAAACTAAAATAGCATCACACATGGAATATAAACAACACCCTACGTATATGAGTGTATCGGCCATGGAAGAGTCTATGTTGTTAAAGATTTTGGCACAAAATTACGAATCAGGCGTACCCTCGTTTATTCATGAATGTTTTAACATCGATGCTTTTGCTCTCGTGTTCGACATCGACGGTCCACCGAATGCCAAAAACATCGAGAACATTCTAAAACCAATGTACGCTGCAGTTCGAGAGATTTTCGAAACAAGTGATGGGTCGAATTTTAACTGCGTTGTATTCACTGCTAGTTCCGAAAATAAAATGAGCTACCACATACATTGGCCTGATATTATTGTAAACAAATCGATGATGGAAAGGGTTTACAATACAGTTTTTAGGAACGATAGCAGCATGCGCGATTTTGTTGATTTTCAAGTGTCTAAAAATTGCAAACTCCGCATGGCATTTTCGGATAAATGGGATAGAGTTACAGGAGGCGAGGCCGGTAGAACGTTGAAATATTTTGGGGCATATAACAATAATGGCGTGGCTGGAAAGCGTTACTTTCCTGATTTTGAAGCAAGTACATACGAACTGCTTTTGAAGGCAAGAGTGCGAAGAAGCGAAGGTACCTCATTATCAAAAACGTGCAAAAACACGACAAATTTAGAATCAATTATAACTAAGCAAATTGAACTTCTCGATTTTGACTTTGCGCCGTATGACAAGAATGATTTTAAAGACATGCCACCAGAATTCTACACGGTGAATAAAATGCAATATGTAATTTCTTATTTGCAGGACACATACAGCGATCACGATGTAATGTTCGAAAGAATGATAATTTTCATGAATAATTTTGTATCAATGATCACAGATCACCCTGGGAGGACACTTTTTGTCGTCAGAAAGTACATACCTGATAACGGTCGACAACAATGGAAGTATATACAAAAAGGTCAAAAAGATTTCCTTCAAATAATGGAGCATATAAAATGTCGCATAGATATAAAGACAAAGAATAAAAAGGGAGACGATGATTACAAGGGCATTACATCTACAATTGGACAAATTTGGATGACACATCCCGCTCGAAAGTCATATAGCTCAATTATTTTTAACCCCAATCCTTATTCGACTAGCTCATCAAACGATCTAAACCTCTACCAGGGTTTAAAAATAACGGCCGATGATTGCGAACAGGTAGTAGACACGCAATTGCTTGATTACGTGGAAATCGTTCAACCAATATTAAATCACATATACGAAGTTTGGTGTAATTCGCAGGCAAACGTATATCATTATGTTATTCGTTGGATTGCTCACGCTACACTTAAACCATGGATAAAACTCGGGACCGCGTTGGTTTTGGTCGGCGGCGAAGGATGCGGGAAAAGCATGGTCGTCGACGCCATTGGTGAAATCTTTGGTTCACATTACCTCCACATAATGGATATGGAAGATATGCTTGGTAAATTTTGCTCTGTTTTGGAAGATAAATTGTTCGTGTTTGCAGACGAAGCATTCTGGGGAGGATGCAAATCCTTAGCCGGAAAGCTAAAAGGAATGATTACAGAGGCCAGAATTAGGTGCGAACATAAAGGGTTTGATACATACTACGTTGATAATTTTACAAATTATATTATTGCTTCAAACAACCAACACGCCGTACCGGCCGGAGAAAATGCAAGAAGATGGGTGTGCCTTGGTTGCTCTAGCAAGTATCAGGGAGATACTGCATATTTTCGAAAATTGAAATCTTGCTTATACGACAATGACCTGCAAGGTGTACGTTGTCTGCTTCATTATTTTAAAAAGGACCTTGAAATGGGCGATTGGGTGCCACAGAAGGTGCCCATAACAAATTTGCTTCGAGCCCAAAAAGCCAATTCTTATGATTCAATAGAGCTATTTTGGGATTCTATACTAAATAGAAAATATATAACACCATGGAACGAATATGCTTACATTGATCCATATATGGATGACGAAAGGCCACAATATGGCTCTTCCTATGATTATCAAATAATGTCCTTTCAAAAATTATATTCTTTCTACAAGGCCGAAATGCAAGGCCAAATGGGGAAGATATATGCGTTGCAAAGATTAAAACAATACATGAAAGATAAAGGTTTTTTTGTTAAAATAGACCCACCAGAATTTGCAGAATGCAAAAAAGAAATGTGGATATGTGTCAATTTCACACATTGTCGTGAATTATGGAAACGCGCACATTGCGACCCAGATATGCAATTCGATCTGTAAAAGCTATAGCTGAAAATGTACTCAAAAGAGACAAAAAAAATTTTTATTCCTCATCGGAATCACTTGATGCTGTTTTCCACCTAGCGTTTCTACTTGTTTCGTGCTTTGAATTTTTCTTGCCATCGGCTCGTCGCTTAATGGCATCTTCTATTTGTTCAGCCTCGATCTTTTTTTCTTGTGCCTCCGCTTCCATCGCCCTAACTCGCTCTGCTAGATCTTCATATGTAGGGTATTGCTGCGGTGGCATTTGATCAAAGCTGGAGACTGTTGAAGCAACGCTACGTGGAGATTTTACGCCGTTGTCTTCACGTCCGCTATCTTGTCGACACCGAAGTGGGCGACGCTCCCTTTCGTACGAGGAAGATTCATCGCTCGAATCGCTGCTGCTACTAGACTCATAGCGCCGACGGCGACTTTCTTTCCTCAATCTCCGCATGTATCTTTTATCCTTCCTTTCCTTTCTATCTCTCTCTGACTGTCGCTTTACGTCAGCTAGAATAATCTCGCGCAAATCTTCTGCGTAACGACTGCGGTGGCGCGATATCTTTCGTGGATATTTATTCACGCTGCGCAACTCACGCAAACCATGTTCTATGTCACTCGAATCAGATCTTGACGAGCTTGACCTTTTTCGGCTAGCATTGCTTGTCTCATAGCCCTGACTTGCATTTTGAACATAAGGGATTTGCGAGACCTGCGCGAAAGGTGGATAAGCTTGTTGTATCATTTCATTTGCGTAGTAATTGTCATAGTATTTATCATAATAAGGCATGGCAGATGGAATTGGTACAATTTGCTCGAAATTTAGATATCTTCGTGGATCGTATCCATGCGCAGAATTATAATAAGGAGCTGCACTATGATAAGGCAAGTGGTCGACGTTTTGGTCGTCTTTATATCGATTGTAATCAATCAGACCTTTGCGATACCCAAGAGAACGCTGTTCATTTTTTGCAAAAGGAAGATTTCGGAATGTTTTGGAAACATTGTTCCAAAAATCTTGGTCGTTCTTTTTGTTCGTCAGGTCAGCTGGGTACATGCGCAAATTTTCTACTGGCTGTACAATCTCTTGTTTGGACGAAAGCCGTATTAATTCTTCACAGTTGTCGATATTTTCAAGAAACGTGAAGTAATTCATCTTTCCAACATTACTAATACCACCGTAATTTTCAAATATGTTTCTATTTTTTGGACGAATTCCTAAAAACGCGACCATTGTAAGCGAAGCTAAGATCCAGTGCTCGTGAGATATTGGCTCACAATTCCACGGTGTTTTCGGTGTGTTGTCCAATTCAGGGATTAATTTGTTTTGATCATATATCATTTTGGCAATCATCATTTTTGGTTGATTTACTAAGCATTCCATAGCCTTGTTTTCTAATGTTGTTTTTACAAGTTTCGTCCAGTTGCAGAAAGTCAAGCTATGCCTGAACCACTTTTTCCATTGCAGACGACCCTTGTAAGGTCCGTATGTATTTTCTTCTATGTAGCCACTTATAAACTCATCCACTTTGGGCGTTTTTACTTTACCGTTGTCCGGTTTTGCCGACAAGCGGAAGAGGTCGTCGTATGCATTGCGATCTGGAACGCCATAGGAGACAAGCCTTCCATCTTTGGTACTCTTACTTGTCCCGCAATTTGGATGCCAATTATTCGTCCAATGCAAATAGACGTTACGGCAAGAGGTACTCTCTTTTGCATATCCATAAAAATGATTTTCGTACTGAATCTCGCATGCTTTTGCAAATTCTCTCGACGCTTGGCAGATTTTACATGGTACGGGTCTTATCATTTTTCCGCTGGAATCTATAAATGCTGCATTTTTTAGTTTATATTGATTACGGGCGGTCTTCAGTCGTCGTTTGTATTCCAAATCACATTTAACAATTCCCTTGCTACAGCCGCTTATAGCCTTCAAATAATCTTCCTTTTCCACCATGGTGGGTGGCATCTCATATCCTCGATCATACCTTGAACAAAATTGCTTTAAAAAAATATAAACGAATTAAAAACATGTTTGAAGACATTGAGAAATTGCGTGTCAAAGGTTTGAACGACGTATATTACAGTCTTTTGTACACATATGCAACACGGCCAACCGACGAAGCCGAAAAGGCTGTAAATGGTTATCTTGATGTCTGGTACGGAAGAGTTCACGATAAACATCTAGTCTACACCATCAACCGCGAAAAAGAGGGATATTTTTTCGGTAACATTGATTATCAAGCAACGCAGCCAGCTTTACGGCTTTTATGCGAAAAAAAAAGCCCATATCGAGGTATTACGGATATATGTGAGATACAACACATATATGACGTAGAACCATACGTTGCACCGGTGAATCTTAATCAAATCTACTGCATTTTTTTTACATTGTGTTTGATATTATCTTATACGTTTAAACTCAATGTAATTAGAATAAGCAGAAGCGCACTTGAAGTACTTTACGGAATCGGATGGCATGCCTTGCACTTGCCTAGAGTTTTTTTTTTCTAATTAAAATAAAATGGACACAATTAATTACAGGGGTAATGGGCGTTTTGAAAGAAATATGACATATTTAAAAACGACAGGTGCTGTGTTAATTTGCATGGCAAGTGGCCTTGCCACACAACAAGTGCTTTTAAAATTTTGGCCTATATTGTTATTTATAGGACTTGCGTGCGTGTTTATTTCGGTGACTGCAAAAAAAATAATGTCGGTAGTAAGTAGTGACGTGAAATTAAAAAAATTAAATGGAATAAGATTGAAGGGTACGTAACTCGCCCTTCCTTCAGGTTCATCAAACCGCGATTAAGAATAATACGACATAAGGCATCTCTTTCAGCGTTAGGCACATATTCAAACTCAATCCGATCCAAGATTTGGTAACATATTTGTTTCAACATATCTTCTTCGCACATCTCAATTTCTTTGACGGTCAGAGGCTCATCTAAAATATCCATATCGGAATTAGCATCAATTATATTTTCATTCAAGACTTCCAATTCCAAATCATCAGATTCGAGATGGGTAGCTTGATCTGATAACACCTCCATCGCTGCTTTGCCCACTGAGCAATATTTTTTTTTCTTACGTTTTTACAAATGAGAGGAAGTAAATATGCAACCAATCAATTTGGCTATACCCCAAAGTCCGATACCTTCAAACATTTAACTGTTACAGAAAGTTTTAAAGAAAAAAAAAGGAAACAAGTGTCATTAGTTGAGTTTTCAAATTTCGACACAGGGGGGCAAAATTTTCAAATACCAGACACTGTAGAAAATATTTGTTTTAGAATTGAAAGTAACGGAAGGGATGTTTTTTCTGGACCATATGTGATTTTGTTACCAGAGGCAATAGCGGGCAAAAAAATCAAGTTCTTTTTTGAAACAAGCAGCATACACCCCCTAAATGTAGTGGAAGACCCTATACTACCTCTTCCTCCTTTTCATTTTACAGATGATTTAGGTAAAGTTTACGAACAATCTTGGGATAATATGATGCTAGACGACATGCAAATTTCACTAAAATGTAAAAATAGTGACGGTTTTCGTGGTTGTTCTATAAACCCCACTACCTCGAAAAAGACGGAAATTAAAGAAATAACACACATTGCAGGAGAGGCGACGGTTGTTGTCCCAGGATATATCAAATTTGAAAAATTAAAGGTCAATATATCTGGTGCGAGCGAGGATGTATACAATGGAGAGTATGATATATTTGACATAAAATACACAAATACAAACGAGACACAATTTAAATATTTAATTACTGCCGCCGTTACAAATAATTTAATGACCACAGATCTTATTTTAACTTTTGAACCGCCCGCAGTCATTTCAAACCTTCCATTTGATCGAGACAGTTCAATGGATATAGTAACACATCGAGATGCTCAATTTGACCCTGGTCGATTTGCTAAACTAACAATGCCAGATTTGCTACATTCTTACGCGGAATTAGAGTGTCTTCGCGACGGTCTTTGGACAGGCGTGTTTTACGGTGCATGGGAAAATTGATAAAATCAAAAGTACGGATTTTTTTATCTAGTATAGCCATAGGGTATTATGACCGTTTTTTTCTAGATCTTGTAAAATTCTTTCATAAAACTCTTTAATTTCTTTTACTGCATTTTCAACTTCGCATTTAACTTTATAATTATAGCTGTAAGTAAAAAAATAATAACACGCGTCTTCTGTTGCCTTTCTACCGTCATCGATACCTTTTTCGTAATCAGTTTTTCTGCGCTTATTTGCGCTGTCATAAAATGTAATTTTTCTTTTCAAAGATAGCCTTTCTATACACCTATACTTGATCGCATCAACACAGTCGTCCCTGGCTCGTTTCATGAGCCTTTTTTTTCTTTCTTGATGATAAATGCAAATTGTTAATGTAAGTGAAGAAGACCAACTTCGCCTAAAAATGTTATCTAGAAATTCATATGAAGTAAATGGACAAATAAAAGTTTCGGTGGACGGTAAAATTGAAAACATTGAACATCAAAGAGGACAGATAATGAAACCATGTTTTAATGGCTGTCTGTTAAATTACCACACACATCCTCCTGATTACGAAACACTATACCCAGATCATCCATCAGCGACAGATTTTAAATATATTTACAATGCCACTTGTAGATTTAAGGAGCTCTCTGGTCATCTTGTTGTTACACCAAAATTTTTGTATTTTATAAAATACAATTGTCAGAACTTGCCGATGCAGATCTATGACTTTTTTACGATAACATTTCGAATAGATAAACGTTTCAATGACTTGGCAATAAATTACGATCGCTCCACAGAAGCATTTCGTCAAGCGTATATGGTTGAAATGAGAAAAATTGGTTTTGATGTGCGGCGATTCTCGTGGGGCTCAGATATATCATTTCATGTCAGTAAGTCTAACGGTACATTTTACAAAATAATAGTCGTAATTGTGATGATGTTTCTATTTGTGCGTTTTTTCGCATAAAAAATATATTGTATATCGATAAATGCAATCTTGCGATCTGAAACCCAAAAAGAAAATTCAGTCCAGTATTCCTGAGTTGACCGTAGGAGAAGAAAGAAAGCTGTTCAATCAAATCAGAAAAAGTGCAGCTTACATAACACCTGATACGCTACTTTTTAATGGCTGGACAGCAGGGGGGTTTGCGCTGACGTATATTATTCAGCATCATATGAAGCGAAAACGAAAAGCCGAGGAGAAAAGTGACGATGGCAATAAGCGCCAACGAGCTAAAGCTTTTGAAGATCCATCTACTGTAACATCGCTTGACGAAACACAAGTTTCAGCTCCAAAACCAAAACGCAGGGCAACAAGCAAAAAAAATACAGAAGAAATACCACCGGCCCCCAGTCTCTTAACACGACAGACCGCCGCTACAGATAATTTGACTTTGGAATTTGAAGAAATTGCGCACGTATCAGATGCAAATGCTTTTGTTGGCGAGCCAGTTAAGAAACAAACAAGGCAGACAAAGTCGAAGGCAGATACTACCGCTGCAAAGCCACCGCGCAAACCACGAACGACAAAAACAACAACAAGCAAAAAGTCTCAGAAGGTCCTTGCTGAGTCTGGCGAAAAGGTCGAAGTTTGAAAATTTAACATTCGCTCATATAAACAATTGCATATAAGCAAAGATATTAAGAAATTTAAAGTAGTATCCGACTGCACTACATACACAAGCCGTATTAAATAATTTTTACATTTTCCCTTGAACGACAAAGGCTTATCTTTCTTAACAAGCGCAAACGAATTGAAAAAGGGGTAACCAAGTACATGTGTTATTATGATGGTATAAATGCCCTCATGTGACACTTGCATTTATTAGAGATTAGAAAATTAAATCACTAAAAACACACGTTATATTTTCGAAGTACGTTTTTCAGAGTCATCTAAACTTGCAATACAATAGCGTATTATGCCCAGATTGGCGACTTGATATTGTAAAACTAGTGGCATATTTTTCTGTACATATAATGTAACCACGGGACAGAGCGTTGTACACTTTGTAAAGGTCACTAGGTGTTTTAAAGTAAAAACACCATATGAAACAGAATCACAAGTATTTTTAGGTTTTTTTTTAAAACGAAAACCTTCGGTTGTTTCGTATAATGACAATTCACATGCCAAAAGACTATCATCTGACTTGAATGTAACGCTTTCATTATCTGTCTGCAACTCGACATACACTCCACCTGTATTCATCAGATCTTTACACGTTTTCTGAAAATAATACGATTGCATTTGCAATACCGTGTCGAAGTTTGAAATGTCAAATGTGAGTTCTTCCTCCTGCTCGGTCTGCAATAATTGCATGCGATATGTATTTTTGCTTCTTTTCTCGATACTCTCGATCGATATTGATAAATATTTTGGGTCGTCTTCGCTATATTTAAATGCTATCGCGTCAGCCGTCGTGATCGTTTTGATGACCTAGGCAGACAGTATCATTGCCAGACCTCTGACTTCAAGAGGCAGCCCAGCCAGCCAACCAGTCCGCTTCTTTTGCTGACCTTGAAAAATGTGTTTAAATTGATTCCAAGATAATAATCGTCGTCGCATTTATATCGTTCGATGTTATCTTTGAACAGCAACAATTGAACAATTATACTTTTCGTATTGTCCATGGAGACGACACTTACCCCATTTGGAGTGAATTTGAAGACGCAGTCGACCAGGATTTCTTTCAGTGACTCCACCATGGTACGAAATGGTATACTTTGTACCTGAGTTCGAGTCACTGTGGCAGCAGGCCAGAAGAAAGACCAGAAGAAGAAGGGGACTACTGCTACCTAAGCGTGATCAAAAATAGCTCGTGTCACCGTTTCAAAGAGGAATCCGTTTGTCATCTGGACTGTCAACCACACATAAAAAATAAAATATCGCTTAAGCCAAATGAAAAGCACGTTAAGAAAAAGTAAAAGTAGCCGTAGACGTAAGATGAAAAAAAAAATGAAAAAGACAATACAGAGCCTCGTAAAGACTAAGGGAAAAGAAATAAGCGAAAGCGCAGGGGAAATATTTAATTCCATAATCTCAGCCGACAATGCTTTTCCGCTTAGCATTCTGATATTGTTCGCGGTGTTGATCTTTTTTACAGACCGAGGTAACGCTTTTTTGGATAAAATATCAGGATTTGCAGAGCAAGTTGTTTGCATCGCAACTAACTCGTCAAATGAAGCATGTCCGATGGGAGATTGGTTTAAATCTAGTGATAGCACGGGCAGTAGCATTGCCAGCAGTAAAGCAAGCATTTCTGATAAACCTAAACCTATAGCACAACAACTTCAAAATCATCCGACAAACTTCAAGATAAACAAGGAATTACTCAATGATGTCTTTAAATTAATGAAAAACGATAAACCAGTGACTAAAGAATTTATAGATCACACCAAAAAATTTTATTTTGGTATATATAAAAATGATTATCTTGCAGATGGACTTAAGGTGACTTATCAAGATATACATCCTTACCTGGCGTCGGAGAAAGATCTAATTCGCGATGGTGTTGTTTATGTCAGCGCAAAAGAATCCATTAAACGACCCGAATTTCTTCCGTAACTTTTTTCTTTTAAATATTTAAATGAAACACATATCTACACTGATAGCATATAGCGAAGAATTGCGCTTTGATGCCATTTCATACATACCCGAAATTGTTTTTTTAGAGGCCATGAAAAGTGAATATGATATAGTAACAAAAAATGACACGTTCTGCAATTTTTTTCAAAATAAAATGAGACGTTCAAAAGCTTTACAGGCTCAATTAAACCGCGAATGTCTCGTCGATCAGAATGTCTAATTAATAATAATTTAATTAATTATTGTTCTACGCGGAGGTATAATTTAGCCGATCAGACATATCAATTTTTAAGAGAGTCAAATGAAACTACACAGAAAGAAATCTGTTGTTTTTATGACGGATATCCAATTGGAAATAGCAGAGCTGTGGGTTTGCCCAAAAAACATAATATTGATGGCACATTTACCGTGTGGGGTTATTTTTGTTCATATGAGTGCGCTCGCGCTTATATAAACGAATCGTCTTACACAAACAATCGCCCAAAAGATACGTCAATGCTAGCATTACTAGCGATGAAAACATATGGAATACATTTTAGGCTCAATCGAGCACTTGATAAAAATTTATTGAAGCGGTATGGTGGACCATTGTCAGTAGACGAATGGAGAAAGGAACATTTATCAAATCGGTTGTGGACAATCTGTACTCCTCATACTGAGCGAACGTTTTCAACTTATCAATGCTTCCTGCACACCCCAGACACAGTAGAACTTCCAAATAAACTTACAAAAAAGAAAACCGAAGAGATATTTGAATCAAATAGAACCTTTCAGTTATCAAAGCGCACGACGCCTGCGCACTATACAAAAAAATCTCTTTTGTCGTTGTTCAAAAAAGAAAATTAATCTTCTGGTAGCGCCAATTGACGCGGGGAACGGCTTCGCGAGCGTCTGGAGTCTCCACTATTGTGGCTATTCTTTTCCTCTTCTTCCTCCGGTGAATCACAACCGGTGATCAAAAAGGAGTCGTATTTTGGTGGTTGGAATACTTGCAGCTGTTTAAGTTGCCATGAAATTCCGAATCGATTATTTACAAACCAGATGCTTGTTACATTTACAAGGCCAATGATATGGCAATTTTGGGTAAGATTTTCTACGTCACATTTTTTGCGCGACGAATCATAAAAATCACAATTAAATTTTTCGTTATAGAAGGGGAGTTTACATTTAAACGTTGGTGGCCATTCGGCTGTTTCGCGAATACTACTACTAAAAAGTTCATCAATGACGTCTTTTTTCATTGCCTTCCGGAACCACGACATGCTATTTTCGATTGCCAAGCTTTTAATATACTCATCGACGGTTTTGATACCCTTCAAAAACTCACACTCATGATTCTGAAGATCTCGGTAATTATCTAAAGATAGCGAAAGGCTATACGATTTTTTTTCCGATCCCGAATCGTTTCCGTATTGCTGCATTCCAAATGGCAGACGCAACTTGGGAGTTTGAATCAAGTAGTGACTGCCATTTAG
>CEQY01201663.1_pt1 | contig 12184 bp, 9 predicted proteins | sample 361391 | NCBI WGS metagenome assembly CEQY01 (sample SAMEA2621075, study PRJEB7988) | marine metagenome | isolation source: saline water (ENVO:00002010), including
AGAAGAATAGATGAATATTTGGTCTCAAATCCTGACAGTTTTCAGAATAAATATCTTAGAGGATTTGCCAGTGTCCTTGGAAATAGCGCCGATACTAATATCCGAGGCCGCTATAAGCGATTTAGAATACCTCGCTAACTTACTGTAAATAGGTTTCATTTACCTCCCAATTGCAAAAATACCTGTAAATATTACACCATTTAGAGTAAATGCTGTATAGCGTCATGTATCCTCGATAAACTATGCTCGTATAGTTTTATTCGAGGAGAAACGTATGAAAACGAAATCAAAGCCAATGGGGATGCTGATTGCTTTATTTATAAGCTCAGCTGCTATGGCACAAAATGCTGAACAACAGTATTTGAGTAGTGACCCCATCAACATTAACGGTTACGTGCAAGAGGAATTACCTCCAACAGATGCCGAACTAGAAAGTATTAAAGGTGAGTTGACCAAACAGAAAAACCAAATCATCGTCACCAAAGAGAAAAAGAAAAGGTACGATCAGCTCTCTGACTCTACTGAAAAACTTTCTGAGGAAATGGAAGATCTTATTTCAGAGCGAAAAGATGCTCAAGAGAAGATTGACAAGTATAATAAAAAAATCGACTGCCTTATGGCAACTGGATACAAACCTGGTTGTGATGAGTTTGTAGAAAAACCAGCTCCTAAGCCTAAAAAAATTGCTGAAGATGAAGTGAAAATGGTCGCAGCTGCACCAGCGGTGAAAGCGAAAGTTAAAGAGTCTGAAGGTTTTGGATCTGATATAAAAGTTCTACCTTACACAGGTATGACGACCTACATGTCCGACAATAACAATCTTGAGTCCAATATTGGTGCGGGACTAAGGGTAGAGTCAAATGTCGATTCTCGTTTCAGTGTGGGAATTGGATTTGCTTATACGACAATGCAAACACAAGATTTTGGAACGGGTTATTTCGATTCAGGCTATATGAACTATTACAATAGTTTTTATAACGGAAGAACAATCGATTATTCAAATATGAACTTTGGTTTATATGGGAAGTTTTTCTTCCTAAAGAACGAAAGATTTCGTCCTTATGCAGGTGCTGGTCTTGGGTATAATAGAACAACACTTGAGTATGCAAACAACAACGCTGCAAGTTCTAGTTACGGTGGCTATGGTTATGGCTTTAATAACTCAGGATATTACGGATATAACCTTGGGAATGAGGAAGTTGTTACAAGCTCAATTAATGCAGAACTTATGCTAGGTTCAGAGATTATCCTTACCGAAATGGTCGGAGTAAACCTAGAGCTTAATTATCAAAGAGGGCTTGGAAGTAACCTTTCTACAGAGAATGGAATCAATGCTTTTAATGCGCCTGATCAGCAGAGACTACAAGATCTTTCTGATGAATTAGCCAGTGCCAATATCATTAGTATCTTTGCGGGAATGTTAATTCAGTTTTAATTTTAACGCAAAACCTCGAATAGAAAGGCTTGTCTTTGACAAGCCTTTTTTCGTTTTAAAGTATTGGTTCTTTAAGGCTTAATCCCTTAAAATAAAAGAGTTATAATTAAGGGAGTTTTAAGCATGAAACCGGTCTATCTCGTGGAGGGAAAACGTACCCCCCAAGCCAAATCAGGAACAGTTCTCAAAGATGTTCCCGCACCTTATCTAGGTCATTATCTTATAAAAAGTATTATGGATAATTTAAATTTGCCTAGTGATCAAGTAGATGAAGTCATTATTGGTAATACTGGGACACCTGCGAAATATCCAAATATAGGACGAGTGATTGCGCTTGAAGCTGGACTCGATAAAAAGACTTCTGGTTACTCGGTACATAGAAATTGTGCTTCAGGAATGGAAGCACTTTCTCAGGGTTATTTAAAAATTGCTTCCGGTAGAGCAGATATTATTTTTGCCGGCGGAGTTGAAAGTATGTCATCTATGCCACTACTTTTTAAAGAGGAGATGGCTGAACTCTTTATGGAGCTTATGAAGGCAAAAACTCCTCAAGCAAAAATTAAAGTTGCTTCCACCTTTAAGCTTGGTCATTTAAGTCCCGTGATTGCCATTGAACAGGGACTCACAGATCCGTTTTGTGGTCTTAATATGGGGCAGACTGCAGAAAAGCTTGCCAGGGAGTTTGGTATCACACGTGAAGAGCAAGATGAGTTTGCTAATGAGTCTCACAGAAGAGCTAATATGGCCCAAGCAGAGGGGAAGTTTACTTCAGAAATTCTTCCCACAATTGCTGGTAAAAAACTGGATCAACTCATAACAGAAGATAATGGACCAAGAAAAGACTCTTCCATGGAGAAACTCGCTAAGCTTAAGCCATTTTTTGAAAAGAGAACGGGGACAGTTACTGTTGGAAATGCTTGCCCCATTACCGATGGAGGATCTGTGTGGCTTCTTTGCTCTGAAGAAGCAGTTAATAAATATAATTTAGATCCCATGGCCAGAATGATTGACTATCATTTTCACGGACTAGAGCCTGAGCGAATGGGGCTTGGTCCGGTTTTGGCGATGAATGGAGTTTTAAAAAGAACTGGACACAAATTGGATGATTTTGATTTAGTTGAAATTAATGAAGCTTTTGCAGCACAGGTACTTTCCTGCCTGAAAGTCATGAGTGATTCAAAACTTGCATCCAAATGGAGTGTGGATGTCTTAGGTGAGCTAGATCGAAGTAAACTTAATGTTAATGGGGGAGCCATAGCCCTTGGCCATCCTGTTGGTTCCACTGGTTCAAGACTTGTCGTTACATTAGCTCACGAACTTGCCAAGCAAAAGAAAAAGCTAGGCCTTGCTTCACTTTGTATTGGAGGCGGTCAAGGTGGGGCCGTTGTAATTGAGAACTTAAAAGTTTAAGGAAGGAATAAAATGGAATTATCAACTGTCACGAGCGAAATAAGAGATGGTATATATTATATTGGCTTTGGAAAGTTTGAGGAAAAATCACTGACAGTAATCAGTGAAGATACTTTGAGAGAATTAGACCATTTATTTACCGAGATCAGTTCAGATAAAAATGCTAAAGGTGTGGTTCTTTTTTCTCATAAAAAAGACTGCTTTTTAGCAGGAATGGATGTGTCTGTTATTCAGTCGTTAAGCTCGGTAGCCGAAGCCAGCTCTGGTTGTGAACAAGGTCAGGCTGTTTTTAATAAATTGGAAGATCTATCTATCCCTACTATGGCGCTAGTTGATGGCATATGTTTAGGTGGTGGATTAGAAATGATCTTGGCTTGCGATAAAATTATTTGCTCTGATAATAAAAAAACCGCTCTAGGCCTTCCAGAAGTCATGTTAGGGGTACTCCCGGGCTTTGGAGGAACCTATAGACTTCCAAGGAAAATAGGACTTGCAACCTCATTAGATTATCTTCTAACAGGTAAACAGATTAGAGCAAAGAAGGCAGTAAAACTTGGTTTAGCTGATGCCGTTATGCCTAAAGAGCGCATGATAGAGCTTGCTTCGGAGTACTTATTTAAAAAGACTGAGCATGAAAAATCTATCCAGGATTCTTTGACAGAAAAGGCGGCAGAGAACTTCCTAGCGAGAGGAATTATTTTTAGAAAAGCCCGCCAAACTGTTCTGGATAAAACCAAAGGTTTTTATCCAGCACCTCTAAAAATTTTAGATCATTTAGAAAATAGTTTTGGAAAAAGAAGGAGCACATATCTTGCCAATGAGGCAAGAGCTTTTGGAGAGTTGTCTCAAACCTCTCAATCAAAAGCTCTCACTCATGTTTTCTTTTTACAAGACAATGCTAAAAAAATGGAAAATAAAGACCAAATTTCCTCCGTGAATCAAGGAGCTGTTCTTGGTGGGGGAACGATGGGGGGCGGGATCGCTTGGCTCATGGCAAACTCTGGTCAGTCTCCACTTCTTAAGGATATAAATCTCCAAGGGATAGAGCTAGGGCTCAAGCAATCAGGAGAGATCTTTTCTAAAGCGTTAAAAAGAAAAAGGCTTACTCAAGATGATTTTGAGCGAAAGCAGCGCTCGATTCAACCCACTTTAACTTATCAAGGTTTTAAGAAGGTTGATTTATTAATAGAAGCGGTAGTTGAAAATATTGATATCAAGAAAAAAGTTTTCGCAGAGGTAGAAGAATATGTCTCAGAGGACTGCTTGCTAACTTCAAATACTTCGTCTCTTTCAGTTAACGAGATGGCTAAGGCATTAAAGAAAAAAGATCGTTTTGCTGGTCTTCATTTTTTTAATCCAGTCAATAAAATGCCTTTGGTTGAAATTATTCGCCACAAAGATGTAAGTCAAGAGACTATCGATAAACTCTATAAGTGGGCACTCGACGTAAAGAAAACTCCTGTGGTGGTAAATGATTGTCCGGGATTTTTAGTCAATCGAATTTTGGCTCCATTTCTTAATGAATCAGCTTATCTTTTAGAGGAAGGAGTTAGTGTTGAAGCTATTGATAGGGCTCTATTAAATTTCGGAATGCCGATGGGACCTTGCAGACTGATGGATGAAATTGGCTTAGATGTTTGTGCCCATGTTGGTGAAGTTATGGAAGAAGGCCTAGGTGCTAGAGCGAAAGCAAACCATCTTTCTCATAGAGCTGTAGAAAAGAAGCTTTTAGGAAAAAAATCCTCTCGTGGATTTTATCTCTACGACGAAAATGGCAAACAACAGGAAGTGAACCCCGATGTACTAGAGATACTTCCTGAAGACTCCATCTCAATGGATGAGACGACGATTCAAATGCGAGTTGTTCTTCCTATGATTAATGAGGCCGCTAATATTCTAGATGAAAAAGTCGTAGAAGATGCTCAGACCGTAGATCTAGGTCTTATTTTTGGTATAGGCTTTCCTCCCTTTAGAGGAGGTCTTCTACGGTATGCAGATATTGAAGGATTGGATCGAATTAAAACTGCTATTGAAAAATTTGCACAAGAAGTTGATTCTGATCGCTATCAGGTGAGTAAATATCTCGAGCGATTGGTGATAGATAAAAAGAAGTTTTACGAAGCATGAAATTAGCTTTTTTTAGCTATTTTTTTCGCTATGTATTTACCGGCCCTAATCGGCAGCGATTGATTTTTTTAACAATCACTGGTTTGTTAATTTCTTCATTTTCACTAACGGTATTACAAGGAATCATGGGTGGTCTTCAAAATGGACTGGTCAAAAGATCTCAAAAAGTTTCCGGCACAGGTTATTTTAATGTAGAACGATTTTCGCCAGAGCAATTAGATACCTTAGTTCGGGATTTAAAATACAAAGACATTGAGTTCTCAAAGGAATTAGAGCTTGAACTAATGCTTCAAAACGGTAATTACCTTTCGCCCTTAATTCTACATGGAGTTGATTTTGATCACGAAATTCCAGATTTTCTGAAAGGACGCGATTTGTCAGGTCTTATTCTAGGCGGGCAATTGGCACGAGAGGTTAGTGCCTTTTATGATACTACGGTTACCATAACTTCGCCCGCTCATACTAGTGTTTTACTGCGTGAAATCCCCAGACAGTCTACTAGCCTGGTGAGTGATTTTTATAGCAGTGAGCTACCGGAAATAGATGGGGTTCATGGTTGGGTTAGAATTCAATTTGTTCAAAACTTGATTAGGAAAAGAAAACTGAATCGAATAAGAGTTTATTCCTCCAAGGAAAAGTTAAGTGAATTATTCGATTCAAGGCCTAAGGCTTATTCAAAAAATGACTTTGTTTCTTGGGAAAAAATGAATGCTACTTTAGTTTGGGCGTTAGGACTAGAGACAAAAGTAATGCTCTTTCTTTTTATCAGTATGAGTGTTCTAATTGGTATTTGTATCGTTTCAGGCTTTCTGATTTTTTACAATAAAGTTAAAGTAGATCTGGCTTCCTTTTGGATATTAGGCCTTACCAAAGAAAAAGCGATGAAGCTGATATCAACTTTTGGCCATTTGCTAACAGGACTTTTTTGTTTTCTAGGCGTGGGGCTTGGGCTTTTAGTTTTAGAGCTTTTGGACTCAAACCAGCTGGTTATAATGCCTGAACATTTTGTGGAAAGGAATATCCCCGTTAGAATTGAGTTAGAGCATATTTTAACTGCCTTTTTGGTACCTTATTTGATTTCTTATATTTTCACTAAAATTACATTTAATATTTTTAAAAAAGAGGATACGTCGTTTATTTCTCTGATTAAAAAAGTCGGGTAGGGTGTTTCTTTAAAGAAAGCTTTAAAGAAATAGGAAAAAATTGCCGTAAAACTTTTCACGAGGATTTTATGGTTAGAAATGATTCATGGTTATCAAAGTTTTTAGAAAAAGAAGTTTACTCTCAGAGTTTTAGTCTAGACCCCAAGGCAAATTTTAATTTTAGGATCGCAGACAATACAAACTTAGTCAGCGCAATGAGAACTATCCAGAATAGAAATCCAGATTTAAAAAAGAATATGGATCTATACTTAACAATTGATGAGCAAATGGCGAAAACGCCCATTTGGCTCAAAATGGAAAATGAAAGTATTCTTAGTCTTACTCTAAGTGACGTCTATCATTTCTTCATGAAATACCTAAAGAACACAGCTAGTGAGGACTATTTTTTTAATTCATTTGAAGTTTCTTTTCTTGGGCCTTTAGGTCCTTACCAATATATCTCTTTAGTGGAATGTATTAACGAAGATTTATTGGGAAAATTTCTTTTGAAGCAACTTTTAAAAAATAAGATCCCAACCAGAGCTCTACGAGTTAGAACTAATCAAGTTGTAGGAGTTACCTTTGGAAAGGAACAAAAATTAAGATCTGAAGTTTCAATCAAACAAATTACTGACTCTGGAATTCTTTTTCAAACTCAAGATGATTTTTTTATCAATAACATGAACTCAGGTGAATTTTTAAAGTTTTATGTTGAAACGAAACACTTTAATCAAATGAGATCTTCCAATTTCAAAGACGCAGTTAAATTTACGGACCAATTGCTCTATACAAGAGATGAGGTAAAATATTTCTCGATCGAAGAAACAAAAGTTATAAAATCTCTAGGCTATAGGTCTTCAGTAGATAATACCTACAACCTTTTTTGTCGCTACAATCATGTCCTTGAAGGGCAAGTCGTGGAGCCATTTAAGGAATTCACTGAACAAGTTAGAGAAATTTTTCAAAAAGCAGTTTAGTCGTCGTAGTTAACTTTGTAAGCAGCAGAATTATCAAGATTCTCTCGTCTCTTATCATAGCGCTCAGTTGTGGTTATATTTGAATGACCAGCAAAAATGGCTACGTCTCTTATTGGTGTTTTTTGGGTGTCGAGTAAGTGCGAGATGGCGGTTGCTCGACAGCTATGGGCACCAACTTTTTTATTGATACCACACTTTTTCGCGTACCTCTCAATAATTCTATAAACGGTTGAACCGTCCATAGGTCTGGTATTTTTGCCCTTGAGACTACTTTGAATGAGGAAGTCCTCTTTTTCAAATTGTACTCCGTGCGCTGCCATGGCATCTGTATATATTTTGACAGCCTGGAGAACTTCCGTTTGCAAAGGAAGATGCCTATCTTTATTTCCTTTTCCACGTATCTTTAGAACGTAATGACCTCTATCCTGATAGAAGTCTCCCACTCTAATATTAACGAGTTCACTTCGCCTAAGACCTAGTGAGAAAAGAAGAAAGATAACAAGTTTATGCATCTGCCCTTTCTTAGTTTCAAGATCAGGAGCATTGAGCATTTCGAGGACTTCAACATCATCGAAAGCGATTGTAGGTGATTCAGTTTGAACTTTGGGGAGTTTCACAATATCCAGCGGGTTAAACTCAATGAGCTTGCAGGCCATTGACCATTTCATAAAAGAACGAATAGCGACCAATTTTCTATTTATAGTTGAACTTGAATATCCCTTTTCTAGAAGTTCGTCTCGATAGATTTGGAAGTGATGACCTTTAATTTGAGACGGATGCATGACTCTGACTCCACCTCTTTTTAGAAAGTCAAAAAAGACTTTGAGATCACCTATATAAGCTTTTTTGGTTTGTTCTGAAACGAACTGTTCTAAGAAGTCCTCGATAAAAGAGTTGATATTACCCGTTCTATTTTCTGCTTCTTCAAATTTCTTGACGAGGCTGATATCCACCTGAGTGGTCAAATCTTTGCTCATACATTTATTATATCAAAATAAAAAAATTTTGCACCAGATGCCTGACTGACCTACTTGACTTTAAAGTTGGCTAAAGCTGCAAAGGCATTATTTCTTATTTCTTGCTGCTTTCCTTTCGGCTTTCTTGAGTTTTGAGTTCTCGTTGGCTTTCCTTTAGAAGTGCTTTGAAATCGCCCGTTCGCCGCATCTTCTTTTTTGCAACTTAGGCTTATTCTTTTTCTCTCTAAGTCGACTTCAGTTACTCGGACTTTTAAGTTCTGACCAACAGTGAGCTTATCTAGAGGGTTTTCAACAAAAGTTTCAGAAATTTGTGACACATGTAAGAGCCCACTTTCTTTGAGTCCTATATCTACGAAGGCTCCGAAATTGGTGATATTATTTACGACACCGTTATACCACTCATTTACAACGAGATCCTTCATTTCCCTTACGTCTTTCCTGAATTCAGTTGGGGTAAACTCTGAACGAGGATCTTGCTTCGGAGCTTTCAGAGATTGGATAATATCGTTAAAAGTGTGAGGACCTAGTTGCGATTCAAGATTTTTATCTCTTTCTAGTTGCGAAATTGTATCCGTGTCAGACACCAACTTTTCTAGAGTCGTATTATTTTCTTTTGCCCAATTCTCCAAAACACCATAGCGTTCTGGGTGAATAAATGTTCCATCTAGAGGGTTTTTCCCGTTGTAAATTCGTAAAAATCCTGCGGATTGTTCGTAAATTTTCTGGCTGAATCTCGTTACTTTTTCTAGCTCAGATCTTGATTTAAAGAGACCATTTTTGTCTCTATGTTTTACAATATTCCCCGCCACACTTGGACCAATGCCTGAGATAAAGCTTAATAGAGGAGCTGAGGCTGTATTAATGTCAACACCCACATAATTCACACAGCTTTCAACAACGGCATCCAATGATTTTTTTAGTTTAGCCTGATTGACGTCATGTTGGTATTGACCGACTCCAATAGACTTAGGATCAATTTTAACGAGTTCTGCAAGGGGATCTTGGAATCTTCTAGCAATTGAGATGGCCCCTCGTACCGTAACGTCTTTGTCAGGGAATTCAGCTCGAGCGATATCAGAAGCTGAATATATAGAAGCTCCGGACTCGTTTACTAAAGTAGCTTTAATTTTGTCATCTTTTACAGCTTGGACATGGTCTTGAACAAACTCTAAGGTTTCTCTTCCATTGGTTCCATTTCCGATAGCAATATATTCAACTTCAAAAGCTTCGACTAGCTTCTCTAAAACCAGTTTAGAGCCTTGAACATCATTTCTAGGCTCAAAAGGGTAGATAACATGATCTCCAATATATTTTCCGGTCTTATCAATGACAACGACTTTACAACCAGTTCTTATACCTGGGTCAATTCCAAGTACTGCTTTTGATCCAAGGTAGGGCTGCAGGAGTAAGTTTTTTAAATTTATACCAAAAACATCAATGGCTGCCTCATCCGAAACCTTTTTAAGTTCAGTCTTCATTTCAAGGTCTAATGATGTGGAGATGTAGGAGTCAAAAGCTTTTTTAGCCAATTCTTTTAAGAGATCATATTCTCCCAAATGGCTCCCTTTAGGAAAGTGATTTTTTTCAATCAGTTGATAGGGGAAGTCTCCCTCAAGCTTTACTTCAAGCTTTAAGACTTTTTGATTCATCCCTCGGCGCATGGCCATAAATCTGTGGGTATTTTTAGGATTCTTTAAATCTGCTAGAGGGGAGCTAAACTCAAAGAAATCCCGATACTTTTCAAAGTCTTTAACCTTTTCAGCATCTTTTTTCTTAGAAGATGTAAAAATGGCCTGTCGCCAATAAACCTCTCTTAGTTCTTCTTTTGTTTCAGGGTGGTGAACAAATTGCTCGACGATGATATCGCAAGCACCATCCATGGCCTCTTTAACATTCTTAATTTTCCCCTCAGTCTTTGCGACAAACTCAGTTATTTTCTCAGGTGAAATAGGCTCTTTAGCACTAAGAATTAAGTCTGCTAAGGGAGCTAGCCCGTTTTCTTTAGCGATCATAGCTTTCGTTTTCTTTTTCGCTTTATAGGGAGCATAAAGGTCCTCGAGGATATTAAGTTTATCTGTAGCAAGAATCTTTTTCTCCAGTTCAGGAGTGAGCTGATCGAGCTTTTTTATAGCTTCTAAAATATAGCTCTTTCTTTTTTCGAGCTCTAGGTATTCCTCATAGCTCTCTTTTATATCTCTAATCTGGACCTCATCTAAATTACCAGTCACTTCTTTTCTGTACCGTGCAATAAAAGGAATCGTACATTCCTCACCAAATAGAAGTTGGGCGGTAGCTGTGACATTTCTCTGGTTAAGTCCAGTCGTTGCAATTGCGTGGCTTAAGGCCTGAGTGTTGAGTTCCATTTCAATCCTTTCAATTTTTTTGATTATAAGTTATATAACGGTGAGTTAGTTGAGGCAACAAGGGAAAGCGAATACAATGAAATCTGTTTTGACAATAGGAGACGGGATTAGTGCTTGGTGTCTTAATTTTTACCTGACAAAAATTCCAGATATTTCAGTAACCCAATTTTCTCAAAATCATTTTATTTCCCCCTGTAGTTTGAACTCCACTGCCATTAACTGCTTAAGAGGCACCCAAAAGGGTCTGACTCCCTTGGGAGATCTTATGGTGGATTCATTGAGTGAATTTATCGATTTTAATCAAACCTATCAACCAGACGGCGTCTTTGAAGGTGAAGAGATTCATTTATTTAATCCTAATCACCAATATAATAATAGATATCAAAAACCAATAGAGCTTAATGGGCAATATCCTTTCAAGGGAGTTAAATCATTCTATAGAGAAAAAGCCTACCTCATTTCTCCTGAAAGATTAAAAGGATGGTTTCTTAAAAACAGTTCTGGTTTAGAGACTTTCACAAAATTTATCATCGCAATTGAACCTTTAAAGGAAGGTTATAAGGTCCTGACTCAGGATGGAGACTATTATTTTGATGAGGTCTATGTAGCTTCTAGTTATATCTCAAAAACACTTCTGGCAGGCATTGACGTTAATCTGGATCAGTATATGAAATATGCAAAGCCGGTAAGCGGAACCTATTTAGAGTTTGAAATGGACAGGCAACAGATTTTTAAAAGATATCATATTGATTCTGATATCTGTTTTGATATGGAGGGGAGTCATCTTATTTTTAGAACTTCAGAGGACAAAATAATATTTGGCTCAACTTCAGATCAATCAAGTATTGAATACACAAACCCTTTGATCTTTGAGAGTTTAGAGCAGATTAGGACTTATTTCGAGTATGAGCTTCCCGAGCCGAGTGCTTGGAAACAAAGGACAGGTATTAGATTTAAAGGCAGAAAGCGCACGCCCTATTGGGGAGAGATTAGTTCGGGTTTATTTGTTGTCACAGGCCTTTATAAAAATGGCTATTCATTTGCTTTCAAAGCAGCTCGAGATTTAATTATTTCCCAACGTACTCCATTTTAACATCACCAGTGCAATAGAGTTGGCAAGCGAGCCTGCAGTCTTCTTTGCCTTTAAAAGTACTTAAGATATCAATTTCCTCATCTGATTTGGGAGGAAGATTTTCTTCTCCTTCATGTACCCTGCATATACAAGTGGCACAAACTCCAGAGCGACAGCCAAAAGTTATGGGTGTATCAAAAATATCGTCGCAATCAATAAGAAGTTCTTTGTTTGGGACATCAATAGACGTTCCATCTGTGAAGCTTAATTTATGAGACATTTTTATTCCTTTTTAAAAAGACATAGTCTTTAGTTGATCACTTATAACAAGAGGTGCTTCTGTCTTACTCACGACCTCCTCTGCCGTTACTTCCGGTGCTAGTTCCATTAAGTGGAAGGCTCCATCTTTTAATTCTAAGACGGCAAGGTCAGTCACAACTTTTTTTACACACTGGACACCAGTTAAGGGAAGACTGCATTTATTGAGTATCTTGGAGACTCCGTGTTTATTTGCATGTGTCATTGCGACTATAATATTCTCTGCACCTGCCACTAGGTCCATAGCCCCACCCATTCCTTTAATCAATTTTCCAGGGATCATCCAAGAGGCTAGGTTGCCTTTTACATCAACTTCAAAAGCGCCTAGAACTGTGAGATCCACATGACCTCCTCGGATCATTG
>CEQY01004863.1_pt1 | contig 12179 bp, 6 predicted proteins | sample 361391 | NCBI WGS metagenome assembly CEQY01 (sample SAMEA2621075, study PRJEB7988) | marine metagenome | isolation source: saline water (ENVO:00002010), including
TCTTTCTTTACTGGCAAAGGAATTGGTCCCTTAACAATCGCACCAGTTTTTTTTGCAGTTTCAACAATTAACTTTGTTGAAGCATCAATTAAACGATAGTCAAAAGCTTTTAATCTAATTCTTATAGCTTGATTTTCCACTTTTTACTAATCCTTTTGTAATTGAGCTTTATGCAAAATGTTGCGTATTCTATGTCTCTAAAGCCCCTAATGTCAACAAATTTAGGGTATTTATAAAATAATTGTTTTATGAGGTTTTTAACTGCTCAGCAATGTTATTAGGAACTTCTGCATATTTGAGGAATTCCATAGAAAAACTTGCTCTTCCCTGAGTTGCTGACCTTAAGTCAGTTGCATAACCAAACATTTCAGATAATGGCACTTCGGACCTTACAGTTTTGCCTGTGGGGATTTCATCCATCCCTAATATAATTCCTCTTCTTCTATTTAAGTCGCCTACAACATCTCCCATATGCTCTTCTGGAGTAACAACCTCTACTGCCATCATTGGCTCTAAGAGAACAGGACTAGCTTTTAGACAACCCTCTTTTAAAGCCATAGATCCTGCAATTTTGAATGCCATCTCGCTTGAATCAACATCATGGAATGATCCGTCATATAAAGTAGCTCTAAGGGCAAGAAGTGGGTAACCAGCAATTACTCCATTTTTCATCTGCTCTTGGATTCCTTTGTCAACTGCTGGAATATATTCTTTGGGAACAACCCCTCCAACAATTTTATCTACAAATTCGTAATCATCATCTAATCCAAGTGGTTCTAGTTTTAACCATACATGGCCATATTGACCCTTACCACCACTTTGTCTAACAAATTTACCTTCTATTTCGACCGATTCTCTTATAGTTTCACGATAAGAAACTTGAGGTTTACCGATGTTTGCCTCTACATCAAATTCTCTTCTCATTCTGTCAACAAGAACATCTAAATGGAGTTCTCCCATTCCAGAAATAATTGTCTGGGCAGACTCTTCATCTGTATGAACTCTAAAAGATGGATCTTCTTGAGCAAGTTTACCAAGTGCAACACCCATTTTCTCTTGGTCTGATTTTGTTTTAGGTTCTACAGCAACAGAGATTACTGGCTCGGGAAAATCCATTCTCTCTAGAACAACCTGATCGCCTAAATCACATAAAGTATCTCCTGTAGTTACATCCTTAAGTCCTATGCACGCTGCAATATCACCTGCACGTATCTCTTTAATTTCATTTCGGTCATTTGAATGCATCTGAACCATTCGTCCAACCCTTTCTTTTTTAGTTTTAGTTGAATTCATAACTCCATCACCAACTGAAAGCACTCCTGAGTAAACTCTTATGAAAGTTAAAGTTCCAACAAAGGGATCAGTGGCGATTTTGAAAGCCAGTGCGGAAAAAGGTTCTTCATCAGAAGATGATCTACTTATCTCAACCTCTTCATCATCCGGCAATGACCCTTTAATCGCCTTCACTTCATTTGGCGCAGGCAAATATTCAATGGCTGCGTCTAGAACAGCCTGAACTCCTTTATTCTTGAAAGCTGATCCACAAAAAGCAGGAACTATTTCATTTGCAAGGGTCCTGATTCTAATACCTTCTTTAATTTGTTCAACTGACAACTCACCATTTTCTAAATACTCGTTCATCAATTCTTCGTTAGCTTCAGCAGCACTTTCAACCATGGATTCTCTGAGTGATTCACACGCACTTAGAATATCTACTGGTACTTCTTGCTCTTCAAAAGTAAGTCCTTGATCATCTTCATTCCAAAAAATTGCTTTCATTTTTATTAGATCAACTACGCCTTTAAAATCATCCTCAGATCCAATGTTATATTGCATGGGAACAACATTTGCTTTTAATCTATCTCTTATCTGATCGGTAACTCTTGAAAAGTCTGCTCCTGCTCTGTCCATTTTATTTACAAAAACAATTCTTGGAACCTCATAGCGATCGGCTTGTCGCCAAACAGTTTCTGATTGTGGCTCAACTCCAGAGGTGCCACAAAATACAACTACTGCACCATCTAATACTCTTAATGACCTCTCAACCTCGATAGTAAAATCTACATGCCCAGGAGTATCGATAATATTAATTCTATGCTGAGGAAATTGCTGTTCCATACCAGACCAAAAACATGTAGTAGCTGCTGAGGTAATTGTGATACCTCTTTCTTGCTCTTGCTCCATCCAATCCATGGTTGCAGCTCCATCATGAACTTCACCAATTTTGTGAGACAGACCAGTATAAAAAAGAACTCTCTCTGTAGTCGTGGTTTTTCCGGCGTCAACATGAGCACAAATACCAATATTTCTATATTTACTTAATTCGGTCTGTCTTGCCATATGGGAACCTATGAAATGTTATTTTTTAAAAACGGAAATGTGAAAAAGCTTTATTAGCCTCAGCCATGCGATGAACATCCTCTCTTTTTTTCACAGCTGAACCTTTTCCTTCTGCAGCATCAGATAATTCACCTGCTAATCTTTGATCCATTGACTTTTCGCTTCTTTTTCTAGCTGCTTCAACTAACCATCGCATTGCGAGAGCTTGTCTTCTAGATGGCCGAACTTCAATAGGAACTTGATATGTCGCACCACCGACTCTTCTAGACTTGACTTCAACCATTGGACCAATGGTATCTAATGCCTTCTTAAATAACTCTACAGGATCAGTTTTTGAGGTTTCATCTATTTTATTAAATGCGCCATATACAATCTTTTCAGCTACTGATTTCTTTCCATCTTTCATAATGTGGTTCATGAACTTAGCAACAATGATATCTTTATATTTTGGATCGGGAAGAATTTTTCTTTTTTCAGGGCTTCTTCTTCTTGGCATTTTTATTTACCCCTTTTAGCACCATACTTGGATCTACGCTGCTTTCTATTAGCCACTCCAGATGTATCTAATGATCCCCTAACGGTGTGATATCTAACACCAGGAAGATCTTTAACTCTTCCGCCACGTATTAAAACAACTGAATGCTCTTGAAGATTGTGGCCTTCACCACCAATGTATGAGGTGACTTCATATCCACTTGTTAACCTAACTCTACAGACCTTCCTTAAAGCTGAATTAGGCTTCTTAGGAGTAGTCGTATAAACACGAGTGCATACACCTCTACGTTGTGGAGATTTTTCCAAAGCAGGAACATCGGTTTTCCTTACCTTTGGTTTTCGAGGTTTTCTTATTAATTGGTTAACTGTAGCCATAATTTTTATTTGGACGCGATTTTATAGACATGATTCACTACGGTCAACATTATTCGTCAGTTTCTTGCAATTCTTGTCGTAATGCTGCTTCAATGTCATCATCAGATAGCATTGATTCACTTGAATCACTTGCTTTCTTAGCAGCCATTTGATCATGAAACTCCATTCCAGTTCCTGCGGGAATCAATCTTCCAACAACAACATTCTCTTTTAAACCTCTGAGATAATCGATCTTACCCGTCACTGATGCCTCAGTAAGAACACGTGTAGTTTCTTGGAAAGAGGCTGCAGAAATAAAAGAATTTGTTGTTAGTGAAGCTTTAGTAATACCAAGTAAGACTCTCTCAAAACGAGCAGGCTCTTTATTTGCAGCAACAGCTTTGGCATTTTCTTCAACAAGCTCAGCGTATTCAACTTGATCACCTTGAATAAACTTAGTGTCTTCTCCATCAATAATTAACGCTTTTCTTAGCATTTGTCGCAAAATAGTTTCAATATGCTTATCATTAATAAAGACTCCTTGAAGCCTATAAACATCTTGAATTTCATTAACTATAAAGTTAGTTAACTGAGGAATGCCCCTCAATCGTAATATATCATGAGGACTCAATGGGCCATCAGATATGATGTCACCTTTTTCGATTCTCTCACCCTCAAAGACTGTCAGGATTCTATGTTTAGGAATAAGCATTTCAACATTTTGAGTTTTTTTAGTTGCGCCCTCAGGTGTAATAACAAGTCTGACCTTACCTTTAGTTTCCTTTCCAAAAGCTATGATTCCACTCTCTTCAGCCAATACCGCTGCATCTTTTGGCTTTCTAGCTTCGAATAAATCTGCTACTCGAGGAAGACCACCTGTAATATCTTTAGTCTTTGATCCCTCAAGAGGTATCCTGGCCAAGACTTCACCTGCGTGGAGCTTCTTACCATCTTTTAAATTAACCAGTGCTTTAGCTGGCAATGAATAATTTGCAGGTGTTTTATGCTCACCTAATGGAACTGGTTTACCTTTTGCATTTACAAGAGCAATTGATGGTGCCTTATCTTTTCCAGCAGAGGGTCTCTCAGCAACATCAATGACTTCAATGCTGCTAAGTCCAGTTAATTCGTCTGTTTTTGAACGAACTGTCACGCCATCCTCTATATCACTAAATTGGACTATTCCTTCTACCTCACTAATAATTGGACGAGTATATGGATCCCAACCAGCAATTTTTAATCCAGGCTCAACATTAGTTTGATCTTTTACAAATAAAGTGGCTCCATATATTAATTTATGTTGCTCTATCAGTTTTCCCTTCTCGTCAATCAAGGTAACTTGACTATTTCTAGATACAACTACTTCTTGCTTATCTTTATTTACAACTGTTTTCATATCTGAAGAAAAATTTATCATCCCTGAATTGTTAACAACAATTGCATTATCCTCAGAGGAGCTGGATGCGGCACCACCTATGTGGAAAGTACGCATAGTCAATTGAGTTCCTGGCTCACCGATTGATTGGGCAGCAACTACTCCAACTGCCTCACCTCGATGCACTAGATGGCCTCTTGCAAGATCTCTTCCATAACACTTAGAACAAACACCATAACTTGCTTCACAGGTCATTGGCGACCTAACCTTAAGTGATGATATGTTAAGTTCGTCAATTTTCTTTACTGAATCTTCATCAATAAGATGGCCAATTGGATATACTTCTTCTCCTTCTGAATTAGAAATTGCTTCGGCTATCACCCTGCCAAGAATCCTTTCAGTAAGTGGTTGAATAATATCTCCACCCTCAACAATTGACGAAACAACTATTGATTCTGTCGTTCCACAATCGTCTTCAACAACCACTGAATCCATTGCTACATCACACAGTCTTCTAGTTAAATATCCTGAATTAGCTGTTTTAAGAGCTGTATCAGCTAGGCCCTTACGTGCACCATGAGTAGATATAAAGTACTGAAGCACAGATAATCCCTCTCTAAAGTTTGCAGTGATGGGAGTTTCGATAATTGAACCATCAGGTTTGGACATCAATCCTCTCATTCCTGAAAGCTGCCTAATCTGGGCAGGAGAACCTCTAGCACCTGAATCAGCATATATATATACAGAATTAAATGATGCCTGATCAATTTCTTTACCATCAGTGTCTGAAACCTTATCAGTGCTAATTTTTGCCATCATTGCCTTTGCAACTTTTTCATTCGCACGAGACCAAATATCGATTACCTTGTTGTATCGTTCACCTTGAGTTACTAGGCCGGATTCGTATTGAGATTCTATAGATTTAACTTCTTTCTCAGCTGTATCAATTATGGAAGGTTTTTCTTCAGGTATTACAAAATCATCTACACCAATTGAAGATCCAGATCGAGTTGAATGTTCAAATCCAAGATACATTAACTGATCGGCAAAGATAACAGTTTTTTTGAGACCAGCCTTTCTGTAGGAAATATCAATTAAATTAGAAACAGATTTTTTGTCTAAAATTCTATTTACGTTGTCAAAGCCAACCTCAATAGGTGTAATTCTCCAAACCAATACTCTTCCAACGGTAGTTTCCTCTAGAAAGGTTCCCTTATCAGCATTTGTAATCCTTACTTTGATATTTGCATGAATATCTATAGTTTCGGATTCATATGCTCTTAATACTTCATCAGGATTACTGAAAACTCTTCCATCTCCTCTCACATTAACTTTATCCCTAGTCATATAATAAAGCCCCAAGACTATATCCTGAGTAGGATTAATTATTGGCTCTCCATTAGCTGGAGATAAAATATTATTTGTTGACATCATAAGCGCTCGAGCTTCGAGTTGAGCTTCAATGGATAGAGGGACGTGAGCTGCCATTTGGTCGCCGTCAAAGTCTGCATTAAATGCAACACAGACTAAAGGATGAAGTTGTATAGCCTTCCCTTCAACCAGCAATGGCTCAAATGCTTGAATACCTAACCTATGCAATGTGGGAGCTCTATTTAATAATATAGGATGCTCTCTTATGACCTCTTCTAAAATTTCCCATACTTCAGGAGTTTCTCTTTCAACAAGTTTTTTAGCTGCTTTGATAGTTGTAGCTAGTTCGTTCTGCTCGAGTTTTCCATAAACATATGGCTTAAATAGCTCTAAGGCCATTTTTTTTGGTAACCCACATTGGTGTAATTTTAAATTAGGGCCAGCAACAATTACTGATCTGCCTGAATAATCAACTCGTTTTCCTAAAAGATTTTGTCTAAATCTTCCACCTTTACCCTTAATCATATCTGCTAAGGATTTCAGCGGTCGTTTGTTAGTTCCAGTAATCACCCTTCCTCTTCTACCGTTATCTAGAAGAGCATCAACGCTTTCTTGAAGCATTCTTTTTTCATTTCTCACTATAATATCTGGTGCACTTAACTCTAAAAGGCGCTTTAATCTGTTATTTCTATTTATCACTCTTCTATATAGATCATTAAGATCTGAGGTAGCAAATCTTCCACCTTCTAGAGGAACTAAAGGTCTTAGATCAGGAGGTAATACTGGTAATACATTCATGATCATCCATTCAGGTTTATTTCCTGATTCGTTGAATGCTTCAAGGAGTTTTAACCTTTTAGATAATTTTTTAAGTTTAGTTTCGGAATTAGTTTGCGGAACCTCCTCGCGTATAATTCTAATCTCTTCTTCTAAATCAAGTTCTTGTAATAATATTTGAACTGCTTCTGCACCCATAGAGGCTGTAAATTCATCTCCATATTCATCAAATGCTTCAACAAATTCTTCTTCCGTTAAAATTTGACATTTTTCTAGATCAGTTAAACCTGGATCAGTAACGATATAGCTTTCAAAATATAATACTCTCTCTATTTCTCTGAGAGTAATGTCTAGAAGAAGTCCAATTCTTGAGGGAAGCGATTTTAAAAACCATATATGGGCAACAGGAGCTGCAAGCTCAATATGACCCATTCTTTCTCTTCTTACCTTAGCCAAAGTTACTTCTACTCCGCACTTCTCACAAACAACGCCGCGGTGCTTCATGCGCTTGTATTTACCACATACACATTCGTAATCTTTTACTGGTCCGAAAATTTTTGCACAAAAAAGACCATCTCTTTCAGGTTTAAAAGTTCGGTAATTAATAGTTTCGGGCTTCTTAACTTCACCAAATGACCATGATCTGACCATCTGAGGGGAGGCTAGCCCAGCAGTGATTGAAGAAAAGTCTTCTTGCTTAGCTTTTAACGAATTTAATAAATCTTTCAATTATTTCTCCTAATTTTCAGAATCAAGTTCTAAGTTAATCCCAAGTGAGCGAATTTCTTTGGTTAGAACATTAAATGACTCAGGAATATTTGCGTCCATTTTATAATTTCCATCGACGATGTTTTTATACATTTTAGTTCTACCTGGGACATCATCTGATTTAACAGTAAGCATCTCTTGAAGAGTAAATGAAGCACCGTATGCTTCTAAGGCCCATACTTCCATTTCTCCAAATCTTTGACCACCAAATTGAGCTTTACCACCTAAGGGCTGCTGAGTTACAAGACTATATGAACCTGTCGAACGAGCATGCATTTTGTCGTCAACTAGGTGATTTAATTTAATCATATACATATATCCAACTGTTACAGGCCGCTCAAACTGTCTACCAGTTCTTCCATCAAAAAGAGTGAGCTGGCCGGACTCAGGTAAATCAGCTAGTTTTAGTAACTCCTTAATCTCAGATTCCTTGGCACCATCAAATACAGGTGTTGCAATTGGTAAACCATCTGTCAAATTGCTTGCTAGAGATTGGATCTCAGAATTATTCAATGAATCAAGATCTTCTTTAATTGTTGCATTTTTGTTATATAAAATGTCCAAATATTTTTTGAGCTCATCTGCTTTTACCTTTTCTTTGAGCATTTTATTAATTTTTTCACCGATACCTTTTGCAGCTGATCCCATATGAGTTTCAAGAATTTGACCAACATTCATTCTGGATGGAACTCCCAGAGGGTTCAGGACTATATCAACAGGATTTCCATCAATATCGTATGGCATGTCTTCAATTGGCATTATCTCCGAAATAACTCCTTTATTACCATGCCTACCAGCCATTTTATCACCGGGTTGAATTCTTCTTTTAACTGCTAAGTAAACTTTAACAATTTTGATAACTCCTGGAGCTAAATCGTGTCCTCTAGTGATTTTCTTCTTCTTCTCATCAAAGCTCTCTTGTATATTTTTAAGATACTCTTTAAGGGCGTTTTCAGCCAGTTCAATTTTGCTGTTAGTAGAATCATCAGATGTTCTAACGGAAAAAAGATCGTCGAGACTCATATCTGATAAATCATCTACCGAAGCAGTCGAGCCTCTTTTTAACCCAGGAGCCTTAGATATCTTTGAACCTTTTATAATATCTATTAAGCGAATTCTTGTAGCATCATTAATTATTTTTACTTGATCGTCAGTATCTTTCTTAGCAACAGATAGATGATCGGCCTCTATTGACTGGGTTCTCTCATCTTTCTCCATCCCATCTCTTGTGAAAACTTCGACGCCTATAACAGTTCCATTAATACTTGATGGAACTCTAAGAGAGGTATCTTTTACATCAGAGGCTTTTTCTCCAAAAATTGCGCGTAACAATTTTTCTTCAGGAGATAATTGAGTTTCTCCCTTCGGAGTGATTTTACCAACCAATATATCTCCAGCATTTACCTCTGCACCAACATAAACCATGCCACACTCATCGAGTTTTCCAAGAGAGCCCTCGCCTACATTTGGAATATCAGCAGTGATTTCCTCCGAACCTAATTTAGTATCTCTTGATATGCAAGTTAACTCTTGTATATGGATGGAAGTAAATCTATCTTCTCTTGAAACTTTTTCAGACATTAAAATTGAATCTTCAAAGTTATATCCATTCCAAGGCATAAATGCTATTCGAATGTTTTGACCAAGTGCTAATTCACCATTATCTACAGAAGGTCCATCAGCAAGAATATCCCCAAATTTAATTTTATCGCCTACAGATACAAGTGGTCTTTGATTAATGCAGGTATTTTGGTTTGATCTTGTATATTTTGTAAGATTATAGATGTCAACAGCATTATTTGAGTTTTTAGCATCAGTAACTCTTACAACTATTCTTGCGGCATCAACGTTTTCAACAATGCCATTATTTTTTGCTACAACGCATACACCCGAATCGCCAGCAACAATAGTTTCAAAGCCTGTTCCAACGAGAGGCTTTTCAGGTTTTAAAACTGGAACAGCTTGACGCATCATATTTGAGCCCATAAGCGCCCTGTTTGCGTCATCGTGCTCTAAGAAAGGTATCAAAGATGCTGCAACAGAAACAACCTGCTGAGGGGCCACATCCATTAGATCAATTCTTTCAGGACTCATTAATGCTGAATCACCCTTGTGTCGAACCGGAACTAAATCATCAACAAACTTGCCTGATCTATCCAAAACAGCATTCGCTTGAGCAATAACGTGCTCTCCTTCATCGATTGCTGATAGAAAAATAATCTCATTTGAAACCTTGCCCTTAATAACTTTTCTATATGGGCTCTCAATAAATCCAAAACCGTTAGTTCTAGAGTAGCATGCAAAGGAGTTTATTAATCCGATGTTCGGTCCCTCAGGGGTTTCAATTGGACATAGCCTTCCATAATGCGTTGGATGAACATCCCTAACTTCAAAACCTGCACGTTCCCTTGTAAGACCACCAGGCCCGAGCGCTGAAACTCTTCGCTTATGAGTAATTTCAGATAAAGGGTTATTTTGGTCCATAAACTGAGACAACTGACTAGACCCAAAAAATTCTTTAATCGCTGCAGTTACAGGTTTTGCATTAATTAAATCCTGTGGACCGAGTTCGTCAGCCTCAGCCATACTAAGTCTTTCTCTAACAGCTCTTTCAACTCTTATTAATCCAACCCTGAATTGATTTGCAGTCATCTCTCCAACAGATCTAACACGTCTATTACCCAAATGATCAATATCGTCAACTGTATCGTGGCCATCTCTAATGGCTACAATTCCTTTCATTACACTCAAAATATCATTGAGATCTAAGATGCCAGGAAACTCTTTTGAGTCATCTATTTTTAACCTTCTATTGAATTTCATTCTTCCAACTTCGGAAAGATCATAACGCTCATTATTAAAAAATAAATTCTGGAATAATTGCTCAGCTGAGTCCTTGGTAGGAGGCTCGCCAGGTCTCATCATTCGGTATATCTCTACCAATGCTTCTAGTCTATTAGAAGTGGGATCTGCCCTGAGAGTTGTTGAAATATATGGACCTTTATCTAACTCATTAATATATAAAGTATTAATTTCAGAAATGTTTGACTCTCTCAAAGACTCAATAGTTTCTTGATCTATTTCTGTGTTAGAAGAAACTAAAACTTCCCCAGTCTCTTGGTTGAATACATCTTTTGCAAGAACTTTTCCTATTAAAAAATCATCCTCGACTTTAAGAGAAGAAGCTTTAGCTTGCTCAAGCTCTCGCACGTGTCTAGCAGTTATCCTCTTATTTGCCTCAACAATTACCTTTGATCTAACCTTTAAATCAACAGGTAGAGTTTGACCTCTCAGTCGAGATGGGATTAATTCAATACTGACTCCAGCTTTTTCAATTTGGACTGTATCAACCTCATAAAAATTTTGCAGAATTTCTTCAGTGCCCATATCCAATGCTTTTAGAATTATGGTAGCTGGAATTTTTCTTCTTCTATCTATTCGACAAAATAGATTATCTTTTGGATCAAATTCAAAATCTAGCCAAGAGCCTCTATACGGAATGATGCGAGCAGAATAAAGAACTTTTCCAGATGAATGTGTTTTACCTTTGTCATGATCAAAAAACACACCAGGTGATCTATGAAGTTGGTTAACTACAACCCTTTCTGTACCGTTTATAACAAAAGAACCATTTTCAGTCATCAATGGTACCTCGCCCATGAAAACTTCACCTTCTTTTACGTCTTTAACTTCTTGAAAGTTAGTATCACGATCGTAAATTACCAATCTAACTACAATACGAAGTGGAGCGGAATAACTTAAACCCTGAATTAAACATTCTTGAACGGTATAAACTGCTTTTCCTAATTCGTATGAAACATATTCAAGGGCTGCATTGCCAGAAACGCTTGTAATGGGAAAAAGAGTTTGAAAAACCTCTTCAAGACCCTTATTTTCTCTTGCTCCTGCCTCTACATGTTGTTGAAGGAATTGAGAATATGATTCAAGTTGAGTCTCTATTAATCTTGGAAGCTCCATAACTTTTGGAAGTCTTCCGAAATTCTTTCTAATTCTTCTTTTCTCTGTATAGCTATATGACATATGTCGCCCTTAAAATATTTTTATTGATAGATTATTTAAGCTCTGCTGTTGCCCCTGCCTCAGTCAGCTGCTTTAGCATATCTTCAGCATCAGCTTTCTTAACAGCTTCTTTAAGAGTGTTAGGAGCTCCATCAACCAAATCCTTAGCCTCTTTTAATCCCAGTCCAGTTATAGCACGTACAGCTTTTATAACTTGAACTTTCTGATCACCTGCTGCAGTTAAAACTACATCAAAGTCATCCTTTTCCTCAGCAGCCTCGCCAGCATCGGCGGCAGCAGCAGGAGCAGCTGCCACAGCAGCAGCTGCGGTAACACCAAATTTCTCCTCTATTGCTGAAATAAGTTCAACTAAGTCCATAACGGACATTTCTTCTATCGCGCTTAAAATATCATCTTTAGATATTGCCATTTTTTTCTCCTAGATTTAGGCGTTAGCCTGTTTGTTGTCTCGAACTGCTGAAAGTGCCCTAGCCAATTTGCTTGGTACTTCATTAAGAAGTGTTGCAAATTTACCAATAGGCGCTTGAAGTACTGCAGCTAAAAGAGTTAATGCCTCTTCTCTGGATGGAAGTGATGCAAGAACATCAATTTGCGATCCATCAAGAAGTTGGCCTTCCACAACTAAAGCTTTGATCTCAAGAGCTTCAAAGTTTTTTGC
>CEQY01396337.1_pt1 | contig 12165 bp, 12 predicted proteins | sample 361391 | NCBI WGS metagenome assembly CEQY01 (sample SAMEA2621075, study PRJEB7988) | marine metagenome | isolation source: saline water (ENVO:00002010), including
CCCCACTTAAAATTCAAGATGCTATTAATCGCGTGTACGAGCGAGCCAATAGCAATTTAGTTGACTCGATTGAAGACGAATTCGAAGAAAATCTAGATCTCGACGGACCTATTGATATTCTTGATGCCTCTGCTGATGAAGCGCCAGTCATACGCTTTGTGAACTCTATCATATTTCGCGCTGTAAAAGAGCGAGCCTCAGATATTCATATCGAACCCTATGAAAAAGATGTGGTTTATCGTTTCCGCGTGAATAGAGTTATGAAGGAAATTCTTCGCCAACCTAAAAAAACTCATGCTGCCGTTTCTTCTCGTATTAAAGTTATGGCAAAACTTGATATCGCTGAGAAAAGACTTCCTCAAGATGGAAGGATTAAGATTAAAATCGCCGGTAAAGATATTGATATCCGTTTAAGTACCGTTCCCGTTCAAAACGGAGAAAGAATCGTTATGAGGGTTCTTGAAAAAACCAATACGGTACTAGAACTTGAAAAACTTGGCTTTTATGGAAAAACCCTAGAGAACCTTAAAGATATGGCCACTAAGAAATATGGAGTACTCTATGTTTCGGGTCCTACAGGTCACGGGAAAACCACGACTCTTTTTGCAGTTCTTGATCGAATGAATACACCCGATCGAATGATCATTACCGTTGAAGATCCGGTGGAATATGAAATAGCGGGTATCTCTCAAATCCAGGTAAATTCTAAAATAGAACTCTCCTTTGCCAAAGCGCTTCGAGCGATTCTAAGACAAAACCCTGATGTGGTTATGGTGGGGGAAACTCGGGATCAAGAAACTGCAGAGATGGCGATCCAAGCCTCTCTTACCGGTCACTTTGTTCTTTCTACCATTCACACCAATGACGCCTCATCATGCCCTACTCGACTCATAGATATGGGAGTACAGCCATTTTTAATTTCATCCTCGCTAGTAGGTGTCTTAGCACAAAGACTTGTTAGGACTCTATGTAGTCATTGTAAAGTACCTCATGATCTTAGTGAGTATGAAATGCAAATGTTAGATATCGAAGAGATTCCCAACGGAGCCACGGTTTTTCAACCTAATGAAAAAGGTTGTGAAAAATGTAATTATGCCGGCTACGGTGGAATGACTGTCGTGGCTGAGTTACTAGTTATCTCAGATCGAATTAGGCAACTGATTCTTCAAAAAGCGGATTCATCTCGTATAAAAAAAGCCGCTATGGCAGAGGGAATGGTTAGCTTAGGTGAAGACGCCTTAGACAAAGTCTTTAGAGGAATTACCTCAGTCGAAGAAGTCATGCGAGCGATTATCTCCAATATGGAAGAAGAGGACTTTGAAGAGTAATGCCACTTTATCAATACAAAGGACTTACAAAAGCCGGGAAGGAAGTTAAAGCTGAAATAAATGCTGACAGTATTATTTCCGCCAAGAGTAAAATAAAAACCAATGGAGTCATGCTTCTTTCCATAAAAGAGAAGAAGACTAAAGAGAAAAAATCTGGCGTCAGCTTTGGTGGCAACAAAGTAAAAATCCAAGACCTCTCTATCATGACCAGACAATTGGCCACTCTGGTTCAAGCAAGATTCCAAGTCGTAGAAGCCCTTGCCTCTCTAGAAGAACAAGTTGAAAGTGATTATTTAAGGGTTGTACTCTCTGAGATCAAGCGCGACGTAAACGAAGGGGCGTCCCTTGCAAACGCCTTAAAAAAGCATCCCAAAGTTTTTAATAATGTCTACGTTAATATGGTGGATGCAGGAGAAGAGTCAGGAACACTTGATATTGTATTAATGAGACTCGCAGAATTTACTGAAGCTCAACTAGAGCTTAAAAATAAAGTCTCAGGTGCGATGATCTACCCTATTATCATGATCGTCGTGGGATTTACGCTTGTAAGTTTTATTTTCGTCTTTGTTATACCCAAGTTAACCAAAGTCTTTGAAAGGTCCAAGATGGAACTTCCAGCGATTACAAAAATTTGTATTTCGATATCTGACTTTATGCTGAACTATTGGTGGAGTATCCCCATCATGGTTTTTTGTTTTTTCTACCTTTTCAATCGATGGAAATCTTCTCCCAAAGGAGAAAGGACTTGGCACAGTGTTGTTTTAAAACTTCCCATCTTTGGCAATCTCGTTCAAATGATAAATGTCTCAAGGTTCTGTTCCGCTCTGGGTACTTTGCTTAATTCAGGAGTTCCAATTTTAGTCTCACTACGCATCGTGAAAAACTTGATTCCTAACGTCCACATTAAAGAGTCTATTGAACTTGCCACTGTTGCCGTTAAAGAAGGTGCATCTATGGCCCCGGCCTTGAAAACTTCTGGGCACTTCCCCATAATGGTTACACATATGATAGCCTTAGGAGAGAAAACAGGTGAGCTCGAAGAGATGCTAAACACTGCATCAAATAATTACGAGAATCAGGTCAATTCAAAATTGAATGGACTAACAAGTATTATAGAACCTATAATGATTGTGTTTTTAGGACTCATGGTTCTGGTAATAGTGATGGCAGTTGTTCTGCCAATGATGAAGTTAAATCAATTGAATTAAAAAGGAATTCACTATGATGTCGAAATCAAATCAAAAATCTTATACTCAAATTCTTAAAACCCAAGCTGGTATGAGTTTGGTTGAAATTCTTATTGCGATCACACTACTCGGTATCGTTGGTGGGATTGTTGTGACAAACGTTGTTGAAAGCTTAGAAGAAGGAAAACAAGGAGCCGCAAAATTACAAATGCAGGCTTTTAAAACTCAATTGATTGACTTTAAAAGACGCTGTGGTTTTTTTCCCTCTGAAGATCAAGGTCTGGAAGCTTTAGTTGAAGCACCTACATCGGGACGCGAATGTAAAAGATATCGTTCTATCATAGAGAAAGTTCCTCTTGATCCTTGGGATAATCCTTACGTCTATAAATTTGATGGACGTGACTACGAAATTATTTCTTTAGGAGCTGATGGCTTCGAAGGCGGAGATGAATTCGACGCGGACCTTTCCAGCAAAGACGAATAATCCTATTTTAGACGAGCGAGGACTTTCACTGATTGAAGTCCTCATCGCTATCACCCTCGTTGCGGTCATTACAGCTGTTGCAGTGAACGGCACTGTCTTTAATGATCGTGAAGACCTTGAAGAAAGTATTTTTGAAATTGATCGCGCTCTCAGGTACGCCACCAATGAGGCGATCATGCGAAACTCAATTGTTCGGATGCGAGTCAATCTCGACGCTGAACCAGTAGAGTATGTCATCGAGTATGGACAGAGCTCACAAATGGTCCTTCCCGAGATGGTCGATACGGAAAAACTCTCCATTGAAGATAGAGAACGAGAGGCTGAAAAGCAGAATAAACTTGATAGCAAGTTTTCTAATACCACTTATTTTGAGGATGGCCCTAGAAAATTTAGAGACAACGTAGGCTTTTACGGAGTGGGCACCTCATATCTAGATGATATTATCATCACCGGTAACGTCAGTATTTATTTTTATCCTTCTGGTGAAAAAGACAGTGCTATATTATTTCTCTATACTCAAGATGAGCTAGTCTCCCTTAAGGTCCCTCCATTTGAAGAAAAGCTCTATGATGATTATTATGTATTTAACCAATCAGAGGCAGATTTTATAGAAGATACCCTCGAGACAAAATCTAAGGAGATTTTTCAGCAATGGCTCAAAGAGTAGGAAAGCAAAATAAATTAGCCAGTGCTGGATTCTCTTTGGTTGAAGTCCTCATTGCTTTAACTTTATTTGCAGTGGTCTCTGCCGTTTTAAGTGTTACTGTAACAACAAATCTTAATAGCTCTAGACTTGGAAGAATTGATATTACTTTGCATAACCTGGCTGAGTTTAAAATGAACGAAGTCCTCATTAGTAATAGAGAGTTCACAACGGCGACAAATAATTCTGAAGACACAGGTAATTTTGAAATCGAAGGTTATAAAGAATATCGTTATAAAGTTGAAATTAGAAAAATGGAACTTCCCGATCTAGCCGCTATTATGGGACAAACTGAAGATGAACAAAACAGGATAGAAACTCAGGAAACTCAAGTGAGAAAAAGAGTCTTTGCCATCTTAAAGCGAAATTTAGAAGAAATCATCTGGCAAGTAAGAGTGGAAGTCACTTCTCCAGATAACGACTTTTATGAACTTACCTCATGGGTCGAGAAAGGAAACGCACAAATTGATCGCAACTTTGGACTTTGAACATTCATTGATAAAAGCCGAAAGAGGCTTTACCTTGATAGAGGTTTTGATTGCTATCGCCCTTTTGTCTGTGCTTTCATTAGGGATCATAAATTTCTCTGAGTTCGTCATAACCTCATCGGATTCTACAATCGAAGAGGACAAAGATTTTCTTCAAATAGAAACGGCTCTTTCTAGATTGGAGTGGGATTTCTCTCAGATCTACACCCCTCTTGCCTTTGATATTTTGATGAATCCCTCCCAAATGACCCCTGGTGAGGGTGAAATCTACAACCAATTAATCGATATTTATCAAAGAAACCAACGATTTTCTCAGATTTCCTATAATGGGCTTCCCGTTCCTATTTTTGAAAACCCCGAAAAAGATGAGTTCATTTTTCTCACCACTTCCAATCGAAGGAAAGTGGCCAACTCCAAGCAGTCGCGATTTGCTTGGGTACGCTACTCCCTGGTCGCAGACGACTTTACCTCAGAAGAGCTTGCCGTGGGAGAAACAAATATTGAGGATCCCTCGCAAGCTTCAACAAATGCAGGTTCAGCTCTCGTGAGACAAATTTATAACACCGATGTTTTTGCTCCCACAGACATTCCTTGGAATAATATTAAGACCCAAGTACTCCTTCGCAGAGTGGAAAGTTTTAAATTCGAATTTTGGAACCCGCAGAGTCAAAAATTTGTAGAAAACTTAGATACTATCAAAAATGGTATCCATAGAATTTATGGCATTAAAGTCAGTGTCAATTTCATCGATATAATGGGGCTCGAACGCTATACTGAACGTATTTATCGTCCCCTATTCCCAGAATTTGAACCTGAGGATCTTTACCGATTTTTAAGGGCCAATCCAAATAATCGCAATGGAAATAATCAAGGTGGAAATGCGAGCGGAAATAATTTAGGCAATGGGACTCAAGTGCCTGATGGTGATGATGAGAATGGATCAGAGGTAGACACATGAATAAGCTTCTCTCCAACCAAAGAGGTGTAGCTATTTTTATTGTCATGGCGGCAATTGCGATCGCTGTACCACTGGTATATAAGTTTACTGAAGAGACTTTTATCAATCGCTTTAGAGCGGACAATATCGAAAGTCGCGCCAAAGCGAGGCTTGTGGCTGAGTCAGCACTAAAATTTGCTATGGCAAGATTAAGACTCTACAAAGAAGCTTATAATTTCGTTCAAAATAAAACAGGAGCGAATAATGTTGTTAGCCAACAAAATTTAGATCTTATTTGGAATTTCCCTTTTATTTACCCTATTCCTGTTTCTAAGGATATGAATGCAATTCAAAAACAGGCCCTTCAAAAATTTTCCGAAGAGAGTTTCTTAGAAGGAGGGTTTCAGCTCACCATTAATAATATATCAAACAAAATTAATCTTAATATGCTTCGAATTTCACTTCTAACAGAGGCTAGAAAAAGAGCCGCTAGAGCGAATCCGGAAGAAGAGCCTCCTGAGCCTACTGAGGAAGAATTAGCCTTTTCTCCAGAATCTCAACTTTTTAATGCTCTTCAACAGAGTATTGAGCTTAAAAGTCAAAACGATGAAACCTTTGACTCAAAGTATTTTGGAATGGATATTCAACCTCTCGTTAATGAACTTAAATTTTATATCAGTGATCCTAACGCCATAGAAGATAATGGAGGCGCTGATAGAAGTTTTGATGAACAAAACTTAACTCCTAAGCGGGCCCCTATAACTTCTTATTCAGAGATCTATACGCTACCAAGCTGGCCTGATGATATTATTCAGCTCATTGAAAATGAATTCACCGTGCATGGCGCTCTCATGATTGATCTCAACGAAATTACGGATAATCTCTTGCGCCTTTTAATCCCTAATATCCTGCCGGAAGATATTGAAGAGTTTTTTAAATGGAAAAATGACCCTCAAAACCCTCAATATTTTAATACTAGAGACGATTTTAAAAATTATATTGTGAATATTGGAAATATTTTAAATGAGAGTGATTTCGATGAAAGGTTTGAGAACTACGAAAAACAAGGACTGAAGTTCGGTCCGACTCCTACCCTTTTTAAAATTGTTATAAATGCGAAGGTGAGAGATGCGACCTATAATTTAGTGGCCTATGTCACTATGCCAGTGCAACCTCAACCAAGACCACAAAAGCCGGCAAACGGAAATTTAGGAGCAGACGGAGAAACTCCCCAATCTCCCCAAACCCCTCAACCAAACCCTGGAGAGCCAGAACCTAACCCAACACCTCCCGGTGGCAATGGCAATCCAGAAAAGCAAAAAACTCAGCTATTAGAACCTCGAATTGTTGAAATAATTGTGGGCTAAGTTTTTACAGAGCTTTCTAAAAATTTACGTTTATTTCTTTTTTATCACTTTTTAAATGATGAATGCTGCCATACAATATTGGTATGTTAAGTATCGTCGCTGAAATCGGAAATTACTCTGTAAAAATCATCACTTATCGTATTGAAAAAAAGCGGATCAAATTACTTACCACAGAGAACCTTACCCTTGAAGACGAGACTATCAATGCCCAAACTGAGAGAAATATCGTTTGGTCAGCTAAGTTTAAATTGATCAAAGATTTTCTTGATGAAATAGACGTCGAAAACCAGCTTATTATTTGCATGCCTCCTGAGTTAGTGACCACAAGGTTTTTATCTCTTCCCGTAAAAAATAAAAAACGAGCACGCCAACTCCTTCCTTTTCAAATCGAAGAGGACCTCCCTTACGGACTAAGCGAAGCCCATTGGGCAGATCGACTTCACACAGAGGGAGAGCTTACCCATGCCACGGTTGCCATTGTCCGCCAAGAAACTTTTAATGAGTTTTTCGCGTTACTTAAGCAGTCGGGACTCGAGCCTATTATACTCACTAGTGATGTAGCTGCTTATGCACAATATATTGAAATGCATGAGACAGAATATGAGCAATGCTGTGCGATTATTGATATTGGACACCACGTGACCAATGGCTATATTTACCAAGATGGACTTTTGGTTTCAAATCATCAGTCTTTTACAGCTGGAAATTTGATTACAGAAGCGATCAGTAAAACTTATGAAATTTCTGAGGACGAGGCTATTTTATATAAGCACCAAAACTCCTTTCTCCTCCTTGAAGATCAATATGAAAAAGTAAATGAGAACCAAAAAGAATTCGCGCATATGATGGATACGGTTTTAGAGCCCCTCATCAATGAAATTAAGCGCTGGGATATCGGTCACAGGGTCAAGTATGGCTCAACTGTAAAGAAGTTTTATCTTACAGGCTCAACGGCAAATATAAAGAATATCAAAAATTATCTCTCAGAAAAACTGAAGGTTCCAGTAGAGAGCTTTGATCCTTATAAACATCTCGACCAGTCAAATATTGATCAAGATGAAAAAATCAAAAATAGATTTAGTCCCGCCGTGACTACCGCTCTTGTCTCAACGAGAAAAACGGGACTTATAAATTTACTCAAAGGCGACTATGTTTTTGATAATAAGTATGGTCTTCCTCTAGAGCCATTTACCTTTGTCTTTAGTCGGGCAATGATTTTTGCTTTAGTCACAAGTTTATTTTTCTTTGTGAATTATTTTGTGACCAGCTCGGCTGCTAAAAAAGCAAGAGGTGCTTCTCTTAATATTCTCAAAAACCCTTCTTTAGATATCGGAAGTACACGAGCAAAAAGGCCTGAGTACATTCTCTCCAAACTCGAAAAGGAAAATAAAAATATCGTTCAGGAAGTAAAGAGTATTCAAGCCTCGTTAAAAATTAATGCCCTCAGACATGTGCAAGATGTGATTAGTTTTCTTCAAGGCAGAGATGTCGAAATAATTTATTTTTCAGCTATAGAAGATACATCTCTTTCCAGACCAGCTGATAAATTAAAACATGAAATAGATTTTGTGATCAAGGGTAATAAGCTTGAGGATCTTAAGGACATCGCAAACTCCTTCGAGCAAAGTGGTCGAAAGTGGAAGATAAACATGGATGAGAAGAAACTCGAACTTTCTGTTAAAGGTTTAGGTGAGCTTTTATGATGAGTCCAATGCAAAAACTAGATGAATTTGTCATCACTCAACTGGAAGAATTTAAAGATTCAAATGCCTTTACTCAAATTCAAGAGACCTACGCAACCCTTGAGGAATGGCAACAGGATGCAGTGAAGTTTGGAATGATGGTTTTAAGTTTATTGATTCCTTTTATACTTATCTTTATCAGCTACCTCTTCTACTCTAGTGCAAGCAGCGAGCTTAATCTTCATGAGACCATTATAAAAGAAGCCAATCAAATCATTGCGAGTCGAACTGACTTAAGAAAAAAGGCTGGGGTCTTAAATCCGACTCCAGTTGGAGATAGAACTGCTTTAGAGCGAATGATTTCAGGACTTGGACTCAGCACCTCAAAACTGAGAGTAGACACAAACTCCTTTGACGAGATTATTGGAAATGGGGTCAGTGAGACCAGGGCCACTATTGAATTCAAAGACATGAGTAATGAAGATTTAAATAATACCTTTAAGACATTAAGTTTTAGGGGCAAATTTAAATTCAGAGAGATACTTATTACGAAAAATGAAAAGACACAACTTCTTGAGGGAAGTTTTGGCATTTCACTTTTCAGTCAATTACAAGATAATAGCGCTGGTGCAGCGGCTGAGGATTATTAAAACGAGTTACCTATACTATGAGTGAAGTGGATCAAACCAAGCCTGATTACTCCCTAAGGTTTTTAAAAAATCCTAAATGGCTTTTAGGTCTTTTAGGACTGTTTGCACTTACTTTTGTCAGTCAAATGTCACTTTTTAGCTCTTCAACGAGCTCTGCTCCTAATGCAGCTCCTGTTGCAGTTTCTGCGAATAGCTCTGGAGGACTCGAAGGACTTTTAAAACGCAATCTTGCCGCCAATAGAGCATGTCCAGTTAATTTTGATAAACTCTCGTATAAATGGAATGGCATTATACTTTCCAATGTAAAAGTCTCTCCTATCTGTACCAAGGGTGTACCGGTCCACCTTAAGACTCTTACCATTGCCCTAAGTGGATTTAGCTTTTCTCCCTTAGGTCCTGCTTTTAATATAAGTACTAATTTTCAAGGAATGCCTCTTGAAGCAGATATTGCCTTCGGTCTTGGTGGACTTGCAGTTGTCATGGAAAACCAGGCTCAAGGAGGAAGTTTTGCTGAGCCTGAGAAAAAGATTGTTCTTGGAAAGCTTGCGGGACTGATACCCATTAAGCTCGGTGGTGATCTCTATATTTCACATTTTCATATGAAGTCTAATCTAAGTTTTACTGAGATGGAGATATTTAGCTTAAATATAGTCTCAAAAAATTTAACGATTCCGGCCCAAAAAATGAAACTTCCTCCTATGGGTCTACCTTTCTCCATTGAAGAGCCTCTTGATATCAATAACTTCCTCATCCTTGGTGAACTAACTCAAGGAGGCAAAAAACCTAAATTTAAACTACGCCAATTTACTATTGGAGACGATCAATCCCCACTTCGTACCGAATTTAAAGGCAATATAGACGTCAATCTCATACGACCCGTATATTCAGGTCTTAATCTAGTTGGAGAGCTTAAGCTAGCTGACAGCTTTCCTCAAAAAGAGCTTCTCCATAATCTGATCTTACAAAAGTTCGATCAAAAAGATGGTTTCTACCAAATTCAAATTAAAGGAGCAGGTATGCCTGCCCTTATGGGAGCTTCCTCTCCCAGGTGAGTGAAAAGTTTTAATATGACGCTAATAAAAGATGAGAATGAAAAAAAATGGATTCAATCTTGTGAGAGTCAATTACAAGACTTATTAAAGGACTTCGTATCAGATGAGAAAATGAGAGAGCGGATGAGCTACTCTCTCTTACCTCCAGGTAAGTTGTTTAGGCCTCTTTTAGTGTACCACTTGGCTTCTGACCTAGGTCAATTAGGGCATGATCATTTAATTTTTGGTTGCTCTTTAGAAATGCACCATTGCTACACCTTAATACATGATGATCTCCCCTCAATGGATAATGACGACATAAGACGAGGTAAACCCTCTTCCCATATTAAATTTTCCGAGTGGGAGGCCATATTAACTGGAGATGCATTATTAGGACTCAGTTTTCAAGTACTCTCTAAAATCGAAGCTCCTAGTCTTTCCTCTCTTTTGAATTTATACGGTGATAAAACCGGGGCCCAGGGACTCATACTTGGTCAAATCATTGATATGCAGGCAAAAAGTAGAAGTATTGAAGAGGTCCTTCAAATTCACAAGCTTAAAACATCGGCACTTATGGAATTGGCGCTTATGGGATGTGCCATGATTTCTAAGCGAGAGGATCTTTTGGAAACAATAGAAGGCTTTGGACTAAAACTAGGTATCAATTTTCAACTATTAGACGATCTCTGCGAACTTACAGAGAAAGTTCAAGGACATGAAAAAGAGGCAAATCCTTTTCTACATTTTTCAACATCTGAGATTTTATCTCTCTTAGCAGAAAACTCTAGAATCATGAAAAACACCTGCGAGAACCATAAGCTTTCTAGCCTGGTTCATTTTATTGAAAAATTTGAAAGAAAAGTTTTTGATAAACTTACTGATGGGCAGGAATCTATCAAATCGCAAATTGATTTTAATATCGAAGATTGGAAATTTCTAAAAGCTTAACTCTACCAATTATATCGAGCGCAAAGCTCTTCAATTTTATTAAGAGAAATTTTTAGCTTCCTTTTGGCATGCAATAAAGAGAGCATATCTTTTTCAGTATAATCAATATTGAGTCCGGACTTAGTGGTATTTTCGTCTTTAACAATCTCAAGCCCCATAGATTTTCGCATAAGCTCAAATGAACTCTCAAACGAAAACGCTCGGTCATTACTATTACTACCTTCTCCAGTTTCTAGATTCTCATTAATCTGATCAGATGTCTCAGCTTCATGACTGGCCTCCAACTCAACTTCCTTCTCTTTCAGTGCTGTCTGTAGCATACCCTTCGCTTCCTGAATGGAAAGTTTTTGTCCAAATAACAAGTCCTTAATTCTTTCGACTGACTCGCGATCTTTTTCAGAGTAAGCTTTAGAGCCATCTTCTCTGAGAGAGGGAGAGATTTCTTCAAACTCACTTTCCCAAAACCTCAACACATAAGGTTTGACTCCCGTAAGACTTGATAATTCTTTGAATGCGTAATCGTTTGATGATTGTGAACTAAAATTCATATAATCCTCGCAGGTAAGGATAAGGTTTCTACATATCTTCTTCTTCATTACCAAGAAAAGAACTTAGCGCTCTTGGCTTGCCTTCTTTTGGTGGGATTGAAGCATCTTCATTCCCTTCCTTGTCGATACGATGCCTGTATCTTTCCGTAATATCGTCTCTTAATATTTGTGATGGTTTAAAAGTGAGAACTCTTCTGGCAGAAATTTGCATAGCATCACCAGTTTGAGGATTGCGCCCCACTCTAGTCGCTTTATCTCTGATTGAAAAATTTCCGAAACCGGATATCTTGACCTTTTCTCCTCTGGCCAAGGTATCTTTTATGACTTTGAAAATTAAATCGACCATCTCGGCGGCTTCTTTTTTAGAAAAGCCAGCTTCCTTGTAAACACGCTCTACAATGTCCGCTTTAGTGATGCTCATTAAAATCCTCCATGATCAATTAGCTAAGTTCTTATTATTAGGTTATCAGAAAAATGAAATTGTGCAAAAGAAAACACCCTATTTTATGAAAAAAATCGGGTGCTTATGCAATTTATGCTATTACCCTACTTAATCTCTCCGAAATCTTCATATCTATTAAGGTCGAGATGCCCAAATTCGAGAGTAGAAGCATCGAATGTTCTCTCAGAAAACCATTTATAAACGTCCCAAAAATTCTGTTGATCTCTGGTTACTCCAAACTGTTGTAGGACCTGAGCAACTTCATTTTTTCCTTTGGTCATTTTTAACGACTCATAGAATTTTAAAAGCTCATTTGAATCAAGACTCATTAAGAGATTAGGGTAAGATCCTGCCACACCGGCCATAATAT